>WBZU01002651.1_pt1 | contig 12165 bp, 7 predicted proteins | sample 5204311 | NCBI WGS metagenome assembly WBZU01 (sample SAMN12344359, study PRJNA552823) | activated sludge metagenome | biome: Activated sludge suspended growth; feature: Nitrification reactor; material: Wastewater; isolation source: activated sludge from nitrification reactor of wastewater treatment... | reverse complement strand
AGCGGGGACTTCGGGCGCGACATGACTTACACGATCGCGTGGAGCCTCTTTGCGCTTGGCTTGCTGCTGCTGGGTTTTCGCTTCGCGAGCCGCGCCACCCGCGTGGCAGGCATTGGACTCATGGGCATCACGCTGCTGAAGCTCTTTTTGCATGACCTCGCCAGCGTGGCCGGCATTTACCGGATCGGCGCGCTGATGGTCGTGGCGTTGATCGCGTTTGCCGCCTCCTACCTCTACCAACGGTTCGCCGAGCAGACACGGTCATGATCCAACAGGATGGCTCCAAGCCCTGAAAACAGAGGCCAGAACGAGTTCAGCCCCCCGGGAACGAGGTGCATGCAAACCTGCAGCTAATGGAATCCACTATGCCGAAATTGCGGCTGTCACGGAGCAATTGAGTCGTAGCCGTGCACAATAGATGCACATGCAGGGCTGGCCTAGGATCGCGCTGTCAACGTAACACGCTCTCATCTATGAACACCACCGCTCCTTCGTCCGCCCGCCAACGTATCGTCGAAAACCTGCTCGGCACTGAGTTTTTCCAAACTTATAGCCATGCGTTCTCGCAACTGACTGATCTGCATCTGGCCCTTGAGGCCACCAAAGACGGCGAAGACCTGATCAAGCCGGACACCAAATTCTCCATCGCTGGTGTGGCCGACTCTCGCGTGCCGGTGCGAGTGGGCAAAACATTGATCGCAGTGCTCCGCACGGGCGGCGTTCGCACGGCACCAGCCACAGCGGAGAACTTCGCCCCCGTGGCAAAGGCCATGCTCGACAGCGGTCGCAGCGCTACTGAAATCAAGGCTGAGCGCGACGCCTTCCGCAGCCTGCCGATCATGCCGGCGGATCGCTATGAATCCGCGATCGCTTTGCTGCGCAGCTTCGCCTTCCAGCTCGGCGAAAGCGCCCATCGCCTCCTGTTCGCCAACGCCCAGCACGAACCCGAGCCTGTGCGTCTGGCCAAGGCTTACATTATGCAGCATCTTGCCGAGCCGATGTCGCTCGAACATGTCGCACGTCAGGTGAACGTCAGCCCCTTCCACTTCTGCAAGGTCTTCAAGCGCGCCACCGGCATGACCTTCACCGATTTCGTCAACCGCGCCCGCGTGGAAAAGGCCAAGCGCATGCTCATGCGCCCTGAGGCTCGCATCACTGAGGTGGCCTACGATGTGGGCTTCCAAAGCCTGTCGCACTTCAACCGCAGCTTCCGCCGCATCGCCAGCGAGTCGCCCACCGAGTTCCGCGCTCGCATGAAGAACTCCCGCGGCGGAGCACTCGTCGCCGCCTAAGGCAGCGAACCGACATAATTGTCCGGTATCGGACGGCTGAGGGAAACCTCAGCCCATGGGCTCCGGGGCGCATCGGGTGAGAGCGATCGCGCTTCGGGGCTCTCTTCTTTTCGCGCGCTCCCCATTCCAGTCCGAGAATCCTTTTGCGCAGCCGTCGAACCACGCCAGTCGTGCACTCCACCATGCGCTACTGGCTGCTGAAATCCGAACCCAACGTCTTCTCCTTCTCCGATCTGAAGAAACGCCCGCGCAAAACCGAGCCGTGGAACGGCGTGCGCAATTACCAAGCGCGCAACTTCATGCGCGATGACATGCAAGCCGGTGACCTCGGCCTGTTCTACCATTCGAGTTGTGATGAACCCGGCGTGGCAGGCGTGGTGCGCCTCACAAAGGAGGCCTATCCCGATCCCACCCAGTTCGATCCCTCCAGCGAATACTTCGACCCGGGCAGCAAACCGGAATCCCCGCGCTGGCTCATGGTGGATGTGACGTGGCACGCCGATTTGCCCCAGCCCGTCACACTGGAAATGCTCCGTTCCGATGCTGCACTGGCCGACCTGCTCATCCTCCGGCGCGGCAATCGTCTCTCCATCACGCCAGTCTCTGAGAAGGAGTTCAAGCGCATCTGCAAACTCGGCGGGTTGCTCGTATGAGCGAAGGACAAAACAATACCCCGGCCGCACACCTGCATGCGCGCGACCGGGGTAAAGAGCCTTCAGCGCGAGTTCCCTACTTCTTTTGAAGCGGCGCCGTGGCTGCCCCCGCGGGAACCTGATCCGCCGGGACGATCATCCACAGCGCCCCGCGATCTTCCTGATACGGATCCACTTTGCCACCATACTGCGAGGCCGCGTGCGTCACGTAGATCGTGCCGTCTTCGCCCTCGCCGCCATTGGTCGGACGCAGCGGTGTGTCGAGATCGAGCAACTCCTGCATCTGCCATTTGCCGGCATCCTGCTTCATGCCCCAAATCTTGCCGCTGCCCCAGTCACCGCAGAAATACACGCCATCCAGGTTCGGATACTTCGTGCCGCGATAGATGCCGAAGTTGATCACGCAAATGCCCTGATCCACGTGGCTGTATTCCGCGATCGGCAGCACGCCCACGCGGGGATTGTCCTTCTCCGTTTCGATCGGGAACGTGTGCGAGCCACACATGAACTTCCAGCCGTAGTTCTCGCCGCCCTTGCTGCTGGCGGGCTGGAAATCAATCTCTTCCCAGTGGTTCTGGCCGATGTCCGCGATGTAAAGATCGCCCGTCTTGCGGTCGAAGGAGAACGTCCATGGATTGCGCAGGCCGTAGGCCCAGATCTCAGGCTTCGCATTTGGATGAATCTTCGAGAACTGCAATTCCGTCACGCCAAAGAGCACCATCTGCGAAGGCTTGGTGATCCAGGGATTCGTGTCCGCCGTGGGATGATCCACATCGATGCGCAGCATCTTGCCCAGCCACGTGGCTTTGTCCTGGCCAGCGTCGATCACGTCGCCTTCCCAGCCGCCATCGCCCACGCCGACATAAAGATAGCCATCGGGCCCGAACGCAATGTGACCGCCGTGGTGATTGCAATACGGGAAGTCGATCTTCATGATCACGCGCACGCTGTCGGGATCAGCCTGATCGGGCTTGCCCTTCTTCGTCGTGTATTCCGCGATCAGCGTCGCACCGTTGAACCACAGGTCCGCATAGGCGACATAGACTTTGCCGTTCTCTTTGAACTTCGGATGGAAAGCCACCGAGTAGAGCCCCTCCTCGAGGAAGGAGCTGAGCGTCTTGTCCTTGATGTCGAGGAAAGGTTTGCTGTTCACCTTGCCATCTTTCACGATCTGGATCACGCCCGGGCGCTCCATGACGAAGATGCGCCCGCTGCCGTCATTCGGACAGGCGACGCCGATGGGATCGACGAGGCCGTCGGCGACTTTCACAAGCTGAATGGCGACATTGCCTGGCAGTTTGCCGCCCGGTTGCGCGGGCATGGCTTCCTCCGCGTAGAGCGGCGTGACCGCGCAGGCGAGAAGCGCGGCAAAGATCGGACGGTGTTTCATAATGGGTGTTCGGAGTGGGTTCAGGTTCTTGAGGGAACGGAACCGCGAGCTTAGAGGCTCCCCACGCCACGCGGCAAGACAGAATTTGCCTGCTTTGGCAATACACCTGCTGCCCGCTGGCATCGCCGCCCTTCATGCGCGGCCCTGCGAAAAAAGTGGAGGCGAGGGGATTTGAACCCCTGTCCGAATCACCATCACCCGGAGCATACTCCATGCGTAGTCGATGCTTTATCTCGGCTCACGGCTGCCATCGACAGCATCCGCTCCGCCCAGAAACCTGTTGGTTTTCGCCTTCGATCCGGTTTCCCGATCAGCTGGCTAGCCTGGTAAAGACGTCGTTCCGGTTACCAGACATCACCGGAAGGACGTCGCGGTGCTTAAGCCGCGAGAGCGAGCTCGTTAGAGTTTGCTTTTGTTTGTTTTGATCCGGTTTTTAACGAGGAACACGAATCATCCTCGGCATGCAGCCCCGAACTCAGACGACCCGTCGAAACCAGAACGCCCCCGTTACGGAGTGGGCGGAGTATAGTTCACACGCTTCGTGAAGCAAGTGAAGGCTCGGTCACGGAAAGAAAGGTGCCAGGACATTGCGCGCCACGCGCAGTGCGCATTTTCGGCCCTCCAGCGTCTTGCCAAACGTGTCGTCCTCTACCTCGATGCAGAAAGGTCCTGCATAGCCGGTCTCCATGAGCGTGCCCATGAACCGGCTCCAATCGATCTCGCCGTAGCCGGGAATGCGCGGCTGGTGCCACTCCAGGGGATGCGCGAACACACCGCATTGATTCAAGCGGGCGCGGTCGATTCGGATGTCCTTCGCATGCATGTGGAAGAGCTTGTGCTTGAACTCATGCAGCGCGCTGTCCGGCTCGATGAATTGCAGCGCGAAGTGCGAGGGATCGAAGTTCAGCCCGAAGTTTGGCGAGTCGATGTCTTCAAAGGCGCGCCGCCAGACGGAAGGCGTCGTCATCAAATTCTTCCCGCCCGGCCACTCGTCCTTGGTAAACTTCATCGGGCAGTTCTCGATGGCGATGCGCACGCCGTGATCCGCGGCGAAGGCAATGATGGGCTTCCACGTGGACACGAAGCGCGGCCAGTTCTCCTCCACGGTGAGCTTCCAGTCGCGTCCGATGAAGCTGGTCACGGTGTCGAGTCCGAGCTTGTTCGCAGCCACGATGACCTTCTTCAGATGCTCCAGCGCCGGATCTGTCACCGCGGGATTCGGATCGAGCATGTTCGGGTAGTAGCCGAGCGCGGTAATGCTCACGCCGTGACGCGCGCAGGTGTCGTGGACTTGCGCCACGCTGCAGTCGTTGACGTCAATGTGCGTGACGCCAGCATACTTTCGATCGGCTTTGCCCACGGGCCAGCTCATGATTTCCACGCAGGCGAACCGCTCGGCAGCGGCGAAGGCCATGACTTCTTCAAACGAGAGGTCATGCAAAATGGCGGAAACGAATCCCAATTTCATAAGCCCATCTTTAACGCTGCTTGAGCGTGCATCTACCGCGCAAACACGACGGCATCTTCTACAGCACTTTGCGGATTGAATAATGTCCGGAGCTGACGTTGTGTCTCACGCACCTCTTCCCTGCCGGCAACACGATGAATGCACCCATCTACTTCACCGAAACCGATTCGCCACTGGGCTGCATCCTGCTCACCGCGACCTCGCGCGGCCTTTGCGGTATCTACTTTGAAGCCCAGAAACACAGACCGTGCATCGCTTCTCACTGGCAGCGGGACGACGGTGTGCGTTTTGATTCCATCAAGCAGTGGCTGCGTGACTATTTTGCAAATCAGGCTGCCTCACCCGCTCCGGATCTGGAGCTTGTCTCAGGCACGGCATTTCAGCGCAAGATCTGGCGGCTGCTCCAGTCCATTCCCGCTGGCGAGACGCTCACCTATGCACGTCTCGCTGAACGCGCCGGTTCGCCCGCCGCGGTTCGCGCTGTTGGTGCGGCGGTCGGGCGAAATCCGGTATCAATCGTCATTCCCTGCCATCGCGTCATCGGATCGAACGGTTCGCTCACGGGCTACGCTGGCGGCCTTGAGCGGAAGCGATGGCTGCTGAATCACGAGCATGCGGCAGGCGCTGTCTAGCATTCACTGCGCTGCAGCAGGCATCGGAACCTGAACAGGGTGCATGAGATAGGCTAGCAAATCACGCACCTGCGTCTCGCTCAGTGCCTGAAGCAATCCCTCCGGCATCATGGAAACCGGAACCTGTTCTTCTTTGACGATATCCGTCCTGGCGAGGCTCGTTTCCTCCGTCAATTGTCGCAAGGTCAGGGTTCTTTCATCTCTTCCGCGCACCATGCCCGTGAGCACGCGCCCGTCTTTGAGTGTTACGATCGTCATGCGATATTCGGCACTGACCACGCCGCTGGGATCCACGATGTTCTCCAGCAGGTAATCAATGTTTGCTCTGCCGGAGCCAGTCAGATCAGGGCCGATCTTGCCGCCTTCTCCATATAACATATGGCAGGCGGCGCACACCTGGAACAAGGCGCGTCCGCTGCCCAGATTGGCCTGCGCCAGCACCGCAGGCGACAGCTTCTGTTTCCACGCGCTGATCGCCTGCTTCTTGTCAGCGGACTCGGCACGCAATTCGCCCCACTTCTCGGCCAGTTTCTTGTCGATCTCCTCGCTGTGAAGACTGCGGATCTGGCGCGCCTGGAACGTGCTGATCTCGCTGCGCGGGATCTGGCCTTTGCTGTCACCTACATTTTCCAGCATCGCAAGGGTCAGCGCCTTGCTGGTGACAATGGTGTTCATCGCATCGGCACGCTCAGACGGCTGAAGCCGCCGATATGCCTGGGCAATCTTGTGCGCCACCGCAGCATCCGCCGACAACGCCAGGCCACGCACCGCCATCGCCGCCAGGCCTCGCGTGTCCAGAAGGGATGCGCAGAGGTCGCTCAAATAGGGCGGCTTGTGTTCGATCAGCGTCTTCAGTGCCGCTTGTCGTGCTAAAAGCTCCGCTTTCGTGTCCAGTGCCGTGGCCTTCAAATCATCGAGCGCACGACCATCGCCAAACACGGCGCTCAACTCCATGATCACCACGCGCTGTCCTGCGCCGAACGATTTCGCGAAGAAGGCCCATGACTTCGGTGCCTCGGTTTGACGCACGCCTTTGAGCCCTTCGGCGAGCCCTGCCAGAATAGCCTCGCGACACGCCTGCGACACCTTCGGATCGCATCCCTGCGTCAGCAGCGCCTCACGTGCGGCGATCAATTCAGGATCCTTTCCGCCGATCTCCATCAGGCGCCGGCTCGTCCACTGCCACAGGTCCGGCCAGCCCGCCGCAGCCGCGATGCGCACCAGCGCCTTCGAATGCTGGGTCGCCAGCGGATGAAGGCCGAACCAGATCAAGCCCGGCAGATCCCGATCCGTCGCGTCCTCAGGATGCGACACCAAAGCCAGCGCCAAAGCCTCGCGTTTCTCCACTGGCAGACGTTGCAACACCGACGCCAGCACCAGCCGCACCAAGCCCGATTTGTCCTCACGCGCCATGCGCACGAAAGCCGCATAAGTTTCCTCATCGGCCGGATACACCGCGCCTGGCATCGGTCCGACGAGAGCATCGAGCGGCCAGAAATCCGTGAGCAAACGGATGGCCCAGACACGGATGTGTTCGTTGTCGTGGGAAAGCGCCCTGCTCAAAACGTCACGCCAGACGGCCTCTGAAAGCTTTCCTTTCGAATAGGCTGACTTCGCAATCCAGAGCGCGCGGAGCACATGAATTGTCGGCGGAGCAGGGATCTTAACCAGAAGTTCGTTCACCATCTCAGCGGCCTCGGAGAGATTGCCCATTTCATCTCGCTCCATTCGCACATACCACTCATTGCTTGAGTCATACGCGCCGAGCGGAGGCCCGCTGTAAGTCCGATATTCAATTCCACCCGTTGCGGGCGGAAGACCCTTCTGCGGTTGCTTACCATAGCTCACCTTAAACACCCGCCCGCTGGTGCGATGCACCCCGTTGCTCTCGTGGCACTCGCCGATATCGCTCCAGTCGATGACATACACATTGCCATCCGGCCCGGTGCTCAGATCGATGCCGCGAAAGAAGGGATCGGGCGAAAGCATGAAGTCCGGGCGATGCCTTCCCACATAACCGCAGCCTAGCCGTTCGAGGTGATCGTTGTTGATGCGCCGTCCGTGCATGTTCACCGTGAACAGTTCACCGCGATACTTCTCCGGCCACGCGCTGCCTTGATAAATCATCATGCCGATGTGGGCATGGCCGCCGCCGAGATCGTTGGCCGCCATGCCCGCGCTTTGCTTCGTGCCCTTGGACCGGTCGAAGTGGTAGTGATCCGCGATGGTGTCCAGCGCGTGGTAGATGCCTGGAATCTGCATCGCGCTGGAGTCCACCAGATGCGCGCCCGGCATCAAATGCCAGAGATGGCCGGTGACAGTGTTGATGAAAAAACACTCGCCGTTCTCATCCCAATCGTGACCCCACGGATTCGTCGTGCCGTGGATCAGCATTTCGAAGATCTTCTTCTCGGGATGGAAGCGCCACAGACCACCTTTGATCGGCACACGCTTCTCGTCAGGCGTTCCCGGCACACCGATCTTCCCCGGACACGAGTGCCCGCAGCGTCCGTAAAGCCAGCCATCAGGGCCCCAGCGCAGACCGTTGGCGAAGTTGTGGTAGTTCGCCTCCGCTACTGTGAACCCATCCAGCATCACCTGGGCCGGACCATCGGGAACGAGATCACCGTTCGCATCGGGAATGAAAAGAAGCTGCGGCGGGCACATCAGCCAGACACCGCCGCGACCAGTCTCCACGCTGGTGAGCATTTGAACTGAGTCGGTGAACACCGTGCGCTTCTTAAAATGTCCTTTCTCATCTTCGCCTTCAAAGACCACCACGCGATCACGCAGTGCGAGATCGAACCGCTTCGTCCGCTCCGCATACGTGTAGTTTTCTGCAATCCACAGACGCCCACTGGCATCCCAGGCCATGCCCACCGGATTCTGCACATCCGGCTCCGCCGCATACACCGTCGCCTTGAATCCCGGCGGCAGCGTCATCTTTGCCGCCGCGTCCTCGGCGGGCATCGGTGACGAAGAATCGGTCTCGGAGTTGTAAGGAACTGGAAAATCGGCAGCACGCAGACCGAGGGACAGCGTGCAAGCAAGGAGTGCGGTGCGAAGCAGCTTCATATTGGCAGGCGCAAAACGTCCGGCGTGCGCGCCGCCTCGCATCGAAAGGCGCGAGCCCCGTGCCTCATTCATAAACGAATTGCGCGGTAGCCACGGTTTCCGTATCCGCGAACAAACGCAGCCAATACGCGCCGAAAGCATCTGGAAACCGATGCTCGATCTGCTCTCCCGGCTTCACGGTCAAGGTGATCACCTCCTGCCAGTCTGCGGTCGCCGAGTAGTCAGCCTCGATCCGGAATCTCGCCTCCCGTTCGCCCCGGTTAGTCAGCGACAGACGCTTCTTGTCATAGCCTGCAACCAAGTAGGGATCGCTCGGCTCGCCCGCCTTCACCGGAGAATCCTTCCAGGGGCCGCCGACGCCGCGAGGCTTTCCGAGCTTCCACAGATCATCCACCGCCCCCAGCCAGAGCGCCTCTTTGCCATCATCACTGCGGACGATGTGGGGACCTGCAGCCTCGCTAGTGATACCGCTGATCACGAGCAGACCGCGATAGCTCGCATAGTCATGAATGCGGCGGTTATGCGTGGTGACAGGGCGCAGCTTGCTAAAGCCGCCCGCGTTGTTCGCCGGCAGTTCGTAAAACGTGCCATGGGCATTCAGAAGATTGCGCTCCGTGCACACCTCACGCGCCACGCGCGCGTCGGTGAGGGTGTCAAACGCCGCGTCGCCCTTGGGCAGCCTCCAACGCCGGCCGTCCGGCTCCACATACAAAACAGAGGCTGCGTCCACGATGATGCCCGATTTCGGTATCGCAGCATGTGCCACTGTCCACGCTGCTCCCTTTTCGTCATCCACTCTGGCAAACTTCAGCTCACCATTGAGATCGTAGCAGCTTCCGTCCTTCGTGACGAAACGCAGAGTCTTAAGACCCGCGCCGCGTGCCAGCATGACGCCGGCGCTGGCATTCATGTCGTCCACGCGCGCGATGCCATCGAACATCGCATCGCCATCCGTGGGGCGTTCATCTTTGCCGCGATAGTGAAAAAAGGCCGACGTCTTGGCCGCCGCACGACCAGCGCGAAGCCGGACCCACGCACCGTGGTCCTCCGGGGAAAAGGCCGTCCACAAACTGCCATCCGGAGGCACGATGAGATCACGCAGCTTCCGCCACTGCCCGGCCCCCTTCTCATCCACCTCCAGCGTGAACGTCACCGGTTCCTTGCCATGCTGGGAGAGAACCAGCGACCGATGGTCAAAGCCATCGAACAGGAAAGGCTCGCTCGCCTCGCCCGCGCTTACATCATCGTTCAGCCACACGGCGCCACGCCCGAGAACTGGGCCACACTGATCCAGCGTCTCCGGCTGGACAAACCACAGGTTCGATTGTGACTGACCGGGCGCGGACAGATTTCCCTTCAGCGGATGCACGTTGAGGAATTCGCTTTTCGCCGCGTCATCGCATCCGAGAACGATGCGGTCCTGCCACCGGCAAAAGTCGCCGACGATTTTCAAATACGTCGAACGCGGCGCGATGCCCGCCGAACTGGACGCACTGAAGCTCTTCGGGAATCGCCAAAAGGAACCGTGCATCGTCATCAAGAGGGACTCTTCACCGATGTCCCGGATGCGCGGCCACTCCGTATTCCAGCCATGCGCACCGTCATACGCATGCGAGGCCTTCGGCAGGCGCCAGGCATGCCAGGCACCGTGATCCAGGCACATGAGAATCAAGGACCTGTGATCCCATCCGATGCTCCACACCGGATCATCCGGGTGCGCGTTTCCGTGAATGCCGCCGGGACCGGTCACATCGGTGAACTGATTGCGCCGCACGATGGTCCACTTGTCAGCACGACCGTCCCATTCGGCCAGCACCCCTGATGGCGTGGCCGGATCGGTGAGGGCCTGCTTCGCGTGATCGCCATTGTTAGCATAAATGTATCGCCCCTGGCCGGAGTAGAAGCCCTTCCCGTGATACCCAGGCAAGTCCGCGTGCCGGCCTTCCTTCCGCTGCTCGTCAGCCCATAGTTCGGTTACGGATAGCGAGCGCGCATCCACATCGTAGATGCCCTCCTCCATGGTCGCGTAACAAATTCGATTGCCCGGATCGGACAAATGCCGCGCCAGTCCCGTGAGCCTGCCAAACATGTTGTCAGGCGTGATCACTCGCACCGCCCCTTTTGAATCGATCACATACGGACCGATGAACAACTGACCTGTTTCATCCTGGATCATCCGGTTCGCAGGCGTTCCGCCAATGCTTTCAGGCCGGATGATTTGCCGCAGATCCGGGGTGATCTCGTAGAGTTTGTCGCTGGACCCTTTGGGCTTGTGAGGCGCATAGGAAATCACCCACAGCCGGTCTGCCCACGGCACCACCGCGCCGGTGCCACACTCCCCCTCGTCATTGAAAGTCGCCAGCGACGGATAGATGCCCGAGATGGAAACGGGCTGCGCCATGCCAGCCGCAGCGGGCAGCAAACCAAGAGCGAGGAGGAAATACTTCATTCCGGCCACGCAAGACATCACGACGCGAAATGCAAGCCCGTGACTGCGATCACCCCGCGCGAAGTTCATTTGCCGCCTGTCGTCAAAAGCACGCGCGACGCAACGTATGGTCCCCACACATGCGCCGTCTGCCGCTCAGTTCAATGTTCGCCCTCTGCCTGCTGACGCCAGCAGTTGGGGCAGAGATGCATTGGGCTTTCCAGCCTCTGCAAGTGAAGACGCCGCCGACCGTGCAGCACCCAGACGCGGTGAAAAATGGCATCGATCGCTTCATCATTGCAAAGGCGGAGGACGCCGGACTCTCGCCATCGCAGGAAGCGGAGCCGCGCACATTGATCCGCCGCGCCACTTTCGACCTGACCGGGCTGCCCCCATCGCCTGAAGAGGTGGCAGCATTCGAACAGATTGCCCGGCTCCATCCAGAGTCAGCCTTTGAGAGCCTGATTGAAAGGCTGCTCGCATCTCCGCAATACGGCGAGCAATGGGCCCGGCACTGGTTGGACATCGCACGCTACTCAGACACCAAAGGGTATGTCTATGCGCGGGAGGAGAAGCGCTGGGTGCACGCCTGGGTGTATCGCGACTGGGTCGTGGGCGCGTTCAACAGCGACATGCCTTACGATCGCTTCTTGAAGCTCCAAATCGCCGCCGACCAGCTCGCGCCCGCCGGTTCGCCCGATCTAGCCGCGATGGGGTTCCTGACCCTCGGCCGCAGATTCCTCGGTGTGCAGCACGACATCATCGACGACCGCATCGATGTCGTCATGCGCGGCACGCAGGCCCTCACGGTTGCGTGCGCCCGCTGCCACGATCACAAATTCGATCCCATCTCCACCCGTGACTACTACTCGCTCTACGGCGTGTTCCAGAGCAGCGCGGAGGCGCTGGTGGCATGCTCATCGAATGTCAGCGCCGAGATCGCGACGCTCATCGCCAGCAATCGCGACTTGCTGGCCCGGCGCCGAAACGAGCAGATGGCCCGCACCCGCGAACGCCTCAGCGACTATCTCGATGCGCAGGCGTCACTGGGCAAGTATCCACCCGAGGGCTTCGATCAAATCATCGAAGCCACCGATTTGAATCCCTTCATCGTCCACCGCTTCGCCGGCTGGCTGAGCAAGCACCATCTAGATGCCGGTCAGTTCAGAGCTCTGCCAGCCGCTGAGCGGGAGCGCCTGCTGACTGCGCCGGATTCGCCATTGTTTG
>WBZU01002650.1_pt1 | contig 12167 bp, 13 predicted proteins | sample 5204311 | NCBI WGS metagenome assembly WBZU01 (sample SAMN12344359, study PRJNA552823) | activated sludge metagenome | biome: Activated sludge suspended growth; feature: Nitrification reactor; material: Wastewater; isolation source: activated sludge from nitrification reactor of wastewater... | reverse complement strand
CACCTGGAATCCATTGAACTCGAGGATGTCGATCAGCGACTCACGGATCGCTTCTTCGTCGTCGATCACCAAGATCATGGACTGTTCGCTCATCCCGATTCCTCGTTTCCACCACTGACCCGCTACTTGCAGGTGTGGACGATTCTTACCTGGCCGTAAGCGTATTATACTGCACTCCTGCCAATTGCAGCGCAATCGTCTGGACACGCTTCCCGCCAACTCTCATAACCATCTTTGTGCCGACCGAGGTAGTCACCATGCAACCATTTCACCCAACCACGATCATCGAGCCCTTCCGCGTCCGTTCTGTCGAACCGATCCGTTTCACGACTATGGCCGAGCGCGAGGACGCATTGCGCGACGCCGGCTACAATCCATTCCTCCTGCATGCGCGCGACGTAATCATCGACCTGCTCACCGACAGCGGCACTGGCGCCATGTCGGCGCAGCAGTGGGCGGGGATGATTGCCAGCGATGAGTCCTATGCCGGCGCGTCGTCGTTCTATCGCTTCGAAGCGGCCGTGCGCGACATTACCGGCTTCAAGCATGTCATGCCGACGCACCAGGGCCGCGCCGCCGAACACATCCTCTTCACCACGATCGGCGGGCCGGGCAAAGTCATCCCCAACAACACGCACTTCGACACCACCCGTGCCCACGTCGAGCACAGCGGCGCCGAAGCGCGCGACCTGGTCATCGCCGAAGGGCGCCAGCCGCGGCTGATCTACCCCTTCAAGGGCAACATGGACCTCGACGCACTACGCCGCACGATCGAGGAAGTCGGGCCGGCGAACATCCCCTGCGTCATGCTCACCGTCACCAACAACTCGGGCGGGGGACAACCGGTGAGCATGGCCAACGTGCGCGCCGTCAGCGAGATCGCGCACGGCTACGGCCTGCCGCTCATCATCGACGCCTGTCGCTTTGCGGAGAATAGCTGGTTCATCAAGACGCGCGAGGAGGGCTATGCAGACAAGGCGCCCATCGACATCGCGCGCGAACTATTCAGCTACGCCGACGGCTGCACCATGAGTGCCAAGAAGGATGGCATGGCCAACATCGGCGGTTTCCTGGCGCTCAACGACGACGATCTGGCCGCCCGCTGCCGCACGCTGGAGATTCTCACCGAGGGCTTCCCCACCTATGGCGGCATGGCTGGTTACGATCTGGAGGCCATCGCCACCGGCCTCTACGAGGCGCTGGACGAGCACTATCTACGCTATCGCATCCGCTCCATCGCCTATCTGGGCGACAAGCTGACCGCGGCCGGCGTGCCGATCGTGCTGCCGACGGGCGGGCATGCCGTCTACATCGACGCGCGCACCATGCTGCCGCACATCCTGGTCGACCAGTATCCGGCCTGGTCGCTCTGCAACGCGCTCTATCTCATGGGCGGCGTGCGCGGCGTGGAGATCGGTTCGGTCATGTTCGGGTTGCAGCCGGACGGGAGCGAGAAGCCGGCAACCATGGAGCTGGTGCGCCTCGCCTTCCCGCGGCGTGTCTACACCCAAAGCCACGTCGACTACCTGGCCGAGGTGATCCTGGCCGTCAGCGAGCAGGCGACGACGCTGCCGGGCTATCGCATCGCCTGGCAGGCGCCGGTGCTGCGCCACTTCACCATCCGCATGGAGCCGCTGCCGGTATGAATGATGCCGGACAACATTACACACATCGACACCGTTTGATGTTAAACTGCCAGCAACTTGTCGCGATCGGCCTGAGCCGATCTATCTTCCACACGTAACGCGAAACGAACAAAGGACCCATACCCAATGAGCACTCCGGTTGAAGTCGTCCACAACGAGCAGGCCCAGCGCTTTGAAGTGCAGCAGGATGGCGCGCTGGCCGAACTTGACTATCGCCGCACCGGCAATCAGATCATCTTCACGCATACGGGCGTGCCTGGCGAACTGGAAGGCCGCGGCATCGGCAGCGCGCTGGCCAAGGCCGGCCTGGCCTACGCACGCGAAAATGGGCTGGAAGTCGTGCCGCTCTGCCCCTTTGTGCGCAGCTACATCGAGCGCAAACCCGAATACCAGGATCTGGTGAGCAAGGCCTCGTCGGGAGGATTTGCATGAGCGGTCAACCCAAACGCTACACGAGCGACGCCATCGACGTCACCTTCGACACGCAGCGCTGCATCCACGCCGCCGAGTGCGTACGCGGGCTGCCGGCCGTCTTCGACACCAGCCAGCGCCCGTGGATCCAGCCGGCCAACGCCGGCGCCGACGCCATCGTGGCAGTTGTCGAGCGCTGTCCCTCCGGTGCGCTGCATTACGCGCGCAAAGATGACGGCGCCGCCGAGACACCGGGCCAGCGCAATGTCGTGACCGTGAGCGCCGACGGTCCGCTCTACGTGCGCGGCGACGTGACGATCCAGAGTGCCGGCGGCGAGATCACAGCGACCGACATGCGCCTGGCGCTCTGTCGCTGCGGCCAGTCGCAGAACAAGCCCTTCTGCGACAATTCGCACAAGGCGGCGGGCTTTAGCGATGCAGGCGCCGTCAAGCCGCGGCAAGCTGATGACTTCGTGCCTGGCGGCCCGCTCACCATCACGACCAACGCCAACGGTTCACTCATGTGTGAAGGAAATGTCGAAGTGGTCAGCGCGGATGGGGCAAGTACGTTTGCCGGAAGCAAGACCTGGCTCTGCCGCTGCGGCGGCTCGGCCAATAAGCCCTTCTGCGACGGCACGCACAAGCGCAACGGCTTCCAGGCATAAACGGTTCACGACCGGCGTCCATCGAGGATGCCGGTCCTTCTTTGGGGAGCGGGGCGCCACGTCGCCGCGTGGTACAATGTCGGCAGCAACCACTTTCTCTGCCAACAAGGAGAGCGCAACCCCATGACAGAGACAACCAACCCGTTGGTCGGCGTCATCATGGGCAGCAAGTCCGACTGGGAGACCATGAAGGCGGCTTCGGAGATGCTCGCCGAATTCGACATTGCGCATGAGTGCCGCGTCGTCTCCGCCCACCGCACGCCCGATTGGATGGTCGACTATGCCGCGCAGGCCGAGGCGCGCGGGCTGGAGGTGATCATTGCCGGCGCCGGCGGCGCGGCCCATCTGCCGGGGATGACAGCCGGTCACACGCTGCTGCCGGTCATCGGCGTACCGATCCAGAGCCGGGCGCTCAACGGGCTCGATTCGCTACTCTCCATCGTACAGATGCCGGCGGGCGTGCCGGTCGCGACCATGGCCATTGGCAAGGCCGGTGCGACGAATGCCGCGCTGTTTGCCGTGGCGATCCTGGCCACCACGCGCCCGGCGCTGCGCGATCGGCTGCGCGACTTTCGCCGCACGCGGGCCGAGCAGGTGATGAACGAGACGCTGGAATAACACCGACATGCTATAATTGCCCATGTTGCCTGCACGGTAACGGGTGCGTCACGTTGAGAAAGTAGTTCCGAGGATGCCAATGTCATCGATTCTTGCCGAGATGCCGGTTGAATATCTCGTGAAAGAAGATGGCCAGCGTACGGGCGTCGTCCTTCGCTGGGAAGACTATCAGACTTTGCTGGCGTTTGTGCTGGATGATCCTGACATGCTGCCTGGGCTTGACAGGCAGACCCTGGTCACGCTGGCAGACGGCATGCTTGCACCGAGGTTCCAGGAACGCCTGGAGGAACTGCTTACCTTGAATCAGGCCGGGACGTTGGGCGCTGCCGAGCAAGAGGAACTTGACCAACTTCTTGAGCGCATCGATCAGATGAATCTGGTCAAAGCCCGTGCTGCTTACACGCTACAAAAGTTCTCTGATCCGGCGACGCCTGTGTGATGCGCACGCGATTGTCCGAGCGACTTCGATCTTTGGTCCGGGAACGAGAGTTCAACTGCTGCGCCTATTGTCGATCTCCTGAGCGATTGAGTGTTGCCACGTTCGAAATTGACCACATCATTCCGTTGAGTGCCGGTGGGAAGACACGGCCTGACAATCTATGCCTCGCCTGTCCAACCTGCAATCGCTACAAGTCCGACCGGTTGACAGCGCTTGACCCACAAAGTGGCGACGTGGTGCCGTTGTTCCATCCACGAGAAGAGAGCTGGCATGATCACTTTGCGTGGGACACGGATCGAGTCACGCTGGTTGGCTTGACTCCAACGGGTCGGGCTACCATTCATGCGCTTGATCTGAACCGAGAACGGATATTGAAACTGCGCCGGCTATGGGCCAAACTTGGAGTCGCACCGTGGGCATAGCAGGACTCCTTGGGAAAGACTGGAGAATGACGATTGGACGTACTTTACCCACCCGCCGTCATCGGCGTCTTTGGCAGCGGGCAGCTTGGCCGCATGCTTGCCCTGGCCGCGCGCGCAATGGGCTATCGCATTCACACCTTCTCGCCGGAAGAGAATTCCCCCACAGGTCAGGTCGCCGACCGTGAAGTCTGCGCGCGGTACGCCGATCTCGATGCCGTGCGCGACTTTGTGCGCCAGGTCGATGTCGTCACCTTCGAATTCGAGAACGTCGCCGCAGCGGTGGCGCAGGTGGCTGCAGAGGAAGGCGTCCCGGTGCGCCCCGGCGGCCACGTGCTGCACACCACGCAGCAGCGCCTGCGCGAGAAGTCCTTTCTGGCCGGCGCCGGGCTACCCGTGACGCCATTCGCCGCCGTGCAGTCGTTGGAGGAATTGGCGGCCGGCCTGGCGCTTGTCGGCACGCCGGCCGTCTTGAAGACCGCGGCGTTCGGTTACGACGGCAAGGGCCAGGCACGCATCGACGCCGCCGCGCAGGCCGGCGCCGCCTGGGCGAGCATCGACCGGCAGGAGGCGATCCTGGAAGGCTTTGTCGACTTCGAGCGCGAGGTGTCGGTCGTGGCCGCACGCGGGCTGGATGGCAGCTTTGCCCACTGGGGCGTCATCGAAAACGTACACCACAACCACATCCTCGACCTGTCGACGGCGCCGGCGGCAGTCGATCCACGAACGGCGCAGGAGGCCATCGACCTGGCCCGCGCCGTGCTGGAGCAACTTGACGTTGTCGGCGTGCTTTGCGTGGAGATGTTTGTGGATCGCCGCGGGCGGCTGCTCATCAACGAGTTGGCGCCGAGGCCGCATAATTCCGGCCACCTGACCATCGAAGCCGCGGCCACCAGCCAGTTCGAACAGCAGGCACGCGCCATTTGTGGATTGCCACTCGGCTCGACAGAACTGCTGCGCCCGGCAGCCATGGCCAACCTCCTGGGCGACCTGTGGGAAGCAGGCGCGCCGGACTGGGCGGCCGCGCTGGCGGTGCCTGGCGTCAAGTTGCATCTGTACGGCAAACAAACGCCGCGCATCGGTCGCAAAATGGGACATCTCACCGCGTTGGCGGGTACAATAGAGGCCGCGCGAGCCAACGTGCTGCGAGCACGGGCCGCGTTGACTGGGCGGGCGACAGGGGAGAAATAGTCAACGGTCAATTGTCAACGGTGAAAGGTCAATGGCGAGGACTGATTGTCGCGCCGCATTGACCGTTCGCCTTTGTCGTTGGCAATTGACCGTTGCCCATTGACCATTTCTTGGGGGGCTGCATGTTTCCGGACGACAAACTCCACGAAGAGTGCGGCATTTTCGGCATCTATGCGCCAGGCGCCGAGGTGGCACGGTATACCTTTTTTGCCCTGTACGCGCTGCAACATCGCGGGCAGGAGGCGGCCGGTATCGTCACCAGTGACGGCCAGGTGGCGCACGTCCACAAGGGCATGGGGCTTGTCTCCCAAGTCTTTGACGAAGACAACCTCCGTTATCTCCTGGGTCATCTCGCCATCGGGCACACGCGCTACTCCACCACCGGCTCGCCCAAGCTGCGCAACACCCAACCCTACGTCATCGAAACGCTCGACGGGCCGCTCGCCATCGGCCACAACGGCAACCTGATCAACGCGCCGCAACTGCGCCGCGAACTGCTCGAACGCGGCGTCGGGCTCTCCACTTCCAGCGACAGCGAGGTGATCCTGCACCTGTTGGCGGGCAGCGGCGGCGACTGGATGGCGCGCATCCGCACTGTCATGGCGCGTGCCGAAGGCGCATACGCACTCGTGATTCTGACCCGCGACGCAGTCTACGGCGTGCGCGACCCGTGGGGGCTGCGTCCGCTGGTGCTGGGCAAGGTGGCCGGCGGGGGCTACGCGCTGGCGTCGGAGAGCTGCGCATTTGCCACCATCGGCGCCGAACTGGTGCGAGAGATTCAGCCCGGCGAGATCGTGCGCATCGATGCCAACGGCTACGACATCGTGCAGGGCGCGCCGCCGCAACCGCTCGCCTTCTGCACCTTCGAGCAGATCTACTTTGCGCGGCCTGACAGCCTGCTCAACGGCAAGCTCGTCCACCAGACCCGTCAGAAGCTGGGCAAGCAACTGGCCAAGGAGTCGCCCGCCGACGCCGATATTGTGGTGCCGGTGCCGGACTCGGGCACACCCCACGCTATCGGCTATGCCCAGAAGAGCGGCATCCCCTACAGCGAGGGGTTGATCAAGAGCCGCTATATCGGCCGCACCTTTATCCAGCCATCCAACGAATTGCGCCGCGTCGGTGTCGCCATGAAATTCAACCCGCTGCCCGAAAATCTCAAGGGCAAGCGCGTGGTGCTGGTCGACGATTCCATCGTGCGCGGCAACACCTCCGGCCCGCTGGTCAAGATGTTGCGCGATGCCGGCGCCAAAGAGGTGCACGTCCGCGTGGCCTGCCCGCCCATCAAGTTTCCCTGCTTCATGGGTGTCGATATGGCCAGCCAGGATGAGTTGATCTCCGCCCAGAAGAGTGTGGACGAGATCTGCACACACATCGGCGCCGACTCGCTTGCCTTCCTCACCATCTCCGGCATGATGCGGGCGCTCAAGGCCGACGGCGGCTACTGCAACGCCTGTTTCACCGGCGACTATCCCTTCTCTACCCCAATCCCGCTGATCGAACTTCAGGACAAAGAGAAGTTCGCCAACGTGTGGGGCGACTAACGAACCCGAGGTTCTTGATGAGTGACTACAAGACTGTGCTCTATTCAGTCGAAGACGCGGTCGCGCTGATCCGCATGAACCGGCCGGAACGCCGCAACGCCTTCACGCCGGAGATGCTCGGCGAGTTGGACGACGTGTTCTGCCGCGCTGACGACGATTCCAGCGTGCGTGCCATCGTGCTGACCGGCGAGGGGCCGACCTTCAGCGCCGGCCAGGATCTGAGCATCTTCACCGGACCCGTCGATGCGTCGAATGTGCGCGAGGCCATCCGCACCTACTACAAGCCGCTCATCACGCGCATGGTGAGCATGCCCAAGATCGTCATCGGCGCGATCAACGGCGGCACGGCCGGCGCGGGCGCGTCGCTGGCCCTGGCGTGCGACCTGCGCATCATGGCCGACGATGCCTACATCCTGCAGGCCTTCTCCAACATCGGCCTGGTGCCGGACGCCGGTTCGACATGGTTCATGGCGCGCATGGTCGGCTACAGTCGCGCGCTGCAACTCTGCATCGAGGCCGAGCGTCTGTCCGCGCCGCGTTGCCTGGAAGTGGGCCTCTGCAACCAGGTGGTGACCGCCTCCTTCCTGATGCACAAGGCCATGGAGTGGGCACACGAACTGGCGCAACGCCCGACGAAGGCGATTGGCTGGACCAAGCAGGCGCTGAACGCCTCCTTACATTTCAGCCTCGACGCGGCCATCGAATACGAGGCGGAGTTACAGGCGCAGGCAATCGCGACCCGCGATCACCAGGAGGGCGTCACGGCCTTCCTGCAAAAACGCCAGCCGGTCTTTCGCGGCGAATAATCTCCAGTCTGCAATCTCCAATCTCTCGCTTCATGACTGGAGATTGGAGATTGCAGGAGCACATCCTACGCATGACCACACTATTTGATCTATCCGGCAAAGTGGCGATCGTGACGGGCGCGTCGCGCGGCATCGGCGAGGCGATTGCGCTGGCGCTGGCCGGTGCGGGCGCAAAGGTCGTCGTATCGAGCCGCAAGCAGGAAGCGGTCGATGCTGTCGCGGCGCAGATTCGCGCCGCGGGCGGTAAGGCAAGCGCCCTTGCCGCGCACACGGGCGATGCCGCGGCCGTCGATACGCTGGTCGCCGCAACGATGGACGCGTACGGCGGCGTCGACATTGTCGTCAACAACGCGGCCACCAACCCGCACTTCGGACCGGTGCTGACCGCCGACGAAAGTCACTGGGACAAGACCTTCGATGTCAATGTCAAGGGCTACATGCGGCTGATCAAGGCGTGCGTGCCTTCCATGCAGGCGCGCGGTGGCGGCAAGATCATCAACATGGCCTCCATCGCTGGCAAGACGCCGCAATTGGGCATGGGCGTCTATTGCGTCACGAAAGCGGGCGTCATCATGCTCACCGAGGTGCTGGCGGCCGAGCTGGCGCCGCTCAACATCCAGGTCAACGCCATCGCGCCCGGCTTTGTCAAGACGAAGTTCAGCGCGGCCATCTGGACCAACGAGCAACTCAACACGGCAATGCTGACCGCGATCCCACAGCAACGCATGGCCGAGCCGGAGGAGATTGCCGGCATCGCGCTCTATCTGGCTTCGCCGGCCTCCAGCTTCACCACCGGCGCCACCATCCTGGTCGACGGCGGGCAGGCCATCGGCAGCCACTTGTATAGCCTGAAATAGCCGGACTGGCACGCCATCCCATCGCCGGTTCGTGGAATAGGCGAGACAACCTGTACACTGGTTGGCAACAGCGTCTGTCCGCCGTCCGACACCACAACCGACCGGTTCCCCATGCTCGAACTTGCCAGCATTTTTCTCAACATCCTTTTGCCGGTCTTTGCCCTGGTGCTGATCGGCTACCTGGCCGGCCCGCGCTTGGGCATGGAACCGCGCACGCTCTCCAAGCTGGCCTACTACATCCTGGTGCCGGCCTTCATCTTCAACGTCTTTAGCAAGGCCGAGGTGCAGCTCGACCTGGCGCTGCACATGGCGGCCTTCTTCATCGTCGTCACGGCGGGTACGATTGTTGTGGCGTTTCTGGCGGCGCGTTTGTTGGGGGCCGGCCCACAGTTGGTCGCTGCCTATGTGCTCATCGCCGCGTTTGGCAACGTGGGGAACTTCGGCCTGCCGGTCATCGACTTCAAGGTGGGCAGTGCGGGACTGCTGCCGGCCTCCATCTTCTTTCTGACCGGCAGCACCTTCGGTTTCCTGGTCGGCGTCATGGCCGCGACGTGGAATCATGGCGGCACGCGCTGGAAGGCCGTGTGGGCGGCGTTCACCACGCCCGGCGTGATTGCGGTGCTGCCTGCATTTCTGGTCAACTGGCTCGATCTTCCCATGCCCATGTTCGTCGACCGGGCGGTGGCGCTCATGGCCGGCGCGCTCATTCCCATCATGCTCATTACGCTGGGCATTCAGCTTGCCGGCATGGGACGCCCGCGCATCGACCGGCACGTGGTCACCTCCAGCCTGGTGCGCCTGCTCATCAGCCCAGCGCTGGCGCTGCTGCTCGTCGGCTTCTTCGGCATTACGGGCATCGAGCGCAGCGTCGGCATCGTGCAGGCCGCCATGCCCGCCGCGGTGCTGACGTCGCTCATCGCCCTGGAGCACGACCTCATCCCCGACTTCGTAACGACGGCCGTACTTTTCTCTACGGTGGCCAGCGCCATCACGCTGACCATCGTGCTGGCGATCGTCTAGCCGGCGGCTGCGCCCTCTACCTGGCGCGCAAAGCGCCGGCAGCCTTCCACCGCGTAGGCCAGAAACTCGGCCGGCTCTGAAAAGCCGCTGTGGTTGATCGATAGCTCGAAGCTGAGCGACTTGCTGTACGGTGACGCGGCAATCAGGCCGGCCAGCCGCTCCCAGTTCACGGCGCCGTCGTACACGGGCAGGTGCTGGTCGTCGATGCCGTCGTTGTCATGCAGATGGAGGACAGCCAGCCGATCGAAGAGCGGGGCGTATGCGTCGGTGCGGTCGCGGCCGAGAATGGCGTGGCCGGAGTCGAAACAGAAGCCGAGGAATTCGGGTGGGTAGGCGGCGAGCAGGCGCGCCAGCAACTCCGCATTGTCGCCCACCTGCGTCACGTCGGCGACCTGCGCTTCGGTAGCCGCAAAGTCGATGAGATTTTCCAGCGCAATGCGCACGCCACGTTCAACTGCGTATGATTGCAGATCGTCCAGCGAGCGGCGGATCTGGTCAAAGAGGAAGTCGTTGTAGGGCGCCAGGTCCGGGCGCAGGGTGGGCGGGTAGGCGTGCATGACCACCGCGTCGCCGCCCAGCCGCGCCGTGAAGTCGATGCGGTTCTTGACCAGCTCAATGCCGGCCAGCCGCGCATACTCCTCGGGCGCGTACCAGAACTTCTCGATGCCTTCCGAGCCATGCACGTCGTTGAGCTTGAGACCGTACTCGTCCAGCCAGCGGCCGATCTGCTCGATCTCGCTGTCGGTGTAGAGAAAATCGGAGCGCCACTGGTGGCACCAGTGCACGTGGGTGAAGCCGGCCTCGGCCATGAGCCGCAGATAGGGAGAGGGATCGCCGGTGCCGGTTACGTAGTCACTCGTCAACGAAAGCATACAGTCTCCTTTTCGATCATTTGGCTCGCGCCAGCCTTTTCGCTAGAATCAAGGCCATGTTCCAAGCACCGGTACGCAAAGTCGCCACAGAAGCCAATGCCTATTTTGCCATAAACCGGCTCGTTGCGCGCGCCGGCTATCGCACGCTGGCCGCCCGCGCCCGCCACACCCCGCGCGTAGCCGAGTGGTCGCTGCCCTACGCCGGCGTCGTCGAGATGATGACCCTGGGCACGCCCAGCGGCGAGATCCACAACGCCGGCGAGATCCGCGCGCCGCTCGACCGCGTGACGCGGCTCAGCTATCCATCGCGCGCCACCCGCCGCCGCATCGAATTCCTGCACCTCGGCGGCGAGTGGGTCACCGCATCCAACACGGTGTCCGAGCGCGTCGTCCTCTACCTGCACGGTGGCGGCTATGTGTCCGGCTCGCCGGCCACGCACGCCGCCATCACGACGCGCCTGGCCTACACGGCCGCCGCGCGCATCTTCGCGCCCGACTATCGCCTGGCGCCCGAGCATCCCTTCCCGGCCGCGGTGGAAGATGCCTGGACGACCTACTGGTGGCTGCTCACCGAGCATGGCCTGGCGCCGGAACAGATTGTCCTGGCCGGTGACTCGGCGGGCGGCGGGCTGTGCATCGCCCTGCTGCTGGCGCTGCGCGAGGCCGGCATGCCGTTGCCTGCGGGCGCAGTCGGCATCTCGCCTTGGGTCGACCTGACGCTTTCTGGCGCAACGATGGGCGTCAATGAGCCGACCGACTTTCTCAACGCCGACATTCTGGGCGCGGCATCGCGCATGTACACGGCAGGCCACGATGCGCTCGACCCGCTGATTTCGCCGCTCTACGCCGACCTGGCCGGGCTGCCGCCGCTGCTGATCCAGGCCGGTTCGGCCGAGATGCTGCTCGACGACAGCCGGCGCTTTGCGACGCGCGCACGGGCAGCGGGTGTCGATGTCACGCTGGAGGTCTGGGCACACATGGTGCACGTCTGGCACTTCACCTGGATGCTGGAGCCCAAGGCACGCCAGGCACTCGACGCCATCGGCCGCTTTGTGCGCCAGCGCGTGCCTGTCGCCTGATTGCCCGCGCCACAGCGCTGCCCCCGACACGAAAGGATTCCTCATGGCTGACTCAAACCGTCGGACCGTCTTTTCCACCGATCCCGACCCGGAACCGGCGCCTGCGCCCAAGGGCAAGGGTGTGCCGCCCAAACAGCAGTCGGTGCGCGTCGCCATCGAGCGCAAGGGGCGCGGCGGCAAAACGGTCTCGCTTGTCACCGGCGTCGTTGCGGCCCCGGCCGAGTTAGAAAAGCTGTGCAAGCAGTTGAAGAACAGCCTGGGCACCGGCGGGTCGGTCAAAGGCCAGGTCATCGAGATCCAGGGCGACCAGCGCGACAAGATTGTGGCGATTCTCCAAGGACTTGGCTACCAGGCGAAGAAGGCGGGCGGGTAGGCGTGATGCGTGAAACGTCAGGCGTCAAATGTGATGCGTGAAACGTAATGCGTGATGCTGGGAATCAGCGGATTTCGATGCGTGCAATCCACTTGACTTGTTTGAGCGCATCGTCGGTTTCCGCCGGCACGACGAGACGCACCAGGCCGGCCTGACGGGTCAACTCCGCGCCGTCCAGCGTGTAGGCGAGCAGCGGCGGCCGGCCCGCGGGCGCTGCGGCCAGGTCG
>WBZU01002647.1_pt1 | contig 12177 bp, 13 predicted proteins | sample 5204311 | NCBI WGS metagenome assembly WBZU01 (sample SAMN12344359, study PRJNA552823) | activated sludge metagenome | biome: Activated sludge suspended growth; feature: Nitrification reactor; material: Wastewater; isolation source: activated sludge from nitrification reactor of wastewater... | reverse complement strand
GAGCTCATGAGTTCATGAGTTCATGAGATCCGGAAGCCTGGATGCCTTGAACGGCCCGGCGAGCAGGCCCGGAACGGCGCCGGCGGCTCCGGGGAGCCTGGTTTCGCTGGGGTTTCGGGACGGGAGGCTTGAGCCCCCTGCCGCCGGGGGAGGGGGGTCAAGGCGTCCCGGGGCGGCGGTTCAGTCGCCTGGGAACAGCCGGGCGAGGTCGGCGAACACCGGAAACGACGGGGCGGCCTGGTCGGAGAACTCCAGCCGCCACGCCCAGTGCGCGCGCAGCGCCGTCCACAGGCTGAACGATTCCAGGCCGGCGGACGCGTCGGACAGCCACGCCGCTTCGGCTTCTGCGGGGTCGGCGTGCACGGCGGTGTACAGGCCGCCGCCGGGGCCGGCGATCGCGCGCACGAACGTCGGGCGCTGCGTCTGGGCGCTGAATGTCTCCTGCCAGGACGCCACGAAGTCGTGGTGGTCCTCCTCGCTGCGCTCCTCCAGCGTGGCGAGCAGGCGGTGCAGGCGGCTGAGGGACAGGTCGGCGACGCGCAGGCCGTGGGCGGCGGTGAAGGTTCCCAGCTCGCGCTCGACGTCGTCGCTGAGCACGGGACGGACTTCGACGGAGTCGTCCTCAGGGTCAAGGCCGATGCCCAGGCGCAGCGCCTCCTGGGTGCCGGCGAGCGCCGCCAGGATCGCCTCGGCGCGGGGCCGGTAGGCGTTCATCGGGTTCAGCAGCGCCCCGTAGCGGCGCATGACCGCGGGGTCCGCGGCGGCGTCGGCGATGTCCCATTCCACGACGTCGTTGCGGGTGGCGGGGTCATAGACGACCACGCCGGTCCGGAACGGCCAGGTTGAAACCACCAGCTCAGGCTCGATCACGCGATTCATCTCGTGTGAGCGTACGGCGGCCCCGTCGGCCCCGTGGGGGTTTACGGGGCCTTGCAGGTCATTCGCCATCGGCGGGCCCGCCGGGCTCTGAGCTGAGGATTTCGCGCAGCGCGGTCTTGAGGCTGCGGGCGTGCACGTTGCCCTGGCGCCGGCCGGCGACCACGCGCGTCCAGCCGAGCTTGGAGGCTTCGGCGGTGCGCCGGTCGGCCTGGCCGGCGGGGCGCACGTCGCCGAGCAGGCTGACTTCGCCGAACACGGCGGTGTTCTGGCGGATCGGCCGGCCGGACGCGGCGCTGGCGATTGCCGCGCAGACGGCGAGGTCCAGGGCGCGCTCTTCGATGCGCATGCCTCCTGAGACCTCCACGAAGATGTCCTGGCTGCCGAGCTTGAGGCTCATGCCGGCGTGGCGCTGCAGGACGGCGATCATCATGTCCAGGCGGTTCTTGTCGATGCCCAGGCACCGGCGCATCGCGTTGGGGGCGGCGCCGGAGACGGGGCTGGTGAGCGCCTGCACTTCGACCATGATCGGCCGGGAGCCTTCGATGGTGGGGCACACGACGGCGCCGGGGACGCTGCCTTCGTGCTCCTGCAGGAAGACCGCGGTGGCGTCCTGCACTTCGACGAGGCCGGAGCCGGTCAGCTCGAACAGGCCGACTTCGCTGGTGGAGCCGAACCGGTTCTTCTGGGCGCGCAGCAGCCGGAACCCCTGGGTGCGCTCGCCGGTGAGCTCAAGGACCGCGTCGACCATGTGCTCGAGATGGCGGGGGCCGGCGAGGTTGCCGTCCTTGTTGACGTGGCCGATCAGCAGGATCGCGGCGCCGGATTCCTTGGCGGTGCGCACGAGCGCCTGGCCGACCTGCTTGACGATCGACACCGAGCCGGCGGCGCCGGTCAGGTCGGCGTCTGAGAGCGTCTGGACTGAGTCGACGACCGCGAAGTCATAGCCGGAGGCGATCCGCGCGCAGATGGCGCCGACTTCGGTTTCGGCGGCGAGGTCGATCAGGTGGCTGTTGGCCAGGCCGAGCCGGTCGGTGCGCAGGCGGATCTGCTCGCCGGATTCCTCCCCGGCGACGTACAGGACCTTCTTGCCCTGCCCGGCGAGATGGTCGGCCAGGGCGGAGCTCAGCGTCGACTTGCCGCCGCCGGGAGGCGCGCTGAGCACGATCGCCGACCCGGGGACGATGCCGCCGCCGAGCACCCGGTCCACTTCGCCGGATCCGGAGCTGAACCGCGGGTAGTCGGCGGGGGAGTGCTCGGACAGGCGCCGGACGGGCGCCGGCGCCGACAGGGCCGCCGCGCCGCCTTTGGCGATTGCTTTCGCGCGGCCGGCGCCGCTGCCGGCGGCTGGGGCGGCTTCCTCCTCCAGGGTGTTCCAGGACTTGCATTGGCGGCACTGCCCCGCCCAGCTTCCCTGGCTGGCGCCGCAGTCGGTGCACACGAAGATCGTCTTGGCTTTCGCCATGCCCTGAACGTATCTCCGGGCGGGGACCGGGGCCGGGCCTGGCGCACCGGCGCTTGACGGCGTCCCTGCCGGCCGGCACGGTTGAGGCATGAGCTTTCCGCCTGAAGAGCATTGCGACTTCTGCGGCCGCGAGACCCCGCAGCTCGTGCAGGTGTGGGACACCTCCAGGGAAAGCGACTCTGACGTCTCCCAGCTGGCGTGCCTGGAGTGCCTGGAGCGCGGACGAGCGAGATCACATGCCGGCGTTCCGGTACACGCCGCCTGAGATCGAAGCCTGAGCTCAGGACAGGACGTCGAGCAGCGTTCCGGCCCAGGCGCCGGCGGAGTCGGCGCGCAGCGTCAGGAATCCGGCGGCCGCGGCGGGCGTGAGGTTGGCGGGCTTGTCGTCGACGAACACGATCTCCTCGGGCTTGAAGCCCAGGGCGGCGGCGGCGTGCAGGACCGGGGCGGCGCCGGGCTTGACCAGTCCGGTGACGTCGCTGACGTGCACGGCCGTGAAGTGCAGGTGCAGGCCGTGGCGCTGCAGCGGCCAGGCCAGCCATTCGCTGCGGTGGTTGGACACGGCGGCCAGCGGCACGCGGCTGGAGATCTCCTCCAGGCGGCCGGCGGCGGGCAGCGGGGCCATCGCGTCGTCCAGCAGCCCCCGCCAGTTGTCCGGGGAGCCCAGCACCGACAGGGGCCGCAGCTCCTCCCAGTATTCGGCTTCGGGCAGCCGGCCGCTCCACAGGCCGGCGCGCAGTTGCGCGTGGCGGGCGGTGACCGCTTCGCGGCGCTGCGGGTCGCCGCCGGACATCGCGTCGAACAGGTCGCTCATCGGGTCGGCCAGGACGACGCCGCCGATGTCGAGGATCGCGGCTTTCGGCACAGGGAAGGCAGGGGAGAACGGCACGCGCGAACGTACCTCCGGGCCGGCCGCGGGGCGCTTCAGGCCAGGGCGGCGGCCAGCAGGTCCGGCTGGTCGGTGATCACCGCGGCGGCGCCGGCCCGCCGCGCCGCCTGCAGGCCGCCGAGGGAGTTGATGTTCCATGCCCACAAGGCCGTGCCGGCGGAGCGGGCGGAGCGGGATGCCGCCGGCAGAAGCTTCCGTTCGGCGATCAGCACGCTGGCGCCGGCTGACTTCAGCCGCCGCCCGGGCGCCAGCCCGGCGATCACGTCCCGCGGCCAGCCGCCGATGAGCAGCCCCCGCGGCACGTCCGGGGCGGCCTGCCGGCAGGCGGCCAGGGTGCCGGCGTCAAAGGACGACAGCAGCGCTTCGCGGCCGCTGGCGGCGGCCGCCCGGGCGGCGGAGCCCGCCGCCTCGGCGGCCTTGACTTCGACGTTGACGCCCAGGCCGGCCGGCAGCGCGTCCAGAACGTCCTGCAGCACCGGGACGTGCGCGCCGGCGGGGCGGCGGCGGTTGATCTCGGCGAGCGTGAGGTTCTTCACGGGCGCGCCGGCGGGCTTGAACACGGCGTCGTGAGTGACGGCGAGCTGGCGGTCGGCGGTGAGGCGCACGTCCAGCTCGACCCAGTGCGCGCCGGCTTCCCAGGCGGCCTGGAAGGACTTGATCGTGTTCTCCGGCTCCGCCGAAGGGAACCCGCGGTGGCCGACGATCAGCATCCGCTCATCATGCCGCCGAAGCCGGGCCTCCCTGCCCGGCTTCGGCGCAGGCGCCGGATCCCCGCGGCCGCGGGATTCCGGCGCCGGGCCTGCTCCCGGCGGACGGAGGTCAGCTGTAGCGCAGCGGCGTGGCGCAGCGATGCGCGAGGGACTGCATGGCGGCGATCGCCTCGTCCATGTCGCATTCCAGCAGGGTCTTGACGTGACGCGGATCGAATCCGCGGCTGCCGGCCTGCACGAGCGCGCGCTCGGCGGCGGCGATCTTCGCGTCCGGGTGCCATTCGGCGGCTCCGGCGCGGTCAAGCACTGCAAGATGCTCGATGTGGATCTCCAGGCCGGCGACGTGCTGGTCGTTGACGGGGGCGCCCTTGCGGGCCTTCTTCTTGGTTGCGGGCATCGGAAATGAAGCCTTCCGGTGGCGCCGAAGCCCCGAGTGGGCCTGGCTGACACCGGAACGTACTGCGCCTCCCAGGCCCTGACGGAAGGCCCGCATACCGTGCAGGCCCGGGCGCCTGCGCGCACACTCAGAAGGTGAGCGGCAGCGACGATCCGGCCCGGTGGCTGCTGGGCCCTGACATGGTGACCTGGCAGATGGCCGCCCTGGGGCTGCCGTTGCTCGGCGGCGGCGCCGCGCTGATCCTGCAGGCCGCCGACCCGCAGGTCGGCGCCGGCATCGCCGGGCACTCCCGCTACCTGGACGGCCCATGGCAGCGGCTGGAGCGCACCCTGGCCGTGTACCGGTCGCTGGTGTACGCCACCGAGGAGGAAGCCGCGGAAATCGGCGGGCGGCTGCGCGCCCGCCACGCCGGCATCGAAGGCGCCGGGCCGGACGGGCGGCCGTACCGGGCGCTGGACGACCAGCTGATGGCCTGGGTGCACGCGACACTGGCGATGGGCGTGATCTCGAGCCTGCGGGCGTTCCGCGGGGACGTGAGCGCCGGCGCGCTGGACGCCTACTGGCGCGAGCAGCTGCGCCTCGCCGCGGCGCTGGGCATCAGCGCCGGCGCGCTGCCGGGCTCCTGGCCGGCGTTCGAGGCGTGGTTCGAGGAGCGCGCCGCCGGGCTGCGCGCGACCCCGGCCGCGCAGCAGCTGTGGTCTGACTTGCGCCGGCTGCCGGCCCCTGCGGGCGTGCCCGGGCCGGCGTGGGCGCTGGCCCGGCCGTTCGCCGGCGCGGCCGTGCGCGCGATCACCGCCGCGCAGCTGCCGCCGGCGCTGGCCGCCGGCCTGGGTTTCGCCTGGACGCCCGCCCGGCGGGCCCGCCTGATGGCGCTTCGCGCCGCCGGGCATCTGCTGCTGCGCGCCGCCCCGGCGCGCCTGCGCATGAGCGGCGCGTCGCGGCGCAAATGGGCGCAGTCAGGCCGGCCGATCCCGCGCCGGCGCCGTCAGCTTCCGGCCTGAGCGGCCGCTGCTAGGAGCCAGCCTGGGCCTGCGCGAGCTTGGCGAGGATGTCCTGCGCGCGGTCTGACGGCAGCCGCCGCGCGGACATCAGGTCAGCGGCGGCGATCATCCGCGGCTCCTTGCCGACGGGCTCGCGGCCGGTGTCCAGGCGGTACTCGCCGTGGCTTTGCTCGATGATGTGCGCCAGGCGCCACACCGCCCAGGCGGGAATGTCATGGCCTGCGTCCTTGGCGCGCTGCACGGCGCCGCCGAGGCGCACCTGCCCGTAGGCGAGATGGTAGGCGAGCTCGCCGGCGAGGGCGCGGCAGCCGCTGAAGCTGTACTCGTCCAGCTTGCCGATGTCATGCAGCAGCGCCCCGGCGGCCAGCAGGTCCGCGTCATAGGGCTCGGAGTCGCCGGCGGCGGCATGGCGGGCGTAGCGCAGGACTTCCAGGGTGTGCTCGACCAGCCCGCCCTTGTAGGCGTGGTGGTGGCGGGTGGCGGCCGGCCAGGAGCAGAAGTCCTCCATCACCGGGCTGATGGCGGCCTCCACGATCGCCCGGTACGGGCTGGACGGCGAGATCGACTCGATCGCGGCGCCAAGCTCGGCGCGGTGGGCGGCGTTGGCGTCGGCGTCGTACTGCTCGAAGTCGGCGGGGTCGGCGCCTTCCAGGGCTTCGGCGGCGTCCAGGACGGGGCTGGGGCGGCCCTGGTAGTCCTCGACCTTCACGACGGCGGTGACGAACTGCGGGCTGCCGGCCTTCTGCACGCCGCGGCGGAAGTCCTTGGCCTGCAGGCGGCCGGTCTTGTCGCCGAGGGTGACGACGTCATAGGCGCGGCCGGAGCGCATCTGGCGCTCCTCGGATCCGGCGACCAGCGCCCGGACGGTCCCGGTGACCGGCTGGCCGGTCTGGCGGAAGCGGGCGATCAGGTCAGCGACAGTGAAAGTCTCAGTGGTCATGCAGTCAGCGTATCCGGCCCGGCGCCGGTTGCCCGGGGCATGGAAGCCATCCGATCAGGCGCGCAAGCAGGAAATCGCCGGCCTCCGGAAGGCATGCTCGCCTGCGTCGGGCCGCACCGGCCCGGATGCCGCCGCCCAAGGAGCGCCGCCCATGCCCAACGTCGGACCGATGGAGCTTGTTGTCGTGCTGATCATCGCCTTGCTGGTGCTGGGCCCCAAGCGCCTGCCGGAAGTCGGCCGGTCCGTCGGCCGCGGCCTGCGGGAGTTCAAGGCGTCAGTCACCGGCCATGACCTCGACGGTGACGAGCAGCCGGAGCCCAAGCAGCTGCCCTGACGGTTCTGCGTGTCACGCCCGTGAAAGCCGGCGCCCGGGGGAGGGGAGGGGCATGCTCGCAGCATGCCTGAGCCTGACGCACTGGACGCCGAGGACGAGGCCCTGCCCGTCCCAGCCCAGGAGGCGCCCGCCTCCGCGGAAGCTTCCGCCCCCGAAGGCGGCCCCGAAGAGCCCGAGCAGGAGCGTTTGCCGGACCGCCCCGTGGCGGTCGCCCGCACCGAGCTGATCGCCCTGGCCGGCATCGAGCTGGACGAGAACATCCGCGCGGAGCTCGGCGACATTTCAGAGCTCGCCGAGACCATGCGCGTCCAGGGCCTCATCCATCCGGTGACCGTCCGCCCCGCCCCGGACGGCGCCGGCCACGGCAAGCCGTACGAGCTGATCGCCGGGTTCCGCCGCCGCGCCGCCGCGGAGTCGCTGGGCTGGAAGGAGATCCCCGCAGCGATCCATGACGCGGCCGACGAGGACGTGCTGGTGGAGCGCATCACCGAGAACCTGCAGCGTGAGAACCCCAGCCCGGTTGACGAGGCCCGCGCGATGCAGCGGATGATCGACGTGTTCGGCTGGAGCCACCGGCAGGTCGCCGCCAAGCTCGGCGTGGACCGCAGCCAGGTCACCAAGCGCCTGAGCATGCTGCGCCTGCCTGACCCCGTCATCGGCCTGATCGCCGGCGGGCAGATCACCGCCAGCCACGCCGAGGTGATCGCCAGCCTGGACACCCCCGCCGAGCAGGAGGAAATCGCCGAGCTCGCCGCGAAGTCCGGGGCGCCGGTCCGCAAGGTCGCCGCCTGGACGGAGAAGATCAAGGAGCAGAAGGAGCAGGGCGAGCAGGACGCCGCCGCCGGCATCGACGTCCCGGACGCCTCCACGCCGCTGCTGGTCCTCGGCCCGCAGGACGCCGCGCCGCTGCCGGGCCTGGCCGTCAAGGAAGACTGGACGCCGGAGATGCGCGACCGCGCCGTCCTGTACCTGCTGCTGCACGCCGGCAACGACATTGAGATGCTCGAGCATCTGCAGGCGCACTACAACGTGTCGGCGTCGGACCTGGGCCGGTGGGCGGCCGGCCTGGATGCCGATCAGGCCGCTGAGCAGGCTGACGTGATGCTGCGCCGCTGGTACGCGGCGCCGCACCGCTACCCGGCGCTCGCCCCGGAAATCCGGGAGCTGCTCGGCGACGGCCCCGCCGGGGAGGCTCCCGCCGGTCCGCTGGCCCCGGAAGGCGCGCAGGCGCTGCGCGACAGCGACGACGGCTTCGACGAGGCCGGCTGGGACGACGAGGACTGGGATCTCGCCGGCCCTGACGACGACGAGTTCTAGCGGGCCGGCCGCCGCCGCTGCTGCAGCCGGCGGACGTGCTCCATCAGGTCGTCGTGGGCGGCGTCCTGGTAGCGGGCGGGCTCGTCCAGGACGTGCGCGGTCGCTGACGCCGGGTCCTCCCCGGCGAGGATCCTGGCGGCGGCGTCGCTGTAGCCGTCGGCTTCCAGGCGCTGCGCGAGCTCTCTGATGTCCACTGCGGGCTCCCGTTCCGGTTCGATGGTCACATCGGCTTGGTGGCGGCGTCCGGCCCGTGCCGGCCGACTTTGCCGACGAGGATGCGCCGGCCCAGCGGCCGGGATCCGTCGCCCAGGTGCACGTAGCAGCGCCAGACGTCCTGGGCTCCGCCGTTGGCGCCGCCGCCGAAATGCGGGCCCAGCTGGTAATCCTCGCCTTCGTAGGCTGCGTGATACCAGGCGTCATGGCGGTTGCGGGCGGTCGGGCTGACGTTCGCCTTCCAGTTGCGCAGGCCGGCTTCGGTGGCGGCCTGCGCTTGGGAGGCGCCCATGCCGCCTTGCGCCCAGCGGCCGGCGAGCTCGTCCAGGGCCAGCAGCTGCTCGAGCACCTGCTCGGGCCGGCGGAACGGGCTGCGCTGGGCGGAGGCGAGCGCGTCAGGGCTGAACGCCAGATGCCGGCAGCGGGCCTGCGCCTGGATGACGGCGTCGGCGACCGTCGCAGGCGGCGCGTCCTCCTGGCCGTCCGGGATGCCGGGGCTGTCCTGGCCGGCGGCGAGGGCGGCTTCGAGCTGCGCTGCGCGATGGCGCAGCTGGGCTGCCTGCGCTTCGGCGGCTTCCCGGCGGGTGATTTCGTCCTGCAGCCGCGCCCACATCTCCTCCTCGGCGCGGCTGGCGGCGGGGCCGGCGGCCAGCGGCTCGTCGGAGGGCAGGGCGGCGGACGCCCACCAGCCGGACAGCTCGCGGCCCAGGAGGCTCATCGCCTGGCTGACGTCGCCGGCGCCGGCGGGCGTGTGCAGCATCAGCGGATGGCGCTCCGGGCTGTCGTCCGGGCCGGCCGGGTCCGCGCCCGGCCAGTACGCCCGCAGGCCCGTCCCGAACACCGACCAGCGCTTCCCGACGGCCTCGGTCAGCCCCCAGGCGCCCTGGTCGTCCAGGACGATCACCCGGGCGCGGCCTTTGACGGCGGCCATCACCTGGCCGATCTGCGCCTGGCAGCCGCCGGCGACAGCCACCAGCGGCAGCGTCCGGCCGGCGCTGGCGATCAGCGCCGCGACGGCCGCGCCGGCGGCCTTGCCTTCAGCGCGCTCAGGCGCCGGCGGAAGCGCGGCGGCGCCGTCAGCGACCAGGCCTTTGCGCCAGAGGCGTTCGGCGACCGGCGTGACCCCGGCGCCGTCAGGGCGCGAGCAGCGCAGCACGATCCATTCCTGGCTGCCGCCGCCGTGCTGGACGGCAGCGGACGCCGCGCCGTCCGGAACCGCCCACCAGGCTTCCAGGCGCTCAGCGCCGCCGCGGCGTGTCATTCCGGCGGCGGCCCCGGCGCCGCCGGACGGGACCGGCGCGCGGCCTTCGGCGGGGGAGCGCATCTCCGGCGGCGGCCCGTCCGGGCAGGCGGCCCGGCAGACGGCATCCCACGCCGCCTCCCACGCGCCCGGCGCCAGCGCCAGGCTCACCCGGAACCCGTCGGCGCCGCGCGCGGAGGACCGCAGCTCGAGCAGCTCGGCGGCGAGCTCCTCGCCGCGGGCGACCGCGTCGCGCAGCTGCCCGGCGAGCTCGTCGCGCTCGCCGGCGCGGCGGCGGGCTTCGTCGCGCTGGGCCTGCGCGTCCTGGCGGGCGGCCTGGGCCTGGGCGGCCAGGTCCGCGCGCTTGCGCTCCTCCCGGGCCTTCGCCTTCTCCAGCTGGGCGGCCTGGCGCTCCAGGCGCTTGCGCTCCTTGTCGATTTCGGCCTGCCGGGAGGCGGCGCCCTCGGTGGCGGCCACGACCGCCCCGGCGGCCGCGGCGGCCACCTGCAGCCCCGGCAGGTCCTCCGCGCCGCACGCCGCCATGTAGGACTCCCAGTTCCCGAACACGTCCAGGACTTCGGCGTCGTCAGGCCAGTCTCCGGGCGCCTCACCGTAGTCGCCGGGGACGGGCGGCCGGCCGGTCATCGCCGACCACTGGTAGAACGCGAGCGTCAGGCGGACCAGGCGAAGCCCGTGCTCGGCGGGCCCGGACGGCGCCGGCGGCAGCCCGGAGCCGGCCATTGCCTCCTGCAGGATCCCGGTGATGTGCTCGGCGGCCGCCTGGGCTTCAGGGCCGGGCGTCGCGTCGCGGCGTGAAGGCTTTCTGGCCATCGCCGGCCACTGTAGCGGCCGTGCCCGCGCGCGGATTCCCGGCGGGGGCGGCCGCCCGATGGCAGGGTTCGGGCCATGGCAGGCGACATCATCTTCCCGGCTTCCGGAGGGCCGCTGCCGGGCTTCGAGCTCGAGCCGCTGCCGGAGCCGTCAGGCCAGCCGGGCCTGTACAGCCGGTCGGGCCTGAAGACGATCACCGGCACCCGCATGAACCCGCTGGCGCGCAAGCTGTGGTACGAGCGCGTCCCCGCGCTGCTGAAGGACCCGGCGGCCAGCCCGGTGATCACCGGCGCCCATCCGCAGGCGGCGCAGTGGATGGAGCATCTCGGCGGCCTGGACGCCCGCTGGCGCATCGAGCAGCGGCCGCCGCAGGACTGGCCGCTGTCAACGGTCATCCCGCGCGTGAAGATGTCCTCGGGGTTCCCGCAGTGGCCGCTGGGCGCCGGGACCTACTGGGTTGACTGGGAGTCCCTGGCGTCCAGCCCGCGGTCGTTTCCGGACAAGCCGTGGATGGAGGAGATCAAGAGCCGCCTGCCGGAAGGGAGCCTGGCGCTGCTGGGCGGCATCGGCCGGTTCGAGATCCGCATGAGCATGTGGGCGCGCCGGCATGAGATTTTCGCCAGCCCGGTCGTGCGGCAGTTCGACGCGGTCGTCTGCCCGGACTTCAGCTACCTGGACGACCCGCGGCCGCAGGGCCTGGCGGCCGAGCGCATGACGCAGCTGTGGGTGCAGGCCGGCGCCGAGCAGGGCCTGAACATGATCCCGACGGTGTCCTGGCAGAACGAGACGGCGCTGCGCTGCCAGCTGGACGCGCTCGGCGCCCAGTACCCGCAGGTGCACACCGTCTATATGGACCTGCTGGCCGCCACGACCCGGCGGCGGCCGTGGGTGATGACCCGCACCCATGAGATCGCCGAGCACATGGCGTCGCTGCCGCTGCGGTTCCTGATCTCCGGGCTTGACTCCGGCTGGGCGGTCCGCCGGATCCTGGAAGTGCTCCCGGAAGGCAACTTTCATCTGGTGACCCTGTGGCCGTGGCTGCGCACCGGCTTCAACCCGGGGACCGCGCAGATGAAAGGCGACTCGTTCCGGCGGATGATCCGCCGGTATGAGGAATGGGCGCAAGGCGAAGGCCTGCCTCCGGCCCTGGAAGACCCGCAGGACCCCGCCGAGTACCGCCGGGAGATGGAAGCCGAAGTCCTGCGCAAGCAGCAGGAGGCCTGAGCCCGGCTACAGCGCCGGGGCGCGCTTGCGGCCGAACTGGTCCGCGAACGCCTGCTCCAGCCTGGCAGGCCCGCCGGCGAGCTCCTCGACGGCAGCCAGGACCGCGTGCAGTCCTGCGATGAACTCACGCCGCGCCGGCGAGGGGCCCTCGCCCGGGACGTTCTGAAGCGACTCGGCAGTCCGCGTGAGATTGCGGACGTCCTCCTGCAGCGGCACAAGGCTCTCCAGGCCGTCAGCGGCAGCTTCGATGAAGGCCGCCAGGGCTGCTCTGGCGGCGTCTTCTTCTCGCGCGCCGTCCGGCAGCGCCCGGAGCTCGAGCGCGGCGGAATGGATCAGCCCGTTCAGGCGCCGTGCGATGGCGTCCACGGCGCTGCGCAGCAGCGCCGACGCGCTTCCTAGTTCGAAACGCTCCGCGGCGCCTTCCTGGCGCTGGCGGGCGGCGGCCTCGTGCAGCTTGGCCTCGCTGGCTGCGGGGCCGCCAGCGCCTTGCCCTGCCTTCGCGGAGTCCGAGGAAGGGCACATGGGCGAACGTATTCGCTGGCCGCGGAGGCGGCGTCAGGCACCGCCGATGAAGGCAGGCGCCTGCCCGTGCCTGGCGAGAGCGCGCAGCGCGGAAGCCGTCGCGCAGCGACTTGCCGCCCATGCGCCTGATGCATCCGGAAGGCGCCGTGCTCACGGGCGGCAGGTTCGCCCGTGGCGCTCTCCGACCGTGATCTCGCCGCCGCGGCCGCGGGAGCGAA
>WBZU01002646.1_pt1 | contig 12182 bp, 10 predicted proteins | sample 5204311 | NCBI WGS metagenome assembly WBZU01 (sample SAMN12344359, study PRJNA552823) | activated sludge metagenome | biome: Activated sludge suspended growth; feature: Nitrification reactor; material: Wastewater; isolation source: activated sludge from nitrification reactor of wastewater... | reverse complement strand
TCAACATGTTTTGGGGCCACGAATCGAAGGGCGGAGTGTAGCATAGCGATTTCGCATCCACAAGCATTTGTTCCACACGTACAAACCGTTGGCGTATGGCTTGTGTAAGCTGCTGATTTGGTTTGGCTTTCATATTTTCTTCGACCATCGAGACGCACCCATCGATGACCGCATCAGCAAGTCTCAGCGCCATCGTCAGGTCCGGCTGCACCTCCGGCTTCGCCTGCGCCATGAGGCTGCGCAGCAGTGGAATGAGCTCACAGGAGAGCTTCACAATTTCCAATGGTGTCTCGATCGCATCCATGAGACTGGAGGAGAGGTCGAGTGCACGATCACGATGATCGGACGACAGCTTCTTCGCCTGGAGCACGCGGGCATAGGCCTCCCGATCCGCCTGCGCCAATTCCTGCAATCTCGTGGCGATGTCAGACAACCGTGTTTCCACCGCGCGCGCGCGATTCAATTTGGCGACCATGATTCCCAAAGAAGCGGCATAGGCAGCCGAGCGAGCACCCACGCTGCCACCGGTCGCCCCCTGTTCTTCGGCTCGTCTCACCTCGGGCATTCCAACGCGGGTCGCGGGCGGCTGATCCTTAGCAAGCGCAGCAGCACCCAGACGCCCGATGGCCGATCGTGATTCGGCACTCTCCAAACGCGTTTCAAGCACCTGCCGCCCGTCGAAGCCGTCCAAGAAAAGGGCTTGCTGTGCCGTTTCGATGAGGGCCTGCTCGGGAACAAGCCCGATCAGTTCTGTTCCCGCCACCTCTATCCCGCGAGCCGCGGCCTCCTGCCGCACGGCGACAAAGGCCTGCTGCATCGACGTTTCTTGATGGTTCGTCAGATTCATCGATACTTGCACGAGTCCCCGGCTTCGCAGGTCGACGCCGATCGCTTTCACACAGGACAAGCCTCCGCTCGACTGCCGGACCACTTTTGCGATCGCCTGGGCGGCCGACAGATCCTGACTGTTGAGATTCACGTTGAAGGCAATAAGGGGCCACCGCGCACCCACCACGGTCGCCCCGGCGGTCTGATGTAATTGCTTGGGCCCGAAATCAGGCACCCATGCAGAATCAGCGGCCATCCGGTCGGCCAAACCCTTCAGCCCTCCCTTGCGAATCCATTCCAGTTGCCTGCGCTCTGGCCGGCTCGTCGCCTGCTCGTAGAGAAAGACGGGAATCTTCAACTCGTTGCCGATGCGTTGCCCCACCATGCGCGCCAACTGCACACACTCCTGCATCGTGACGTCCCTGATCGGCACAAACGGCAAAACGTCCGTCGCCCCGACGCGCGGATGTTCGCCATGATGACTTCGCAGATCGATCAGTTGCGACGCCAGCCGCGCCATCTGAAACGCAACTTCCGCTACGGCATAGGGCCTCCCGGCAAAGGTCACGACCGCCCGATGGTGGTCCGGATCCTTCGTCTCATCCAGCAAGACCACGCCGGGAACGGACCGGACGAGGGCCGACAGCGCCTGGATCACCTCCGGCTTCCGGCCTTCACTGAAATTCGGCACACATTCGACGATCTGGCTCACGACGCTCCTGTCATCCCCTGGTCCATGACACCTTCACCAGGCACATTTCCCGCGCAAAGAAAAAGCCGGGGGGTTGCAGCCTCCCCTCCGGCTTGAATAGATGTGACAGCTTCACATGTGGAGCCAGTCGCCGACCGTTACTTGGCCTTCTTGACGAACGCCTTGTAAATCCGCTTGGCAGAACGTTCCTCCTCCTCAAGCCCCATCATTTGATGGCCGGTCGTTTCACACCAGGCCGGCATATCTTTCTTGATGCCCTCATCGTCCGAGAGGATTTCGAGCACCTGGCCCATCGTCAGTTCCTTGATCTTCTTCGAGGTCAAAATGATCGGCATCGGGCAAAAATATCCGAGCGTATCGAGTGTCACATCGGCCTGTATCATGCCCCTCCTCAACCCTGTTTAGATAAACAGATTGACGCTGCCCCGCCTGGCTTCGGCCAAATAAGTGGTCACGCCGGCAAATTGATCCACCCCGTCGATCAACGTGTCTTTTGTAATCCCCATCAACCCCATCGTCGTCGTGCAGGCAATAAAGCGAACGCCCAGGTCCAACGCCATCTGCATCAGCTCCGGCACACCAGGCATACGATTCTTCCGCATCACGACCTGCATCATCTTCGTGCCGAGGCCCCATAGGTGGAAGCGTGAGAGCGGCAGGGTGTCGGCGCCCCCCCTATTCAAGAAACCGAACATGCGGCGCAGCCAATCCGAGGCAGCACTGCCCGCGCCTTTTTTACGAATGGTGTTGAGACCCCAAAAGGTGAAGAAGACCGTCACCTGCATGCCCATCGCGGCGGCACCGGTCGCAATAATAAATGCGGCCATGGCCTTATCCAGATCGCCGCTCAGAAGGACGATGGTCACACGGTCTGCGTTGGAGTCGCGGAGTTCAGCCAGGGCGGCTGTCGGCTCGATTCGTGCGGTCGTCATCGCATCTCTCGCCGGTGAGAATCACCGACCACACCAGGGCGAACGATCGAAAATGACTATAGTCTGCGTGTCTTTTTTTTGTCAAGAATTGCGGTCACGCCGCAGCGTTGGCCTGGCGCGCATCGCCGGAGAGCAGATGTCGAACGAGGTGCGTCGGCTTGACCTGATGCAGGCCCGCCGCTATAGTCCCAATCGTCTATTAGCCTCGGAATCTTGCCGGGTCGTTCATGAGCACAGACCTCATCACCGAACTCAAACCGACGAAGAGCGCTCCCCTATTTGGCTTCTGGTATCCTGCCAGCACCAGCGCAGCCTTGGCCGTGGGCCAGATGCAGACCCAGGTCATGTTGGGACAACCGATTCTTGTCTGCCGCGACCGGCAGGGACAAGTGGCGGCCATGCGAGATATTTGCCCGCATCGAGGCATGCCCCTGTCATTCGGGCACTTTGACGGAGAACGGGTCGAGTGCGCCTATCACGGATGGCAGTTCGATACGGGCGGGCGCTGTCGTCACATTCCAGCGCTGGTCGAAGGGTCGGCGCTACGACCTGAGAAGATCGGGATTACCTCGTACCCCTGCCAGGAAGCAGACGGCTACGTATGGGTCTATCTGCCCGATCCGCAGCGGCCGGATCACCCGATGCCGGAACTTCCACGCCTTCCTCTGCCGTCCACGCCCTATCGTATGGTCCAAATCTCGACGATCCTGGATTGCACCATCGACGACGGCATCGTGGGCCTCATGGATCCGGCACATGGCCCCTTCGTACATCAAAGCTCCTGGTGGCGAACCCAAGCCAGCATGCACGACAAGGCCAAGACCTTCGAGCCAATCCCGAACGGGTTCCGCATGGTGCCGCACGCGCCCTCCAAGAACAGCGGACCGTACAAATTGCTCAACAAGCTCTATGGCGGGCCGCTGACGACGACCATCGATTTCGTCCTCCCCAACCAACGGTTTGAGTTCGTGCAATGCGGGTCGATGTTCGTCTCCTCACGTGCCACCGTGACACCGGTGGGTGAGCAACAATGCCGGATCGACTTTGCCGCCGCCTGGAACATTCTCCCTTGGCTTCCGTTCGCCAAGCCCCTGTTCCGGTATTTTGCCAATATCTTCATGAAGCAGGATAAGCAGGCGATGGAGCGGCAAGCGGTGGGACTCAAATACAAACCGGCATTGATGCTGATCGACGACGCCGATACCCCCGCCAAGTGGTACTACAAGCTAAAGGCGGCCTACCTGACCTCGATGCAAACCGGAACGCCGCTGGAGCATCCGCTGAAAGATCGCGTCACTCTCCGCTGGAGGAGTTAGCAGGCCGTCGAGAACGGCGGCGCGGCCCTTCGACGAACCGGGTATCTCACCGCACTATGGGAGCTGATGACTGGTGCCGTGATTGGGCTCGTTCAGGAGCGCCATGGCCCGGCGAATCTGCTCCCGAGACCCGAGCAACGTGACGACGTCACTGGCTTGCAAGCGTACATGCTCCGACGGATTGGATTGCGTGACCTGACTTCGAGTCCAGGCGATCACCGAGGCGCCGGTTCGCGGGCGGATGGATAGTTCCGCCAATGATTTGCCGACCGCCGGCGCTTCGTCGTCGATCCGGCAGGTTTCCACTTCAACATCGGTCAACGTCCCGCCGCGGAGGTGATGCGCCAATTCCGGCATCTCACTGCGCCTGAGCAAGGCATATCCTTCCCGCCTGATCTGTTCGGCCTTGCGCGCCACGAATTCCTGCGGCAGGCTGTAGGTGCGCAACACCAGGGCAAAAATCTCGATCGAGGTTTCGAATTCTTCCGGCACCACGTCATCCGCGCCCAGTTGGTGCAGCTCTTCGAGTTCCCGCAAGTACCGTGTCCGCACCACGATGTGCAAGTTGGCATTCAAGCCCTTGGCGACCTTCACCGTTCTCCTGGCCGTAAAGGGATCGGACAGGGCGACCACTAAGACTTTTGCGTCTTCGATCTTCATGTGCCGGAGTACGTTCGCATTCGAGCCGTCGCCGTAATAGATCGGCACCCCGTGCCGAGCTTCGCGCCGCACCGTTTCACCATCGAGATCCAGCGCCACATGCGGTATTTCCGTTTCGCCCAGCACCCGGGCAAGGTTGCGGCCATTGAGCCCGTAGCCCACGATGATCACATGATCCTTGATGCGGACCTGCGTCCCCTCCAGCTGCTCGATATGTGCCGCCGTGCGGCTCGGCATCCACCCCCGGACTCGTTGCACCGCTTCGATCCGCCTTCCCAAATGCGGGGACCACTGCATCACGAAGGGTGTCACCACCATCGTCAGCACCGACACGGCCAGGAATAACTGATACTGCTCCCCGGTGAAGAGGCCGGCCTCCTGCCCCTGCTGCGCGAGAATGAAACTGAATTCGCCGACCTGCGCCAGCGCCACGCCGACCAGGACCGCCGACCTGGGAGGAGCCCCCGCCGCCACCATCGCCCCGGCGCCGGTAAGCAGCTTCCCGGCGATCACGGCCACCAACAGCCCGAGGACGATGAAGGGATGATCCAGGACCACCCGCAGGTCCATGAGGACTCCGATCGACACGAAAAACAAACTATTGAAGCTGTCCCGAAACGGCAGCACCTCCGCCAACGCCTGGTGGCTGTACTCCGACTCCGACATCACCAGCCCGGCGATGAACGCGCCCAAGGCCAGCGACAATCCACCCAGGGACGTCAACCAGGCGATCCCCAAGCACAGCACAATGATCGAGAGCAGAAACAACTCCCGGCTTCGGCTTCGCACGATATGCCGCAACAATCGCGGAACAAGATACCAGGCCGCCGCGACGATCAATCCCACTACGACCGCCGCCTTCACAAGCGTCATCATCACCATCCCCATGGCGCTCCCGCTGGGCGTGGCGAGAATCGGGGTGATCAGCATCATGGGCACGACAGCCAGGTCTTGGAAAATGAGGATGGCCACCGTGGCGCGACCGTGGAATGAATCGCTTTCCCCCTGTTCAGACAGGGCCTTCAAAACAATGGCCGTGCTGCTGAGCGACAGAAGGAATCCCCAGAAAATGCCCTGCTGGTAGGACAGTCCGACCGCCAACGCCCCGAGCAGCGCCAGGATCAGCACTCCCCCGGTCTGCACCGGCGCCGCCACCATCAATGTGCGGCGGGCCGCCGCAAAGTGTGCGGACGAAAATTCCATGCCGATCGTGAACAGGAGTAATACGATGCCGATCTCGGCGAGCACATGCACCTGCGAGACATCGGGAATCAGATGCAATCCATGCGGGCCGATCAGGGCGCCGGCGACGAGAAATCCGGCGATGGATGGCAGGCGGAACTGATGAAACGTGAAGACGACAGCAGTGGACACTGCATAGATGACCAACAGGTCGCCGAGAACTGCGTAATCATTCATAGCGGAAGTAGGACGGCATGCGTTTCACATCGCGACAGAGCAAAATTGTGCCGCAGCATACCGTAGGGACTTCGGCGGAACAAGGCGTGCCGTTTGTCCTACGCCCGGCGCTCGGCTTAGTAGCGATCCGGCACATCTGATCGGCAGGAAGAAAAAGCTGGCACGCAGTGAGGGAGTGAGACCGGCTAGAAGGGGATGCGAATGCCCATCTGGAATTCGTTCGGCATCATACCTTTGCCCACGGAATCGCCGAAGAGACTTTGTTGTGGAAGCACCGGCTGAGGATTCAACGCGCGATCACGCTCCGTCACATAGCCCCCGCCGAATCCAGCGCCGATGTACGGGATGAGAGTCTGCGCATTGACCTGCAGCCGACCGCTGAGCGTGGGCGCCTGGCGAAACAGGTCTGATCGCTGATCGGCTGGGACAGGTGTTTGAGTTCCGTCGCTCAAGGCCTGAGACCGCAATTCGGTCAAGGCCGGGATGTCGTCGGCGCCAGGTTCAGCCAGTGCCTCGCCCGTTCCTCCGGCATACAGAAACCCGGCTATGAGCAGCGTGTGGACCAGCGTTCGAATGGCGACGGATGGCATGATGGTTACTCTACCTGATCCATACACTCGCAACAAGTCGGCACCGGACCGATACCGTCACACGAATCGGGATTGTGTTATTCGTGCAGGAGAGCCACGCAGCGAAACCCAACGGTGGCGCAGCGATCCAGGCCCGGCCACAAGAGCAGAAACTTCGCCGCAAAATCGGCAGGCTGAGGGCCGCCGTCCATGTACCAATGGGATCCCTGGGCCGTATAGTAGGACCCGCCCCGGATCATGCAAAACCGCGTTCGGCCATCAGTCCGTTCACTCTCCGTCCATTCCCAGACATTGCCGCACAGGTCATAACACCCGAACGGAGAACGCCCTGCAGGGAATGCTCGCACACTCGTGGTCCCGCCGGATTCTCCCCCGTTGCACCGGCCCGGCTCCATCGCCTGCCCCCACGGATACGTGAGCCCTTCCGGCCCTTGAGCCGCATATTGCCATTGCTCCTCGCTGGGGAGGGCTTTCCCCGCCCATCGCGCATAGGCACGGGCATCGTCCAAACTGACATACACGACCGGATGGTCTTCCTTGCCGGCAGGCACGGCTCCACCGGTCCAATGTTTCAGAAAATTCTCTTGGACAGGCGGTCTGTAGCCAGATGCGTGAAGAAATTCTGCGTACTGCGCATTGGTAACGAGAGTGACATCAATGGCATAAGCCGGCAACGTGACCCGGCGTTCGAAGATTCGCGGTTTGTGAAAATTCCCGTATAGTTCATCCTGCTGGAGTTCGTTTTCATAGAAGCCACATTCTCTCGTCCTGAGTTGCACGCGCATCGTAACGCTCGCGGTGGGAATGCGAACCATGTCGCCAGGCATCGCACTGAGTGCGTAACCGGTTCCTGAATCTGCAGCCAGCAGCACAACGGGACGTTGAGGAAAATCGCCAGCCCGAGACGCATTCGGCTGACGACGTCGCTGCCCGGCCATCAACGGCTCGAACTCGGCCCCAAGCCTTCCCGCGGCCGCAGCAACAACACCGCCGATCCCGTGCGATGCCAGCGTGCCGGTGAGCCACACGATCCCCTGTTCGACCCGTGGATGCAGCCGTTCGCCTGTCACCAGGTCATAATAGACGGCGTCTTCCATCGCAGGAACCTTCAGCAACAGCCCCGACACCGGTTGATCGTGGCGGTTCACCAGCGTCCAGAGTCTGAGGCCGTCCTCTTCCCAGAGCGAGGCATAGACATGCGGAGCTTCCGTCCGGATGAGCGGCGTCCAGCCTTCCCCAGAAAACAGGGCGGCAAAGTGCCGCTGAATCGGAAGCATCGCCCGCAAGGTCGCGCGGTCCTTGTCGGACCATCCGACCCATGCGCCAAAGACCACCTCCCAGACCACCATGCCGCTGCCGTTCATCCAGGCGGTGTGCAACTGACGGTACCGGTCGCGCCGCCATCGTGCCGTCTGATGCATCATATGTCGGCGTTCAAGCCATTTATGTTTCAGAATGCCGGGGATGTCGCCGTCCTCAAAGTATTGGGCCCACGACATGTGGTGATCATGCACATGCTCGAGCGGGAGCAGGCCTTCACCTTCGAGCACGAGCCCCGGGCCGACTTCGTCGAGCAGCGCGCGCAGGCCCATTGGAGCCTCCGGCATCGTGTCGAGATAGACGCCATCCGCTTCGGTCTCCCTGACCAGCGCGGCCAAGGCCTCAATGTCGGACACCGTCTCCCGCCTCGTTCCCACATCCCACGGCTTGTAGACCACCAACGCTTTCACGCCGAGGCGGTGGCATCGCCTGACCACATCCCGAATACCGGGAAGTCCCCCTGGCATATCCCGGTAAAAGTCGAACTGATTCCGGTCATCCGTGCCGATTCTCGGATAGGCATGCCAAAGGATGACGCTATCGAAGCCGCCAAACTCCTCCTGCGCCTGATGTAAGAATGTCTCGACCTGGTAGCGGCTGTGAACAGGGTCAACAAACACCTGATCGTACAGCATCAGGAAGCAACTGGAGAAACTTGAGGGAATCCAGGAGGAGGCTGATTCGCGATACCGCCGATCATCATACCGCAGGGCACGACGAGTCCGGTCGCGCCATGCTTTCAATTCTCTTCTCCATGATTCCCATTGCCGAGCATCCTGCGGCGCCGGGATCATTGGCGAATCAAACTCACCCGTCGGAGCAGGGGCATCCTCTGCCCGGACCGTGAGGCCTGGCGAAACCACGACGATTCCGAGGCCCACAAGGGCCTTGATCAATTGGCGGCGTGAGCAATCACGGTCGCGATTCATCGGCGATGTTCCGAAATTGCGGAGCAGCGACTCAGATTTTGTAATACTCGCGATACCATTCGACGAAGCGGGCGATGCCGGTTTCGATCGAGGTGGCGGGCTTGAAGCCGGTGTCGCGCATCAGATCTTCGACGTCGGCATAGGTCGCCGGCACATCGCCGGCCTGGAGCGGCAAAAAGTTCTTGATAGCCTTCTTTCCGAGCGTGTGTTCCAACACCTCAATGAATTGCAGCAATTCCACGGGCTGATGATTGCCGATGTTGTAGAGTCGATAGGGCGCCGAACTGCTTCCGGGATCAGGATTGTCGCTCACCCAATTGGGGTCGGCCTGCGCGGGTCGATCCAACGTGCGCAGCACGCCCTCGGCAATATCATCCACATAGGTGAAGTCGCGTTGCATCTTCCCATGATTGAACACGTCGATCGGTTTGCCTTCGAGAATCGCCTTCGTGAACAAAAACAGCGCCATGTCCGGTCGACCCCAAGGCCCGTACACCGTAAAGAACCGCAATCCAGTGATCGGGTACCGATACAGATGCGCATAACAATGCGCCATAAGTTCGTTGGCCTTCTTCGTCGCGGCATAGAGCGACACCGGATGATCGACATTGTCGTGTACGGAGAACGGCATTTTAGTATGGCCGCCGTAGACCGAGCTCGTTGAGGCATACACCAAATGCTCGACCGTATGATGACGGCAGCCTTCCAGAATGTTCAAAAAGCCGTCGACATTACTCGCCGTGTAGGCATGAGGGTTCACGAGTGAATACCGGACACCGGCCTGCGCCGCCAAATGCACCACCCGCCGAATAGAGTGCTGCTCGAAGAGAGCCGCCATGCCGGGACGGTCTGAGACGTCTACCTTCACAAATTGAAACTGCGGGTGCGTCTGCAGGCGCGCCAGGCGGGCTTCCTTTAAGCGAACGTCATAATAATCGTTCAGGTTGTCCAGCCCCAGCACGACATCGCCACGATCCAACAATCGCCGGGCGACATGAGACCCGATGAACCCGGCGGCGCCGGTGACGAGCACAACTCCTTTGGCAGATCCCATAGTCACTTTCTCCTTTTGACCGGCAGGACGATTCGACGGGTAAGGGCTCAGCACATTCCGCGACCGCGCAGGGCGCCTCTCTCACGGAGCCGCATCCGGGCGGCGAGGCCACTGTCTATCGGCCGGTGCGCTTGAGAAACGCCGGCTCTTCATGATCGGCCCGATAGAGCGGAAGCGGCGTCAGCATATCGGCAGCAGAGCGGACCTCTACCGATCCGTCGGTAGCCGTGCGAAACACATCCAGCGCATGGGCGCGATGATAACGGCAATCGTGGTGTTTCAGAAGTTCTTCCAGCTTGTCCGGCGGTTCCCAATGGGCGGTGAGCAGGGCCGTGCGGGCCGGATTGCGCTGGCTGAACATGAACGACAGATGGTCCGGGTACCAATCGGCGCCGCCCGTGGCATAGGACACAAACAGCCGTGCCTGGGCGGTCGCGCATAACTCATCCAGGTAGCGGTTGGTGAGATATCCGTTCTCTCCCACCTCCAGCCATTGCCCCGGATGGGACAGGGGCGCGTGGGCCGCGTAACTGCGAATCTCCTGCAATTGCTGCTGAGAGGCCAATACCAGCGAAAGGGGACCATACTTCTGGACCAACTGCTGGATGACTCCTTCTTGAATGGCCGACCGGCCGCTGTTCGTCGGACCGCTGTCGGCATGGACCAGCACATTCTGTCCCCGGTCGGTCACGAGATAACAATTTCTCGGCATCTCCAGGTCGCAGGGGTCCTCGCCATAAAACGGAACGGAGACGACGGCGCCGCCATCAAAGTTCCAGGCCTCGCCATGGGCAAGCTCGATGATATGGCTAAATCCCAATTCCCTGAGCAACGGCAGATAATCGTAAAAGAATTTTTTGCGATTTCGTCGGCTGGGAATGACGATGGGGACATCCTTCGGCACATGCAGCAAGGTTCGAGGGTCCACGTGGTCGTCATGGTCGTGCGTCAGAAAAATCGCCGCCGGTTTCGGCAATAACGACACCCAGAGGCTCGGCACGTTTGACTCCGCAAACCACGGCAATAACCAGGGATCGAAGAGCAGAAATTGGTCGCGCTGCCGATACATCAGCGCGGCATGGCCAAGATGCACCGTATCCCGATCGTTCGTCTGCGCCAACCACTTCGCACGAATCGAGGACTGAGCCGTCGGCGTGAGGCATTCGTATTGGAGCAACAGTTCCATCAACTTGGTGAGCAGCCGCTCGCCGTCCCGCCCGGCCGTCGTTGCGATCGTGCGAATCGCCCCGGCTTGCTGCGTGCCATCCAACATCCCCAGCAGCTTGCCGACAATCGGGCCCATCGGACGCTCGAAGGGAACAGGTATCGCCTGCCGTTTCACGGCGTTGAAGATGCGCAGGCCGGTATTGACGACGGTGGCGGATTTCGTGGAATCGAACGGATGCGACCACTGGAATTGCCCGTCGGGTTGGCGCCTGGCAGTGATGTGCTGACTCAACTGCTGGCGCGAATTGACCAGCTCGGCATAGGCATCTTCCATCCGCACGCGGGTCTGGGGATCGTCGAGAGCGGCACGGCGGGAAAACACATCGCTGATGGCAGTTTCGACGCAGGCCAGGAACAGACTATGCGCTTCGTGCAGGCTGGCCACGACCTCCGGCGCCACCCCACCGACGAATGGAAACGGCCCGGGCGACTGGTTACTTTCAAGCTGGACCCAAACCCAAGGGGCTAACCCGATATACTGATCGCGCGGCCATGCGTCCCATAGTCCCATGCGTCACCGACCTGTGCCCTGACCTGATGGCTTTAGTTCCAGCTGACTGATCGTCGGCTCATACAACGCTTGAATCACATTGCCGTCCGGATCGGTGAAGTAAAACGAATAGCTGCCGTCACGGTGCTGCTTGGGGGGCTTGGCGATCGTGGAACCGTACTGAGCGCCCTCCTGCTGCACCTCGCGAAACATGTCATCAACGTGAGCAGGGCTTTCCAAGATCACACCGAAGTGGTCGAGGAGCTGGCCCCGCGGCGGCTGATACTGGGCCAGCTCGGACGGGCCGATTTGATGCAAGGCCAGATTGTCAGACCCCGAACTGAAGTAGACATTGTCCGGATCCGGCTCCCAGACCACCTTCATCCCGAGCAGTCGCTCGTAAAACGCGCGCGACCGGGCCAGATTCGTCACGCGGAGGGCCAGGTGTCGTAAGCCTCGATGGGATGTCATAGCGGGATCTCCTGGCGCGTATAGTAGGTGCGGGCCCACCATCGCGTCAATCCTCAACCGCCAGGGACAGGCCTCTTTCTAAACGGTCATTTTGCGTCGGATCCTCATGTTTGAAAACTGCGCGGCTGTGGTACGATCGGTCATTGACACTCTCGAACCAAAGGAGCTTGGAGCTATGTTGGCACGATCCGTCCTCGCATTGGTGGTGGCGCTTATCGGATTGAATGTCACGGG
>WBZU01002644.1_pt1 | contig 12186 bp, 7 predicted proteins | sample 5204311 | NCBI WGS metagenome assembly WBZU01 (sample SAMN12344359, study PRJNA552823) | activated sludge metagenome | biome: Activated sludge suspended growth; feature: Nitrification reactor; material: Wastewater; isolation source: activated sludge from nitrification reactor of wastewater treatment... | reverse complement strand
CGCGGTGCTCGTGGATGGTCGGCAGGTGCGTTTGGGAAGTATGCCGATGAATCAGGCGAAATACATTGAGGATCTTCTGGAAGAACGCTTGGGCATCACCGATATGCAAGTGCCCGGGGAAGTGGGAACCGGCGGGATGATGTCGCGGTTTTAATGGTCAAAACCGCATTTTCCCTTCGAGCACCATGACCGCACCTCCGCGAAGCTCGACGCGATTTGCCTAACCCTGAAACCCCGCACTTGGCAACAACGTTTGCGTTTTCCCGTCCCCCCCAACCCTCCCACCGCCCCCGCACCGCTGCATCACCCTCCCACACATTCCTCCCGAGGCACCTGTAGCGTTGCAACACTCTCCTCAACAACGCGTTCATCCATGCAGCACGATTTTTTCATCATCCCATGAATTTCTCCGACCCCTCTTGCACCTACGCATCCGTCACCAACGATTGCCGTGGCGCGCTCCAGCAGCATTGCAACAGGGTTCAACACATTGCGTGGATCCCTCTTGCAACGTTTCAGCTCGAACCAACACCTTGCAATCGTGGTCGACGCATTCGTGCAACAACGTTCATCAGGAGGTGTTCCATGGAAATTCCCACTCTCAATACCCCTGTCACCAAATGCCTCGCCCTGGCTACGTTCGCGGGCCAGATGCTGAGCAAATATGCCGCGGCCAATGCCGTCTTGCTCGAACTCGCCACGAAAATGTTCGGCGCTCGCGATAAACTTGCCACCGCAGAACAAGCCCACGTATTGCCCATGCGTGTAAATGTCCGTTTTGCCGACCACGAATCCGATGAATGCATCAAACAACGCAAACGCGCCGCTCAATTGGCCGATGGTGAAACCGAAGGGCCTCATGTTTTGCATTTGTTTCCGAATGGCACGACGCCATTGACACGACCCCTTGGTGCGGCGCAAATCAAAGAAATGCGTGCGCTCGAAGGACGTTACGACGCCTTGCTCGACCGGTGGCCCGATGCCATGGCCGAGAAAAACATCGTCACAACGCTTCGGCAACGTTATGAACAATCGCTCGCGGAACGAGCTGCTGCCGAACAAACGGTCATCGATACGAAGGCGGCACGGGACTTGGCCAAAGAGGATTTTCTCGATGTGTATGCAGAAATAGCCAATCGTATTCGGTCTCTGTTTCCGCGAAACAGGTCCAAGCAAGACTTGTTTTTCGATGCCGTAACGAATCGCGCGCGCTCCGAAAACGATACCAACGAGGCCGTCGCGTGACGGTCGACGAGGGGGGTTCAACAGGATTTGCCCGCACTTCGGTCATCTGCACGCAGCAATGCGGAATTGACGAGGGGTCGGCAACCTGGTGAACCCCCTCAACCACGCAACGCCCCACGCGCCGGAAGCACGCTCGCTTCGGCCTCTTCCAAGCCAATGGCAAGTATTCATGTAATCGCTGCTCGATTGCCGAATTGGGTTGTATCGTAAAGGAATCGATCTGCGGAATGATTCCGGGCTTGATACCACCCCAAGATTGATCAAGGAATGGGCATGCAGTAATCCTCGGTGTCTTTCGCCCCGCGATTCCGCGGGAATTTACGGGTTGGCCGACGGCGTGCGGCCATAGCTGCGTTCGCATGATTCGTAACGCGTGCGCGCGTCGGATTCGGATTCGAGCAAATAGGTTTGTCGTTGTTCGGGCGTGAGGCAATCGGTCGTGGCATTGCGGAGGGCTTGTTGGAGGAGGGGGATACCGACGAGCCAGAAGCGGACGACCCCATCATCAGACGCGGTCATGACCCGATGGCCGTCGGAACTCCACGCGGCGTGCTTGATATGCCGTTTATGGCCATTCAAGACAATGGACTCACCCGATCCATCAGTATTCCAAATCCGAGCGGTGCCATCATAGGAGGCGGTTAGGATTTGCGTGCCATTTGGGCTCCAGTGTGCAGCACTCAGCGAGCTAGTGTGCCCCCTTAGTATCAAGGGTGTACCAGAGCCATCGGCATTCCACACCCATGCTTCGCTTGCACCTGACTCCCCGATGATTCGTGTTCCATTGGGACTCCACTCTACTGAGCTAACTCCATGTCGTAGCCCTTCCAGGATGACGGGTTGGCCACTGCTGTCGGCGTCCCAAACGCGCACGGTGCCATCGTCCGAGGCGGTAGCGATAGATTTTCCGTCAGGGCTCCATGCAGCGTAGTTGACCCGTTCAGAATGCCCCTTCAAAATGAGTGGTTCGGCGTTTCGTACCAAACTCCATACGCGCGCAGTGGTATCACCTGACGTGGTCACGATGCGCCTTCCGTCAGGACTCCATACGACGAACAGTACGGCTTGATCGTGCCCAGTGAGTGTCAATGTTTCGCCCGTACCATCGGCGTTCCAAATGCGTGCGGTCTTGTCCTTCGATGCTGTCACAATTCGGGTGCTGTCCGGACTCCACGCTGCATATGTGACTTCGTCGGTGTGCGCTGCGAGTTGGATTGCCGTTCCCGATCCGTCAGCATTCCACACCTGCGCCGCCATGTTGATCTTCGGCGTTTTGGAACAGCGGTCGTTCGAACACCAGATTGGTCCTTTCGGCACAAGGACCACCCGACTGTTGTCGGGACTCCATCGAACAAATGAGACGCGCCTGGGAGCACCGAGCATCACCGGTTTGCCGCTACCGTCCGCATTCCAAATATCGGCGTTCGGACCTGAACCAATAACGATCCGTTTGCCGTCTGGACTCCAATCGACGTCGAGATCGAAGTTGAAGCCACGTCCGTTTAGCGTAATAAACCCGTCGGAGCCGCGAGACTTCCATATTCGTGCGGTTTTGTCATTCGCTGCCGTCACGATTCGTTGGCCGTCAGCGCTCCAGTCCGCGAAATAGAGGAAATCCTCGTGGCCTCGTAGGAGCAATGGCTCACCGGTTCCATCAGCATCCCACACTTGTGCCGTCTTGTCCGAGGATGCCGTAACAATGCGTTGGCCATCAGGGCTCCAGCGTGCTGTCCGAACAAGATCCTTATGACCCCGAAAGGTGGTCACCATGTGGCTGCCATCCGCGCGGGCGCTGTCAATATCGTGCCACACTGTCGCGCTTTCATTCCACGATGTCGTGACAACGTGCTTACCGTCGGGACTCCATTCAACATCCCAGAGTAGTCCCCCCTCATCCCTCTTCAGCTCCAGGGGTGTACCGCTTCCGTCTGCATACCACACACGTGCTGAAACGTTCGAATCCGAGGCAACAATGCGCGGAGCTGTGGGGCTCCACTTTGCTGGACTCTGCGCATTAAAGACTCTACTCTTGCCCGAGCCATCGGCGTTCCAAACGCGAAGCGTGCTGTCGTTGTATGCAGTCGTAAGGATACGGCTGCCATCGTTGCTCCATTGTGGACAGCCGACACCGATTGACAGCCCGTCAGACCCTCCCGGCTCCTCATGCCCTTTGAGAATGATTGGGGTACCTTTGCCGTCAGCATGCCATATTCGAGCGGTAAGGTCCTGGGATCCAGTAGCGATGCGTGTGCCATCAGGGCTCCACGTGGCACATGTGAGATCTTTCTCGTGCCCATGAAAAACGAGACTTTCGCCGGCTCCGTTCGCATACCATATTCGCGCCGTTTTGTCATCTGAAGCCGTAACGATGCGCTGGCCGTCCGCGCTCCACGCAATGGATCGTATCCACCCCGTATGACCCTTCAGGATGATTGGATCGCCTCCAGCATTCACCTGCCAGATGCGCACCGCATAGTCGTTCGAGGCAATGGCAATCCGTTGCTGATCAGGACTCCAGCGAATAATATCGGCATCGTCGAAGCGCAGCGTTCGCCATGGTATACCCTGCGACAGCGTGTCTATCACCAACTGCTCCCACCCGCGCGCCTTCTCCGGCTGGTCCGTTTCCGCCAGCACCAGCACCGCCACGCCTGGCTTCCCACTCGCAATTAATTCCCGCGCCCCTGCCATCATCGTCGCCCGTCGAGCGTCATCACGTTGCCTTTGCGCTTCGTCGGCATTCGCATTCGCTTCATTTCTTGCGACAATCGCTGCGTTCCGCTGCACCCACGCAATCCCCCCAATACTCCCCATGATGATTGACGCCAGCACGCCAGCCGCCGCAATCCATTTCAATTGTCGCGCAGCCGCATCTTGTGCATGTTTTCTCGCCGCTCGCCTCTCGAGCACCTTCTTCGCCAGCCAATCGTGCCCCAGCTCGAAATACCGCTTTCCCTGACGCGCTTCGGCATGCAAAATCGCGGCTTGCTCGAGTTTCGCAACGACGTCGTTTGCCCCGGAACCGAGCACCGCCTGCACTTCTTGCTCGGTCAAAAGCCTCCGACGCCCCTCGTCGTCAATGAGGTGCTGCTCCAGCAATTCGCGCGCTCGCGCCTGAAACGCTCCCAATCCCGCCAAGGTCGTGTCCAAATACCGATGCATCATCGCCTCGGCGTTCGCACCACGTACTTCGGTCATGTGTCCGGCAGCTCGCGCCTCCCATAAGGCGCGACAAACGATTTGTCCGAATGCCGCCTGCACTTCTGCCGCGTCCGTCGCGTGTTGTCCCGGTACCCGCACTTCGAGCATCAGGGCGCGTATTTCGTCCGCGTTCCATTCCTGCGATGACTCGCCTTCTTTCGCGGTTCGGCACATCGCCTGCACCATTTCCCCGACCGAAAGCGGTCCAACGCGAAACTTTTGCAAAACGAGTTCCGGCCGCGCACGTGCCCAATCCCCCAATCGACCCAAATAATCCTCACGGAGCGATAAAATCACGTGGACGTCTTCGTCCCGCCGGCGCTCGAGCAGCGACGCCAAACTCGACAACAACGCCTTCATGTCATCGTCAGCGTGGTTGGTTATGAATAGCTGCTCGAATTGGTCCAAATACAATAAAATAGGCTGCTCATTCGCTTGCTGCGCAGAGAGTTCGACGACCTTTGTGAATTGCTCGGCTGGGTTTTCATCTTCAGGCACGGATTCAAGCCCGAATTCGGTAGTCATTGCCCGCATGAGCCGTGCCAAAGGCGCAACATCGGCCGGCCATCCGTCAATCTTGACGACCCGCACCCGGTCGGATTCCTCGAGCGCCGGCAGCACAGCCGCCTGCAAAAGCGACGATTTCCCAGCGCCTGACGGACCGTGCACGGTCGTTACGCGACACGCCATGACCTGATTCGCAAGCTTGCGCGCGGCATCTTCGCGGAAGAAACGCGTTCGCTGCGCTGCACGATAAGGCTGCGGCCCTGGAAACGGATTGTCGCTCATCCCTCACGCCCCGGAGGCAGCGCGGCAAGCGCTTCATGTAGAGCTTCTATGGTCGTTTCAACGACGTCTTCGTCCCCTTGCATGGCGCGTTTTCCGCCCACTTGTTTCCATAACGCACGCTCGTGAACGTTTTTTTCAACCATCGCGACACTATTCCGAGGAAGACCATGCTGAAAAAGGTTTTGCAAAAGCGTCCGATGATGGGCCGTCATCATCGACAAACCGAGCATCCACGCGGGGGGGTTTCTCAAGGCACGTTGGAGGGAATATCCAAGATCTACCGGAAGGATGCTCGGACTCCACAATTGCGACAGTCGACGCTGATAATCGCTTTCCGTCAACAACGGGCGCGTAAACGGCATTGACAACGTGTATCCCCCATACGGCCGGAGAATGACGATATCTTTGTTCGCATCGACATAGGTCGGGGCTGCGGCGAGTTTGTCCCAATCGCGTTTGCCTCGTTCACGTTTCAAGATGAGTAGTCGCTGATCGTCGTATTGAAAAACCACGATCGTGCGATTCGGTTGCTCTTTCGCCACGCATGCTTCGAGCCACGGATGCCGCAAAAGCGACGTATGCACGCCTGGACAAAGCCGCCGAGCCACGAGGGAGAGGACCGTTGGCGGAGCCATCGTAATGGGAAAGATTCGGCGAAATTCGTCGACAAGGCGCTCTTCACTGAAATGCAACTCAAATGCATGGGCCAATGCGCCAATCGAATTGTCGGGTCGTACCGTATGCCCTTCGACGCTCAGTTCGTGATGGAGTTTGCTCCGAAATGCGCTGAGCGCTTGACGGGTGTCATTCCAATGATCCCCAAGCACCAAAGAAAACGGTGTTCCAACGATTCGCGGGAGCACGACCGCGGCAGGTGTGGGTTGTTTCGGCGCTGGGGCACTCACGCCGGCGGTACCAACGTTGCGTCTTGCAAAATCGAAAAGTCGTCCCTCGGGCGCACGCAAATACACCACGGGACTCAACGCCTGGGCACTCGAGTCATGCGCAGAAAGAATGGCTCGTCGCGCTTCATTCGCGGCAAATGCGACATCTCCGGCACCGTCTCGAGCGCTCGTCAATGCTCGATAAAGATTTGTCGAACAGGTGCGCGCCACGTCCGCACGCACGGGCCAGAGGTGCGCGACGACCGCGTCTGCTCTCGCCTTCGCCAAGCTCTCCGCGGCTGATGCGAAGTCCGAAGGTCTGGCACCTTCGCATGCTTCGAGAACCACCAGGCGCAACGTGTGCGAAAAACTTGCCTTGAGTTGCTGCGCGAGCAATTCAATCGGCAACCATTGCTCTTCGTCGTCATCGTCGGCCAAACGCAATGCGGGCAAACCATGATCGAATCCCGCGTGTCCAAGAAAATGAAGAACATGCGCATCGTTGTGGCGTCGTAGTTGATCGAATAAAGTTCTCTTACCGGCGGCTGCTCCTTCAATCGGATCGAGCCATTCGATTTCCCCCCGTGCAATACCGTCGCGCAGGGCCAGGTTCAAGTTGGCCAAACTGTTGCTTTCGGTCGGAGCAATCGCCAAAACCTTCACGGCGCCACGCACCTCGCTTGGTTTCCATGATTCGGTTGTGGCGACGGTCCGAACAGGCAGAACGTCCGCCGCCGAACCCCAAAATCCAAGCGCCTCGCCCGCATTACACAGACCTTCCCAGGGAATGGTTTGAAGTTCACGCGCGACGACGAACCGTAGGAGCAGCGCTTTTTCACCCGCTCCGCGCAAGGATGTAAACACGGTGCCGATTTCATTGGCAAGAACGGCTTTTTGAATGGTTTGCGCCAGCGTGACGACCTCGTTTGGCAGGCGTCGTCCCTGAGCCGCAGCTCGTTCGACCGACTTGGCGAATCCATCGAGGACACTGCGTTGAATGCCGAGAGGCTGAGGGGAGACGTTTTGACCACGACTGCCACGTGCTCCGATACGAACGTCGTCGCCAACGCAATCGATGAGCAGTTCGAGCCAGAGGGGCGGTGAATGCGTGGGCATGGGCGTGACGCGAGGATAGAATGGGACGTGCTGTGGGGGCAAGAAAAGCTGGGCTCCGATGCAAATCGACGTGAGGGACAATGTTTTCGCTGGGTTTGCGCTCGTCGCCGCAAAGCCCGATCGGCGAATGAGTGACAGAATTTGACGAAGTCTCCACACCAAGCGATCATCCGCCATTCGCATGCGTTGTGCCGTTTTGCCGTTCGAAGCAGTAGGGATCCACGCGCTATCCCGCGAAGAGGACACTTATTTTCCCTAACCGCCCATGATATACTTGGTGCGCAGCGCGACGTCTATGAGGGGATTCCCTACGAGTAGAATAACTCTGGACACACGGAGCGCTGTAGTGCAAGATGCAGAGCATGCGTATCACCCGCGTGCACTTACACGCACTCGTGCCTGTTCAAACATGCGGTGCTGGATTTGCTCGAATCAACCGCCATAGGTTATGGCGAGTTGGTCTTGTTTGATCGGCCAAATGGATGAGTGGCTGGGGAGGCCGTGCGAGCATGTCCGCGAAACATATTCTTGCGCTGCTGAATTCGCATATAGAGGGAGATGAAGAGCAACTCCTGTCGATCGCTTTGCAGGTTGCGGCGCAAGAAGCCCGTCAAGGGCGACCCGAAGATGCAGAAAAACTGAAACGCCTCGTCCAGAAGGCCCGCGAACAGCGTCATGGCGGAAAGCCCGCCGGTGGACAGACGCCCATTCCGCTCGCGCGCCCCAGGGGCGAGCTGCAGGGCCTCGTTGAGAGCACGTACCCCAAGGTCACGCTGCCGAGCATGGTCCTTTCGGACGAGATTGCAAAGCGGCTCGCGCGCATCGTGCGTCAGCAACAGGAGCGCGTAACCCTACGCGACCACGGTCAAACGCCCGCAACCCACATGCTGCTCGTCGGTCCGCCTGGGACCGGGAAAACGATGACAGCTTCGGCTCTGGCAGGCGAATTGCGGCTGCCGCTCTTTACAGTTCGCCTCGAGGCACTCTTCAGCCGATTCCTTGGTGAAACGGCGGGCAAATTACGTATTCTCTTCGATCAGATCGCACAGACCCGCGGCGTTTATCTGCTCGACGAATTCGATGCTATCGGAGCGCGCCGTGGCGATCCAAATGACGTCGGCGAAATCCGCCGCGTCCTGAATTCGGTACTCGCCTTCATGGAAGAGCCCAACTCAACCGACAGTCTCGTGTTGGCAGCGACGAACCACGTTGAGATTCTGGATGAAGCATTGGCGCGTCGTTTCGACGAAGTGATCGAGTATACACTACCGGATGCAGCCGCTGCTCGTGCCATCGTCGAGCGCCGCCTTGGCAAGTTCAAGTTTGCCTCAAAGACATGGGCAGCACTCGATTCTGCGGTCCAAGGCCTCAGCCAGGGTGAACTCGTCCGTGCAGCCGACGCTGTCGTCAAGGATGCCATTCTTGAAGGGGTGGCAAAGGTTTCGCCGGAGTCATTGCGAGATGCCTTGGAAAATCGACAGACGCTGAAGGGGAAGTTTCGTCGTCAATCGGACCGCTAAGCAAACCTCGCCGAAGAGACCGATTGCGACTCGAACGAACGAGTAGGGGATTATGGCGAAGCCAGGTCATTTCGACACCAGAGACCGTCCGCATATTTCGATCGACGTCTTCCGGGAGGAAAGAGAATACACCTCCCCGTCACGCCCTCAGACACACAAACCGCTTCGAGCGGATTATGCAGCGCACGCCGCCGGGCTTCTCAAACAACTGGCCGCTGCACTCGGCAATGTTCCGGTACCGGCCGTCGATCCTCGCCTCCCTTTGCGGGGACTGAAATCCGGCACGATCGTCGAAATCACGACACTCCCTCCGGCCGAGGACTCCCGCAAAAAGGCGGTCAAGGTTCCGGCGGCATTGGAGTTCCCGACACAAGACGTAGTAGTGCTCCGTTCGGAGCGGAACGACGATCACTCGGAAAGCGCCTTGCTCTTCGTACCAGATGCCGCACGGAACTTTCTTCAGGGCCGAATTGCCGCATACGGACGTGATCCAGGCAATTCGCGTCGAACCGATATTGAGAAATTCGAGGTTGTGGAGGAGGTTCGTGCGATCAAACCCGAATCGCTATTCACTGGCGACGTGGACTTAGCAGTGCCTGACATCGTTTGGTGGGAGCTTTGGGTTCGTCAGCCCGATGTCTTGGCTGATCGTGTGGCCAATGCGGCACGCAAGGCGAACATCGACGTTCACGACGACCGTCTTTTCTTCCCTGATACGACGGTTCTATTTCTCCATGCGTCCGCAGCAACGGTCGCGGCTTTTGCGACACGGGTGCCGGGAGCGATCACCGAAATTCGCCGCGCAACCGGAACCATTGAACCGTTCTTGGATCTGGGAAATACAGGCATTGGTCAACACGATTGGGTCGAGGACCTGGCAAAACGAGTTAGGGCTCCAGCGAAGGATGTTTCCGTCGTTTGCACCCTCGACACAGGCATTGCCGCAGCCCATCCTCTGATCGCTCCCGGCCTTCGCGGAGCATGGGCCTACGATGCGGCTTGGGGCACCGACGATCATTATGCGGCTGGCGGTCATGGCACACCTCTGGCGGGTCTCGTGCTTTACGGCGACCTCGAACCGCTGATGAACGACACCCGCCCGGTGACGCTTACCCACGGCGTAGAGTCCATGAAGCTGCTACCGCCCCGCGGTTTTCCGCCGACCAAGCCGCCGAGCTACGGTTTCGTTACGCAGGGCGCAGTCAGCTCAGTGGAGCTCGAGCGTCTGGACATATTGCGCAGCTACTGCCTCGCCATTTCCACAACTGATTTTCCATCGAGCCGGCCTTCGACTTGGAGCGGTGCACTCGATCAGATTGCTTCCGGCGCAATGCCAGGAGAAGCAGAAGAAAAAACGTCGGCGGCCGACCGACCCAAACGCTTGATCATGGTAGCGACTGGGAACGTCTCCGGCGGACAAAAAAAGGACGTTCTGCCATTGCAGCCGCTGGAAGACCCGTCACAAAGCTGGAATGCTGTGACGATCGGCGGCTTCACCCGCAAAGAACGGGCACCAGCATCGCCGCCCAGGCTGCATCCCGCAGTGCCGGCGAACCATCGCAGCCCGTTCAGCCGCGGCTCTCGGTCACTTCCCAACGACCTGACTCCGATTAAGCCTGAAGTGCTGTTCGAGGCTGGCAACATGATGTCGGACGCAAGCGGCTTTTGTGGCCCCGACCCATCAGTCTCACTTCTTTCGGCAGGATCCGACACAGCCGTTGAACCCTTGGTTCCATTCTGGGCGACCAGCGCTGCGGCTGGCATGGCTGGTTATTTTATGGGGCGCTTGCAATCGGCGCACCCCGACCTTTGGCCTGAAACACACCGTGCGCTCACCATTGACTCTGCACGCTGGCCGGAACCAATCCGCGAGAAGTTTATCGGGACAGGCGCGCATTGGAAAACAGGAAAAGCGGCTACCAAAGCCAAGAAACAGGAAATGCTTCGTGAGTTTGGGTATGGGGTCCCAAACATTGAGCGTGCGATTCTATCTGCGCGAAATGATGCAACACTTATTGCACAAGCTGAGATTCAGCCTTTCGCTTACAGCGCAGATCGCAAAAGCGGGGTATTCAACGAGATGCACATTTACGATCTGCCTTGGCCCAAAACGGCGCTGGAGAAGCTTGAAAACGAAATCGTTATGATGAAGGTGACGTTATCCTACTTCATCGAGCCGAACCTTACTGGCAAGGCTGCTACCCGGCCCGATACCTATCGTTCGTTCGGCCTTCGTTTCGACATGAAGAAGCGCACAGAGACGAACGACCGCTTTCGCCGCCGAATTTCCGCCGCACAATCCAAAGACGATACGGAAGGCGATGACGAAACGAACTATTGGCTGTTGGGGCCAAAGGCGATGCAGGCAGGTTCCTTGCATTGCGATTTCTGGCGCGGTCGCGCAATCGAGCTTTCCGGGCACGATGCTATCGCCGTGTATCCGGTCGGTGGCTGGTGGAAGTCTCATGTCGGGCAAAAGCGTGTAGCGGACAAAGCCCGTTATGCTCTCGTGCTCTCTATCTCGGCGCCCGGCCATGAGGTCGACCTCCATTCCGAAATCTCCAGTCTCGTGGAGAATAAGGAAATCGCAGTCCCTCTTGGCTAATGCTAAAAGAAAAGCACGAGTTTCTTTCCTACGTGGCTGGTGTCGTTCGTGGAGAGCGCATTGTCGCAATGGAACACGGCCGTGCCAACCAGATGGCTGATGTCGAACGCCCCCGCACCGCTGCATCACCCTCCCACACATTCCTCCCGAGGCACCTGTAGCGTTGCAACACTCTCCTCAACAACGCGTTCATCCATGCAGCACGATTTTTTCATCATCCCATGAATTTCTCCGACCGCTCTTGCACCTACGCATCCGTCACCAACGATTGCCGTGGCGCGCTCCAGCAGCGTTGCAACAGGGTTCAACACATTGCGTGGATCCCTCCAGCAACGTTTCAGCTCGAGCCAACACCTTGCAATCGTGGTCGACGCATTCGTGCAACAACGTTCATCAGGAGGTGTTCCATGGAAATTCCCACTCTCAATACCCCTGTCACCAAATGCCTCGCCCTGGCTACGTTCGCGGGCCAGATGCTGAGCAAATATGCCGCGACCAATGCCGTCTTGCTCGAACTCGCCACGAAAATGTTCGGCGCTCGCGATAAACTTGCCACCGCAGAACAAGCCCACGAGGCGGCCGAAGCGAATGTATTGCCCATGCGTGTGAATGTCCGTTTTGCCGACCACGAATCCGATGAATGCATCAAACAACGCAAACGCGCCGCTCAATTGGCCGATGGTGAAACCGAAGGGCCTTATGTTTTGCATTTGTTTCCGAATGGCACGACGCCATTGACACGACCCCTTGGTGCGGCGCAAATCAAAGAAATGCGTGCGCTCGAAGGACGTTACGACGCCTTGCTCGACCGGTGGCCCGATGCCAT
>WBZU01002643.1_pt1 | contig 12187 bp, 10 predicted proteins | sample 5204311 | NCBI WGS metagenome assembly WBZU01 (sample SAMN12344359, study PRJNA552823) | activated sludge metagenome | biome: Activated sludge suspended growth; feature: Nitrification reactor; material: Wastewater; isolation source: activated sludge from nitrification reactor of wastewater... | reverse complement strand
AGCCGAAGCGGCGCATGGCTTCGGCATAGGTCATGCGCGGGAAGGGATCGGGCAGATCGACGTCGATGGCGTCCTTGAACACGTAACGGATCAGTTCCTCGATGATGCCGGTGATCTGGTGCTCGTCCAGGAACGAGGTTTCGATATCGACCTGCGTGAACTCGGGCTGGCGGTCGGCACGCAGGTCCTCGTCGCGGAAGCACTTGGTGATCTGGTAGTAGCGGTCGAAACCGGCGACCATCAGCAGCTGCTTGAACAGCTGCGGCGACTGCGGCAGGGCGAAGAACTGGCCCGGATGCACGCGCGAGGGCACCAGGTAGTCGCGCGCGCCTTCGGGAGTGGACTTGGTCAGCATCGGCGTTTCGATGTCGACGAAGCCGTGGTCGTCGAGGAAGCGGCGGAAGGCGCGCGCCGTCTTGTAGCGCAACATCATGTTCTTCTGCATCTGCGGACGGCGCAGGTCGATGACGCGATTGACGAGGCGGACGTTCTCCGAGAGGTTGTCGTCGTCGAGCTGGAAGGGTGGCGTCACCGCCGGGTTGAGGATCTCCAGTTCATGGCAAAGGATTTCCACTTCGCCCGACGGCAGGTTGGGGTTCTCGGTGCCGGCTGGCCGGCGGCGGACCTTGCCGGTGACCTTGAGCACGAATTCGCTGCGCACCGTCTCGGCGCGTTCGAACATCGCCGGCCGGTCGGGGTCGCAGACCACTTGCGCCAAGCCCTCGCGGTCGCGCAGGTCGATGAAGATCACGCCGCCGTGGTCGCGGCGGCGATGCGCCCAGCCGCACAAGGTGACAATCTGATCGACGTGGCCGGCATTGAGTTGGCCGCAGTAGTGGGTACGCATGGTGAGTCCGATGTGAAAGTCAGCCATGGCGGGACGCCGCTGGCCGGGGGTTGAGGTTATTCGTTCTGCGTTCGTCCGAGATGATTGCCCTGAACCGGCGGCGCGACTACGCCCATCGAAACGATGTATTTCAGGGCGTCATCGACGCTCATGTCCAGTTCGATGGTTTCGTTCTTCTTGACGAAGAAGAAAAAGCCGTTGACCGGGCTGGGCGCGGTCGGAATGAAGACGCTGACCAGTTCCTCGCCGGTCATGGCGCTGACGCTTTCGGCGGGCGTGCCGGTGAGAAAAGCCACTGCCCACGCTTCGGGATGGGGATAGCGCACCAGCAGCACCTTGCGGAAGGCTTCGCCGCTGCCCGAGAACAGGGTGTCGCTGATCTGCTTGACGCTGTAATAGATCGACTTGACCACCGGGATGCGCGCCAGCAGCGCTTCCCAGAAACGCACCATGCGCTGGCCGACGATGTTGGCGGCAACCAGGCCGGTCAGCAACACCACGAGGATGGTGAGCAGCGCGCCGATGCCGGGAATGTAGAAGCCGAGCACATGCTCCGGACGCAAGGTCTCGGGAAGCAACAGCAATGACTGATCCATGGTGCGAACGATCAGCGTCAGCACCCAGACGGTGATGGCCAGCGGAATCCAGATCAGCAGGCCGGTGATGAAGTATTTTTTCAAGCGCTAAAGTAGCCAAGACAAGATCGCCGACGAAGCCGCTGGCGCAGGTGAGGTCGTCGTTACGCGCACGCGCACGATCCGGTTCCTCCTTGGCACGGAGGCGGGCTCTCGTTCTTGGCCTCGGGTTTGGCTTCCGGCTTGGCGCCGCCCTTGAAGTCGGTCTGATACCAGCCGCTGCCTTTCAGATGGAAGCCGGCCGCGGTCAATTGCTTGCTGAAGGTTTCCGTCTTGCATTCAGGACAGGTCGTCAACGGAGCATCGGACATCTTTTGCATGACATCCCGCTCCAGACCGCAGGCGCTGCAACGATAGGCGTAGATGGGCATCGGTCTCTCCCGAAAAGAATCGAATTATAGCGTAAGCGCCTGCCGCCAAAGGACTTCCCGCGCTGTCGCAGCCGGGAAATGAGGGCTCGCCGGCAGAATTTCAAGAATAGGTCCTAGAGCAGGCCGAGATAGGTCGACGTCAAGGGCTTGCCCCAGAATAGGGCGATTACCCCGGCCGCGGCCAGGTAGGGACCAAACGGAATGGGGACATTGCGGCCCTGCCGAGCCACGACGATCAGCGCGATGCCGGTCAGGGCGCCGACGAAAGATGAAAGCAGGATCGTCAGCGGCAGCACCTGCCACCCCAGCCATGCGCCGATGGCGGCGAGCAGCTTGAAGTCGCCGTAACCCATGCCTTCCTTGCCCGTGGCCAGCTTGAACAGCCAATAGACCGACCATAAGCTGAGGTAGCCGGCCATGGCGCCGACCACGGCGCTGGACAGGTCGGTGTAGGTGTTCCACAGGTTGAACAGCAGGCCCAGCCAGAGCAGGGGCAGCGTGATGTCGTCCGGCAACAACTGGGTGTCGAAGTCGATGAAGGTCAGGGCAATCATCGCGGCGACGAAGACCATGGCGCCGATCGCGGCGGAACTCGGCCCCAGCTTCCATGCGGCCAGGCCGAACAGCAGGCCCGTAACGGCTTCGACCACGGGATAGCGGAGGCTGATCGGTTCGCCGCAGCCCTTGCAGCGACCGCGGAGCAGCAGGTAGCTCAGTATCGGTATGTTTTCCAGGGCGCCGATCTGGCGGCTGCATTGCGGGCAGCGGGACCGCGGGCTGGTCAAGGACAGTGGCGCTAGCGCCGGGGGATCTTCCCCCCGCAACTCCGCACACTGGGTTGCCCAGTCGCGCTCCATCATGCGCGGCAGGCGGTGGATGACGACATTCAGGAAGCTGCCGATGAGAGGCCCGGCCAATGCGGCCACGACGATGAAGGGGCCTGGTTGCAGAAGCGCTTCCATACCGGTCAGACCACGGCGCCGAGCTTGAAGATCGGCAAATACATGGCAACGACGATACCGCCGATGAGAACGCCGAGGATGACCATGATCATCGGTTCCATCAGGCTGGACAGCGCCTCGACCGCATCGTCCACTTCGGCTTCGTAGAAATCCGCCACTTTGCCGAGCATGGCATCGAGTTGGCCGGATTCCTCGCCGATCGAGACCATCTGGATCACCATGCTGGGAAACACCTCGGCGTTCTGCATGGCCACCGTCAGGCTGGAGCCGGTGCTGACCTCGGTCTGGATCTGCTGGGTGGCCACGCGGTAAACATAATTGCCGGCGGCGCCGCCGACGGAAGTCAGCGCTTCCACCAGCGGCACGCCGGCGGCGAACATGGTCGAAAGCGTGCGGGTCCAGCGGGCGATGGTTGCCTTGCGAATCACTTCGCCAAAAATCGGCAGGCGCAGGAACATTCGGTCAATGGCCATTTGCATGGGCACGGACCGTTTCCACAGATAGAAGAAGAGATAAAGACCGCCGGCGATGGCCCCGAATATCAGATACCAGTTGGCGACGAAGAAATCCGATATGGCGATTACCAGCAGGGTCGGCGCCGGCAGGTCGGCGCCGAAGCTCGTGAATACGCTCTTGAACTGCGGGATCACGAAGATCATGATCACCGCCATGACGATGAAGGCAACCACGATCACGGCGATTGGATAGAACAGCGCGGACTTGATCTTCGACTTGATGGCGAGGATTTTTTCCTTGTAGGTCGCCAGCCGGTCGAGCAGGGCATCGAGAATGCCGGCCTGCTCGCCCGCTTGAATCAGGTTGCAATAGAGCGCATCGAAATGAACCGAGTGCTTGCGAAAAGCCTGGTTGAGCGCGGAACCGGTTTCGACCTCGGCCTTGACGTCCAGCAGCAGGCGGGCGACGGCGCTGTTCGAGGAGCCCTTGGCGACGATATCGAAGGCCTGGAGCAAAGGCACGCCCGACTTCAGCATGGTCGCCAGCTGACGGGTAAAGAGCGTGATGTCTTTTTCGGTGACCTTGCCGCCCTTCTTGAAAGTCTGCTTCTTTACCTTGACGGGCAGAATGCCTTGGCGCCGCAACGTGGTGTTGACCACGGCCTCGCTGGCGCAGCGCATCTCGCCGCGGACGATCTTGCCGATCTTGTCCTTGCCTTCCCAGATGAACGTGAACTCCTTCACGCCCATGTCGCGTCGGTCCGATTTTGTGGCTGAAGCCATGGCTTATCACCTCTCGTTTTCGTTCTGGACGGCTATTCGTTGGTTGTCGCCAGCACCTCATCCAGCGAGGTGACGCCCTGCCTGACCTTCAGGAGCCCCGATTGACGCAGGTCGCGCACGCCTTCGGCCTGGGCTTGCGCGGCGATGTCGAGCGAAGTGCCGTTCGACATGATGACCCGCTGGATGGCTTCGGAGACCGGCATGACCTGGTAAATGCCCAGGCGACCCTTGTAACCCGAACCTTTGCAGCGCTCGCACCCGCCGGGACCATAGAGCTGCCAGCTGCCGTCGAGATCGTCCTCCGCGAAACCCGCGTTGAGCAATGTCTCGCGCGGAACATTGATCGGCACCTTGCAGGTACACAGTCGCCTGGCCAGGCGCTGTGCGGTGATCAATATGATGCTCGACGCGATGTTGAAAGTCGGAACCCCCATGTTCATCAGGCGCGTCAGGGTTTGGGGCGCGTCGTTGGTGTGCAGGGTCGATAGCACCAGGTGGCCGGTCTGGGCCGCCTTGATGGCAATTTCGGCGGTTTCCAGGTCGCGGATTTCGCCGACCATGATGATGTCCGGATCCTGGCGCAGAAACGACTTGAGCGCGGCCGCGAATGTCAAGCCGGCTTTGTCATCGACGTTCACCTGGTTGATGCCGGCGAGGTTGATTTCGGCCGGGTCCTCGGCGGTTGAAATGTTGGTGCCTGGCTGATTGAGAATATTCAGGCAGGTATAGAGCGACACGGTCTTGCCGCTGCCGGTCGGGCCGGTGACCAGGATCATGCCGTAAGGGCGTTGAATGGCATCGAGCAGGGCCTGGCGCTGGTCCGGTTCATAGCCGAGGGCGTCGATCCCCATGGTGGCCGAACTCGGGTCGAGGATGCGCAGCACGATTTTCTCGCCGTGCAGCGTGGGCAGGCTGCTGACCCGGAAATCGATGGCTCGGTTTTTCGACAGGGCGAGTTTCATCCGGCCATCCTGCGGCACGCGTTTTTCGGCAATGTTGAGCCGCGAAATGACCTTGATGCGGGAGGCGATCTTTTCCTTGATCACCAGCGGCGGCTGGGCGATTTCCCGCAGGATGCCATCGACGCGGAAACGGATCCTGTAGTACTTCTCGTAGGGCTCGAAGTGGATGTCCGACGCGCCTTCGGCAATCGCATCGTGCAGAATCTTTTGAATGAACTTGACGACCGGTGCGTCATCGACCTCGCTGGTGCTTGCGTCGGGTCCGGCCTCGTCGGGCGCCTCTTCCTCGAACTCGAACTGGAGGTCATCCTCCATGAGGTTTTGAAGCGCCTCGTCGGCCCTTTCGGTGAACTTGGCCAATCGGGCCACCAGCTTGTCCGATTCCACCACGACCGGATCGATGATCAGGCCCGTCTGGAAGCGGATTTCGTCCAGCGCGCGCAGATTGGTCGGATCGGCCATGGCCACCGAGAGCCGGTTGCCGCGGCGAACCAGCGCCAGCGTTTGGTGGTTCTGCATCACGCGGCGATCGATGGCGTCCTTGACCAGGTGGTCGCTGGAGAAAGCATTCAGGTCGAGTAGCGGGTAGCCGAAGGTACGGGCGGCAAAAATCGCGATGTCACGGGCGGTCATGCGTCCCGAAGCGATCAGTTGGCCGACGAAGCCGCCGCTTTCCGGCTTCGCCTCGGCAGCGATGCGTTCGGCCTCCGCTTCCTTGAGCTGGTCTTGCTGAACGAGCGCTCGCCCCAAGCCGCTCAACAGGGGTGGCATGGCAACCGTCATAGTGTGGAAGCGCCCGCTCGGGGATGTGTCGCACCAAGCATGTCAAGGCGATAATGCCCGCGCAGCATGGGTTTGTAAAGGCGAAGGCGGCTGGCGAAACACCTCCTATTGGGTTGATTGCGGGCGGAATAGCTTGACCATCTTGATGCGTCGGTCCAAGGTCTGGACGATCTCCATGTCGACATCGCCGATGCGCAGGCAAACGTCGGCTTCGGGAATTTCGCGCAGGTATTCGACGATGAGTCCATTCAGTGTTTTCGGCCCGTTCAGGGGCAAACTTAAGCCAAGCAGGCGGTTGAGTTCGCGCAGACTGTGGCCGCCGTCAACCAGGATCGTGCCGTCTTCGGCCCAGGCCAAGTCGGCAGCTGCGCCGGGCATGCTGGTCGTGAACTTGCCGACGATCTCCTCGATGATGTCCTCGAGCGTCACAAGACCGAGAATTTCCCCATATTCGTCGACGATCAGCCCTTGGCGCTGCTTGTTTTCGCGGAAAAACCGCAATTGGGCGTACACGGGGGTGGCCGCCGGGATGAAATACGGTTCGGTCAGCTGCTCCCGAATACTTTCGTGGTCGAGCGGCCCCGTCAAGGTCGCGCCCAGCAGGCGTCGCTGCTGCAGTACGCCGATGACGTTGCCTGGATCCCCGGCAACCACCGGTAATCGCGCGTGGTAGCTGGTGGCCAGTTGTGCGCGTATGTCCTCGATCGACGCCTCGATGTCGATGAATTCCATGTCACCGCGAGGCACCATGATGTCCTCGACGGTGACGCGGTCCAGATCGAATAGGTTGACCAGGATGTCGCGGTGTTGGCCTGGCATACCGCGCGATTCCAGGACCAGAGCCCGCAATTCCTGTGGCGACAACGGCTTGACGGCTTGACTCGGGCTGGGCTGCAGGTGCAGTACTTTCAGGAGGCCCGTGGCGAAAAGATTGATGAACCAGACGATCGGGTAGGCCGCCCGCAGCAAAGGCCAGAGCAGAAAGCCGAGAAAGAGCACCAGCTTGTCGGCATAGGCGGCGCCGATGATCTTTGGCGTGATTTCGGAAAACACCAGGATGGCGAACGTGATGGCCAGCGTGCCGATGCCCAGTGCCCACTTTTCCTCGCCGAACATTTCGATGGTGATGATGCTGACCAGGGTTGCGGCGCCGGCGTTGATCAGGTTGTTGCCGAGCAGGATGACGCCGAGCATCTTGTCCGTACGGCCGAGCAATTCGAGCGCGAGGCGCGCGCCGCGATGGCCTTCGCCGGCCAGATGCCGCAGGCGGTATCGGTTCGCCGCCATCATGCTCGTCTCGGTCATCGAGAAGAAGCCCGATAGCACCAGCAGAACAATCAATATTCCGCTCAAGGCGGAGACGGGGATGTCATCCATCAGCGGGGCGGCAGGGGCGGCTCAGCTCCGCCCGAGCAGCACTTCCAGCACGAAGCGACTGCCGACATACGCCAGCATCAGGGCGACGAATCCGGCCAAGGTCCAGTGCAAGGCCTTGCGGCCGCGCCAGCCGCGCTGGTGGCGCCCAACGAGCAGGGCGGCGAAGATCAGCCAAGACAGCAGGGCGAACACTGTCTTGTGGTTGAACGAGAGCGCCTTGCCAAAGAGCGTTTCCGAAAAAAGAATTCCCGATGCCAGCGTCAGGGTAAGCAACACGAAAGCCACATGGATGAGCCTGAACAACAGCGTTTCCATCGTCAGCAAAGGGGGCAGTCCGGCCAGCAATGGCGTCAGCTTCCCGTTATGCAGGCGTTTTTCCGCGAATGCCATGAGCATCGCATGCAGCGCCGCGAGGGTAAACAGGCTGTAGGCCAGCATGGCGACGAGGAAATGGGCGCGAAACTCCATGGAATGGGCGTTTGCCAGCAAATGTTGGGCCGGGAAGATACTCGGCAGCATTACCGCCACTGCCGCCACCGGCAGGCCGAGCATCTGCAGGCCGTCCATCCGCGCGTAGAAGCTTTCGATCCAGTAGAAGGCGATGGCCAGCCAGAGAATCATCGAGACGGCGATGGAGAAACTGAAGTGCATGGCGTCGCCGGGAAATATTTCGCGCACCAGCGTCGTGCCATGAGCGAGCAAAGCGACCAGCAGCCCGGCTCGTTCCCATGTCGCGAGGCCGACCGGCGGCCGGTCCAGCACCGGTCCGCGCCAGCGGCTCCGCCATGACAAGGCGGCAAGGCCCAGGTAAAGGGCGGCGGCAAGCATATGCAGTAAAATCGACGACATTTTAGAAGTTTACCCCATTCCCCCGATCCGATTCCCATGCTGGATAACCTGACCCAACGGCTGGCCAAGGTCGTCAAGACCCTGCGCGGCCAGGCGCGCCTGACCGAAGACAACATCCAGGAGATGCTGCGCGAAGTGCGCATGGCGCTGCTCGAAGCCGACGTGGCGCTGCCGGTGGTCAAGGACTTCATTGCCCGCGTCAAGGAAAAGGCGGTCGGCCAGGAAGTGGTGGGGTCGCTGACGCCGGGCCAGGCGCTGGTCGGCGTCGTCCATCGCGAACTCACCGATTTGATGGGCGGCCAGGCCAGCGGCCTCAACCTCGCTGCCCAGCCGCCGGCCGTGATCCTGATGGCCGGCCTGCAAGGCGCCGGCAAGACCACCACCACCGCCAAGCTCGGCAAATGGCTCAAGGAACGGCAGAAGAAGAAAGTGCTGGCGGTGAGCTGCGACGTCTATCGTCCCGCCGCCATCGAGCAGTTGAAAACCGTGTCGGCGCAGGCGGGCATGGACTTCTTCCCCTCGTCCGTCGGCCAGAAGCCGCTCGACATCGCGCTGGCCGCGCTCGACTACGCGAAGAAGCATTATCACGATGTGCTGTTCGTCGACACCGCCGGCCGGCTCGCCATCGACGAGGCCATGATGGCCGAGGTGCGCGAGCTGCACGCGGCGCTGAAGCCGATCGAGACGCTGTTCGTGGTCGATGCCATGCTCGGCCAGGATGCCGTGAACACCGCCAAGGCCTTCGCCGAGGCGCTGCCGTTGACCGGCGTCGTTCTGACCAAGCTCGACGGCGATGCCCGCGGCGGCGCAGCGCTGTCGGTGCGTCACGTCACCGGCAAGCCGCTGAAATTCGCCGGCATCGGCGAGAAACTCGCCGGTATCGAGGAGTTTCACCCCGAGCGCATGGCCGCGCGCATCCTCGGCATGGGCGATATCCTAGGCCTGGTCGAGGAAGCGCATCGCACTGTCGACCAGGAGAAGGCGCAGGAATTCGTCAAGAAGATGAAGTCCGGCAAGGGCTTCGATCTCAACGATTTCAAGGATCAGATCGGCCAGATGCGCAAAATGGGCGGCCTGTCGTCGATGCTCGACAAGCTGCCGGCGCAGTTCGCCCAGATGGCCCAGCAGGCGGGCAGCGCGGTCGAGGACAAGTCGATTCGGCGCATCGAGGGCATCATCAACGCCATGACGCCCGGCGAGCGCGCCAAGCCCGAGCTGATCAAGGCCAGCCGCAAGCGCCGCATCGCCACCGGCGCCGGCGTTCAGGTGCAGGAAGTCAATCGGCTGCTCAACCAGTTCGAGCAGACGCAGAAGGTGATGAAGCAGTTCTCCAAGGGCGGCATGGCCAAGATGATGCGCGGCATGAAAGGCATGCTGCCCGGCATGCGGTAAATCGGCGTACCGCCACGACTGACTTTCAGCGGGGCGCCGTCATGATGCGCGGCCCCCAGCTCCACTGGCGCTCCCAGGCGCCGCGCACCAGGTTCGGATACTCGGGTGCGCCGAGACTCCCGTTGTAACGGCCGAGCGCCCGATAGAGATCGCCTTTTTCGATGTCCAGATAATGGCGCAGGATGGTGCAGCCGAAGCGCAGGTTGGTGCGCAGGTGAAACAGATTCTGGTCGTCGGTGCCCAGCAACTTGAGCCAGAACGGCATCACCTGCATGTAGCCGCGCGCGCCGGCCGACGACACCGCGTACTTCTTGAAGCCGCTTTCGACCTGGATGAGGCCGAGCACCAGCTGAGGGTCGAGTCCAGCGCGTTGCGCCTCATAGTAGACGGTCTTGAGAAAGTCCAGCCGGGCCTGCCGATCGGGGATGCGCTTCTCGAGCCGGCGGGACATTTCCGCCAGCCACTCGATCTTCTCCTGAATGCTGGTGAACTTTGGCTCCGGCGAGGCGCGATCCGCCACGGCCGCATGCAGGGCGGCCTGCACGCTGGCCGCCAGCGGTTCGTACTTCTGGGCGCCGGCCCAGGCTCCTCCGGCGCTGGCCAGCAACGCCAGCGCGACGATCAGCCGCACAGCTTCCCGCGCAGATACTGCACCGTTTCCTCGGTCGCGATCATGACCGCGTCGGTATCGCGGCGGCCCTTATACTCGAACTGGCCTTCCTTGAGGCCGCGCTCGCCGATGACGACGCGGTGCGGGACGCCGATCAGCTCCCAGTCGGCGAACATCACGCCGGGACGCTCGTCGCGGTCGTCGAGGATGACGTCGATGCCGGCTGCGATCAGCTCGTCGTGCAGCCGGTCGGCGGCGGCGCGCACCGCTGCCGACTTGTGGTAGCCCATCGGCGCGATGACGACCTCGAACGGCGCAATGGCGGCGGGAAAGACGATGCCTTTGTCGTCGTTGCCCTGCTCGATGGCCGAGCCGACGATGCGGGTGATGCCGATGCCGTAGCAACCCATCTCCATGACGCGCTCCTTGCCCTGCTCGTCGAGGAACTTGCATTGCAGCGCCTCGGCGTACTTGGTGCGCAGCTGGAAGATGTGGCCGACCTCGATGCCGCGGCAGATGTCGAGCCTGCCCTTGCCGTCGGGCGAGGCATCGCCGGCGACGACGTTGCGGATGTCGGCGACGGCGTCCGGCTCGGGCAGGTCGCGGCCCCAGTTGGCGCCGGTCAGGTGGAAGCCGGCCTCGTTGGCGCCGCAGACGAAGTTGTCCATGGCCGCCACCGTGCGGTCGGCAATCACGCGCACTTTCGTCCGGTCTACGCCGACCGGGCCGATGTAGCCGGGCCGGCAGCCGAGGCAGCGCTCGACTTCCTCTTCGGTGGCGAAGCGGAAGGGGTCGAGGCCGGGCAACTTGCCTACTTTCACTTCGTTGAGATTGTGGTCGCCGCGGATCAGCAGAAGATAGAACGCATCGTCGTGCACGACGGCGATGGCCTTGACCGTGCGCGTCAACGACGTACCGAGGAATTCGGCGACTTCCTCGCAGCGAATCTTGCCGGGCGTCGCTTTCTTCTCCAGCGCTTCGGCGGCAGCGCCGCGCGGCGCTGCGGGGGCGAGCGCTTCGGCCAGCTCGACGTTGGCGGCGTAGTCGGAATCGGGGCAGAAGGCGATGGCATCTTCGCCCGAATCGGCCAGCACGTGAAACTCGTGCGAACCGGTGCCGCCGATCGAGCCGGTGTCGGCGGCGACGGCGCGGAAGCCCAGGCCCAGCCGGCTGAAGATGCGGCCGTAGGTCTGGTACATGTTGCCGTACTCGCGTGCCAGGTCCTCGAACGAAGCGTGGAAGGAATAGCCGTCCTTCATGGTGAACTCGCGGCCGCGCATGACGCCGAAGCGCGGCCGGATCTCGTCGCGGAACTTGGTCTGGATCTGGTAGAAATGTTTCGGCAGTTGCCGGTAGCTCTTGACCTCGCGCCGGACGATGTCGGTGATGACCTCCTCGTGGGTCGGGCCGATGACGAAGTCGCGCGCGTGGCGATCCTTGAAACGCAGCAACTCGGGGCCGTATTTCTCCCAGCGGCCGGATTCCTGCCACAGCTCGGCCGGCTGCACGGCGGGCATGAACAGCTCGATGGCGCCGGCGCGGTCCATCTCTTCGCGGACGATGCGCTCGACCTTGCGCAGCACGCGCAACCCCTTCGGCATCCAGGTGTAGATGCCGGCGGCGAGGCGTCTGATCATGCCGGCGCGCAGCATCAGTTTCTGGCTGACGACCTCGGCGTCGGAAGGGGCTTCCTTCAGGGTGGCGATGAAGAACTGGCTGGCGCGCATGATCGATTCTCGGGAGCGGAATAAACGAGCATTTTACCGTCGCGCCGCTTCTTTCCTTGCCGGCGCAACTGTGAAAGAATTGCCGTCAGTCAAACATTCAAAGGTTGCATCATGCTCGACCGGGAAGGTTATCGCCCGAATGTCGGCATTGTTCTGGTGAATCAGCACGACGAGGTTTTTTGGGGCAAGAGGATTCGGGAGCATTCCTGGCAGTTCCCGCAAGGGGGCATCAAGAAAGGCGAAACGCCAGAGCAGGCAATGTTCCGGGAGCTTCACGAGGAAGTGGGACTTCGTCCGGAACATGTCCGTATCATTGGCCGTACGCGCGATTGGCTGCGCTATGAAGTTCCGAAGCAGTGGGTTCGTCGCGAATGGCGTGGTACTTACAAGGGCCAGAAGCAAATTTGGTTTCTGCTCAGGCTGGTTGGCCGGGA
>WBZU01002641.1_pt1 | contig 12187 bp, 9 predicted proteins | sample 5204311 | NCBI WGS metagenome assembly WBZU01 (sample SAMN12344359, study PRJNA552823) | activated sludge metagenome | biome: Activated sludge suspended growth; feature: Nitrification reactor; material: Wastewater; isolation source: activated sludge from nitrification reactor of wastewater treatment... | reverse complement strand
TGGATTCGAGAAAGACCTGGCGCTCGTGATTTTGCCGTCCGTCACGATTCCGTGCTCGCCGCCCGAGGGCGACAAACCATTGCCGCGTTTGGCCAACGTCGCCACGTTACCCACCGGGCCGTTTACGGTCGTCACCCCCATTGCCGCGCGTCACGAAGAGCTCGCGAAAGCCATGAGCATGGTCTTCACCGACGGCAAACTGTTTTTCTCGAAAGAACACCCCAAGATTTATCTGGAAAAACCCGAACTGTACTCCAACGGCGACAAGATCGTCCTCAAGATGCACATCGGCGGACCGGTCGAAAAGTACGGCATCAACACGAAGCTCGACGGCGATCTCTATTTGGTTGGTACACCAACGGTCGTCGACAACGAGCTGAGTATCCCGGATTTGGAGCCTACGATCGAGACGTCCAGCTTCTTGTTGGGGCTCAAGGCAGCCAAGGATGGCGACGAAATCAAACGCCAAGCCCGAGCCGCTTTACGCCTCGACATCAGCGAAAGACTCAAAGCGGTCAAAGATAAACTGTCGACGGACATCTCATTCGCGGGTGGAAATGGTTGTGTCAAAGCGCAGGTGCACAAGATCGAAGTGAGCAACGTATTCGTACATGCTTCGTACATGCGTCTGTACGTAACGACAAACGCTTCGGCATCCATGTACATGCCGTGCAATTGAGGTCGCGCCGCGCATCAGCTGGAATCGAGGGAAGGACGTCATCGTGAACGAACGATCGGGAATTTGGTTCGTCTATCGATCTCATTACGAAGGGCCGCTGTCGCGCCGAATTCGGCGTCTCGAAGATCCTTCCATTCTTGCGTGGTTCACCCGCATGATGAATGCGGCCCGAACGGCGGAAAATCCCGACGAGATCTACGAAAAAGAACTCGGCGGATCGGTGTATGGCTTGGGTTCTCTCTTCGAGGCGACCAAAGAAGAAAACCTACGTTCGCCGAAGGACATCGAGCACCTCCAGAAATTGCTCAAGAGGCACTTGTATGTCGAAGGTGAGTTTCGCTTGGACGAACACTCGTTACGTGTCTTGACCGATGACGACGAAGTGCAGCTCGCCTATTTTTTCCTCGATGACGAAGCCGTCAAAGCCAATCCCGAGCGGCTCGCGTGGTTATTTCATGACGAACCACGTTTGCCCGACGGTGAAAGCGAAGAAGCGTTTGCGCCGCCCTTCAAGTTCGAGGAGATCTTGCCCAAAGGTGAAGGCGAAGGGACGACGTATTGTTGTTTCTACACGTTTTACGACAGCGAATCGCTGCCGGGGAACGTGGTGACGATTCCGGGGGTGCGTTTGCCGGATCTGGCTTCGCACCTGCGCAACGTATTGCCGACGAAAAAAACCGCGCAATGGTCGAAGGAGTGGCTGGAGACGTGGCCCATTGAATTGCGCCTTTTGCGGGCGATGATCGAACCGGGGCAGATTTCGATCGCGCCGGCGCTTTCCCGCTGCGCATCGTATCCGCTGCGCGGGGTCGCGTCCGGGACAAACCATTCGCATCTGGGCGTCGGCCCGCACGCGAACGCGCACAAGGAATTCGATAAAGTCTCCGGCGCTTTCAAGCTCGATGGGGATCCGACCAAGAGCGTCATTCAAGTCGGCCGACATGCGGCGCTCTTTTGCCCGCATACGTCGAAGTTTTTCGGGCACGAGCAATGGGTGTTGTTCGATGATCAATGGGCCGCAGCGAATCCGCAATTGGCCATGTCGCTCCTGCGATACGGCGGACATTGGGATCCGCTGCGTGAACCCAAAAAAGCGCGCAAAGAATTGAGCGAAGCGGAAATCGCAGAGCAGGCGTGGAAAAAAGAATTGGCTCCGTTCGAGGGCAAACCTGCGACGGCGTATCGAGCGACCGAGCGGTTTGTCGCCAACCAGGTCCTCGATCATTCCAAGTTTGGCCGGGGCATCGTCAAGCGGGTCGACGGCGGTAAGGTCGAGGTTTTGTTTCAATCGGGAACGAAGCTTCTTGCGCACGATTTGAAGACGTGAGCCGACGCCCGCCTGCCCCACGTCACAGCGGATAAAAGCGCAATTGCGCAAGCCGCAAGCCTTGATTGTCGTAATCCCAGAAGTAGTCCTCGAGCGCGCTGTCGAACAAGTCGTAACACTTGTATTGCCCGGTCGTGGCCACGACGCCGCAAACCTGCAACAGCTCATTCGAAACGTCGCTGAACGTCGATTTTCCTTTCGAACGCTTCAATTCGACGAGGATCGGGTCACCATTGACGTCCTCGTTGCAGAGTTCTTCCCCAGTCGACGGATCGGTCGCGCAGGTTTGCATAAAGGCCACTCCGCCCGGTTTTCCAAGAGCCCGCGCATATACGCGGTACGTCGGATTGGTGCTGCTCGGTCGGGGCAATTGGAATTGCGCAACGCCGTCGGTTCCGTTGGCATCGAGCACGTCGAAGGTGCTCCCTTCAATGAGCATGATTTTCGTGCGTCCCGAAAGGTCCACAAAAATTCGACCTCCCGAGTTCCCATTCATATTGGGGTTTTTGTTCCGCGCGACGCCGATGATGTTGAGGTTGTAATGAGCTCCGCTGGGCGAACCATTTCCGACGGCTTGTTCGGATCGTCCTTCCAGATCATCGATCGGCGCGCTTTCAATGGAGCAGCCGAGGCTCAATACGGCTGCGGCCAAACACGAAAATGGCCCAAACATCATTTTTCGCATGGAATCGTCTCCTTTTCCACGGTCAACGTGGAGTCCATGACTGGCGGAGTCTTCCTTGGCACCAGCTGTACCAACAATTTCCGATTCAAAATTCCGTCCCTGGACTGCAAATGTGCGAAAGCAACAGGGAAGATTGTGCACGGATGTGAAAAATCTCCGCAATTTCGCGGTGGACGTCGCGAAAAATCCGTCCCGCCAAACTATTTTCCGGCGGACGTATTTTTCACCAGGGAACGAGCGCGTTCGAGACCTTTGCGCATTTCGTCCGTGCGAGAATCCGTCGGCCATTTCGCCAAGAAAAGCTCGCTCGTTTCAATCATGTTGCGCCATTGATTCAGCTCGCGAAATTCGAGGATCAGAGCCGCGTAAATATCGCTCGTCCAAGGTTCGTCTTGCGGAATGATCTTTGGATTGCGGAGGCGATCGATGGCGACGTGCATTTTTTCTTCGGCAATACGCGGGTCGTGTTCCCGGTCGAGGACGTCTTCGCGCGGGATGAACGGATCCTCGGCAGAAGGTCCGCGAAAATCAACGTACGTAAGCGATCCGGCGATGTAGGTGCAGGCTTCTTTGCGCAGATCCCCGGCCGTATCGGAGCCTTGCGTCCCTTTTTCGCCCGGCTCTCGAAGCAAGGTCACGAATTGTTCGACGGCGGCTTCGTACCGCTGTTGCTTGAAATAGGTCCACGCGAGCTTGTAAATGGCGACGGGACGAACCTTGTCATTGCCGTAACGCACGGCATGTTGATAAGCGGCGGCAGCCAAATTGAAGCTGTACGGCCCTTCGGACGGATCGAGCTGATTGAAGTGCGATTCGCCGATTTCCCACCAAGCATTACCGACGTAACGAGGAACTTCACCGGTCGGTGTTTGTCCGGACATCGCGCTGCAATCCGCGGGGTATGGATTGACGAACACGGTGTCCGGATCCGGCGTGGCGCTTGGTTTCTTGTTCTTGGGCACCTTGTCGAGCGCTACCTGGTGCTTGGTTTCCCACGCTTTCCAATAGGCGTCGTCGTGGGCTTGAGGTAATGGTTTTACGGGGAATGACGCGCTCGGTTCTTTGGGCGGAACGAATGCAAAATGGTTTTGACAAACCAGCGAACGAAAGACATGTTGGGCCTGCGCGTCACGCCCGACGGCGTGCAGGTCATACCCCAAGAAAAGACGACTCGGCGGAGCGACTTCAGTTTCGGGAAAATCGCGAAGGATTTGTGTGTACAGGACAATCGCCGCTTCGCGATGTTTGGTCGCTTCTTCCGATGTTCCTTCGGCGTCGGCGCGATCATCGTGCAATGCGGCGAGGCGCAACATGGCTTCCGCGCGCATGGGCGGGCTCAAATCGGGCCGTCGCAGAATCGCTTCGAGTTTCTCCATGGCAATCGCGGCGAGCTCGCCGAGGGTCGGTTTGGGCTTCGATTCTGCGGCAATTTGCAGAGGCGGTTTTTCTTGTACAGTTTCGGACTTCGCCCGCGGGGCGCCTCCGCACCCGAACGCGAGCAAACACGCACCGGCGATATACGCGCGGACGTGTTGCGAATGAAAGGAGCCGAGTTTCATGAATCGATCCTGATTTTCATAATGCAACGCCAAGCCCGTGTCACCTACTTTTCCCAGCACAATCGCTTTTTATCCCAAGTCCGGGAATCAACAAATGTTTCGATTGAATTCTCGCCTGACGGACGACGCGAACGTGCTACGCTGCTCGAGTTGCTTGTGCATCGTACATCCAACGCCGCTTGCCGATACCTCCTACAACGGAAATGGAGTCAAACCATGAAAACTTTCTTTTCTCGACGTACGTTGATGCTGGTGCCTTTGGCGTGTGCAACCATTTACGGCTGCGAAACGACGGAAGAAGAGCTCAGCCCCGAATTGGCCGATGTTCTCTTCGAGGGCGCGACGACGGACGAAGCGCTCATTGCGTTGGACGCATCCATTCAGCAAAAGGCGCCGGTGGCCGATCCGACGCAGGCTCCGGTGCTCGATATGCCCACGGCGACGATGTTGCCCAAAACGCCCATTCCAACATTTACATGGCATGCAGGCGCAGCCGTACGCAACGAGCCTTGGAACATCGACGCTCCGACGCTGCTTCGCGTGCCCGAGCCGCAATCGCCATTTCGTGGGGGATTGGCCGAGCTCTTCGGTCCCATCAAAGCGGCCCATGCGCACGGTGATCCGCTCGTCGGACCGGCGACGTTTCTGGTCTTCTCAACGGCGACAAACCCGAAACTCACCCGCGTTTTCACGAGCCTGACTTCGTACACGCCCACGCAGGCCGTGTGGGATAAAATGATCGCGGCCAATGCGGAAATTACGTTATCGCTGGTCGGCGCGCAATTCGATGCCAATCGTATCGCCGACGGCGGCGGTCCTTTCCAGGGAACCAAATTCGCCTTCACCATCACCCCCTGAAGTCGAGGTTCACGATGCGACGTGAAGATGCTTTCCGACAAACGCTGACGACGTTGTCGTCCGCCGTGATGCTCACGGCGATGGCCGGGTGTACACCTGACGAACCGCCGATCATTTACGAATACGACGCGTACCTGGGCGAAGCGTTTCCGAATCAACGAAAACCGCTCGTGCTTCCCGCGAGTGGAGCGTTGTTCGTGACCAATAGTTATTCGGATACGATCAGCGTGCTCGATGCCGTATCGGGCGACGTCATTGGTACGTTTCCCGCCGGTCGTGATCCGGTGAGTTTGGACGGGCCACATCATGTGGTCGTGTCCGGCGCATCGAATGCGGTCTACATCGGTTTGTCCTACCCGACGGAAAACACGGGAATGGGTCCGCATGCGGCGCACGGATCGAGCATCAAGGCGGGATTCGCCCAGAAACTCTCGTTGTCGGACATGAGCATCCTTGGACAAACACGCGTCGACAACAATCCCGGGGAAATCGTGATTTCCTCGGACGGAAAACGCGTCTTCACGTCGCATTTCGATCTGGTGCGGGCTCTGAAAAACCCCACCGATATCGACGCCGCTCGAGCCACCATCGCGGTCATCGATACCGAGACGATGGCCCCCGTGGATTCTCCCGCCCCCAAACGCATTACGACCTGCGTTGCTCCGCATGGAATGACGCTTTCGGAGCCGGATGGAGCCATCGCCTACGTCGCATGTTATGGCGAAGATTCGATTGCGGTGGTGGATGTGGACAAAGGCGCGGTCGAACGAATTCCCGTCGCCGCCAACGCCACGGGATTCGGCAATCCGGCGTATGGACCGTATTCCTTGTCGACGTCGCCGGATGGAAACACCATCGCCGTCGGCGACACGGTGTCCAAGGACATCCGGTTTTTCGATCCAAACACGCGGATGATGTTGCCAAGCCAAACCTTGACGGTATTCAGCGCGCCCTATTTTCCCGCGTGGTCCGCGGACGGCACGGCCTTGGTCATTCCGCTGCAATCCCCGGACGCCATCGTCGTGATGGACGTGGTCGCGAAAAAAGAAATCGTATATCGCGCATTCACGGCCGACGAATGCAAACTACCTCATGTGGCCGTCCGTTTGCCCGATGGAACATACGCCCTCACGTGCGAAGGTGATCACGTCGGCAACGGAAAGGTCCTTTGGCTCGATCCAACGACGCTCGAAACGATTCGTTCGCAAGAGGTCGAGGTGTACCCGGACGCACTGTTTTACTACCAGCCGAACAAGCCTTGAGCCGGCCAAGCAGCGTGTCGATGTCGAAAGCGCTCATTTTCCTCGTCAAGACAGGGACATTCGGCCAACGATGGCCTTCGGTTGCTCACGAGCGTAGCCAATTCGTCGCCCCGCCGGTAGCATCGGCTGGACGACTCGACGAATCACGATGAAGAAGGAGCACGGTCCCAAGTCCGAAGCGGCAAGTGTCGTGGCCGGCGCCCCGCAAGTCGCGGCAGCCATGCGCGCGGCCCGCGTGAAACGTACGGACACGCGAGGATTGTTGCCCGTGATGGAGGCGCGGAGGTTTCTCACGGCCATCGATGTGTTTCGTCGGGGCAAACCGCGGCTCGTTCGAGGCACGCGCGTTTATGATGGCGATCGAATCTGGGCCGCGATGCTTTCGCTGGAAAACGCAGATGAATTCGTTCGTCATGCCAAACGTATGGCCTGGGAATTTTCCGGACGCACGCGCAACGACACCGCGGCCCTCGAAAGGTATGGGCCGGGCATCCTGCCGTGGCTCGAAAGCCGTTTGTCCGAGAACGGGGAACTTACGAACGTGCCGTCGTGCGTGCTGCCTTGTCTTCTCGCGATCGGAACGACGGGGGCGCTCGAACTGGCGCTTCGGGTTCAATCCGTAACCGATGTGGCGAAAACATCGACGACGCCGACATCACGTTCCACAAGCAAATCGCTGGTCGACGTGTTGCATCAAGACGACGACGACGATGACGACGACGGCGGCGAAGAACTCGCGGAGGAAGAAGTCGCCGAGGACGACGCGGACGAACCCACTTCGAATGATTGGAAACGCCCGGATGACCTCGATGTCGCGCGGCGCTGGATGTCGCGACATCCTACTTTTTATGCGGCGCTGACCAAACTTGCGCTGAGCGGCCACGTTCGCGCGGAAGCCTTGTTACGCGATCGCGTGGCGCAGCTTGGAGGTGCCGTGCGCGAGGCTCTCGAGCAGGCGCTGGGGTTTGCCGAAGCGGAACGACTTGCGGAGCAGTTCGGCCTGCCCCGCACACGTTTGCCGGATGAATTGGAGAGGCTGCTCGCGGAAGCCGAAATCCATCCCGAACCTCGAGGTCCGGTTTGGACGATTGCGGAGCTCGACGATGCCGCGCGTCGTGGCGAAATGCCGCTGTGGGACAACCCGACGTACACGACGGTGGCGATGCGGGTGACGGGTTATGCGTCGGAAAAAGGCGATGCGCTGATCATTGAACAAGTGGTGCATCGGCCGACCGGTCGATCGCCGGTGACGTGGGAAATGTTCGCATTCGGCCCGGGCGCGACGAAGACACGCGTCGAAGATGAATTGGTCGATGCCACACGTGACGGGCTCGAGAACATCGAAATCGGCGATGGCGACTTCATTGACGGGATCACCAACCACATCGTCGTGCTCGGCGAACGCGATGAAAATGGTCGGGCGATTGTCGGGACATACGCCCCGAAAATCGTTCCTTTGCCTTTACCGGCCGATGAAATCAGCGTGCACGTCAAACGGCCCGGGGTTCGCGTCCGCGGCGAAGAACTGCACGTACGCGCCCGACTTCCACGTTTGTTTGTCTCAACAAACGAATCCGATACCGCTCATTCGCGGCTCATCACGCCGGCGGAAGCATTCGTGGTGGACCTTGCGCAACGTCACCGCAAACTCTTGTTTGCGACGGATCGCGATCTTCGGCAGGTCGCCGGATTATCGTCGGTGCACAAACTTTTCTGCTTCGACGACATCGAGTATTTCCGCAACGACCAACTTCCTTCGACCTCAAAGGATCTCGTGCTGCTCGTCGAGGCGCTTCGGGCGCGGCGGCGGATCACGCGATTGCCCGGCAATGCCAATACGCGACCTCGAGCGTGGATGCTCGAATGCGCCGAACATCGCAATTACGCGGGCGGAGATGCGTGGGCGGACGACGAGGAGCCTTGGGCGTTCGAATCGTCGGCGAACGATTGCGGAACGACACCGTATTGGAGTCACGCATTTTCACGAGGGTTTCCGCACGCCGTATGGTTGTTGCACGGCGTGGCGCAAAATCGAAAAGGCCAAGCGGAGCAAGCCATTTTGCATTTGGTCGGCGGCGATCGTGCCGTGCCGCGATCATTTTGGCCGCGACGCACTGCCTGCTTGTGGACGCGGGTCTGCGGTTTGGCCGAGCGAAAATGGGCGACGATGGACCGAGGCATCGCCGCCGCCGGCAAAAACGATCGGATGCTGTATGCGGCGGAAGCCCGACGCTTGATCGAGGGCTTCGTTTTGCGCTCGTGGAACATCCCCGCACGCACGGGGAGCGAATTCGTCCTTTTGCTCGAAGCGCTCGTCGGAGGTGTCGACGTGGTGGAAGCGTTTGCCCAAGCGCTGTCGAAGCTGCCCGCCGAAGCCTGGAATCGCGATCATCCGGCGCTCGAACGAGCTGTTTTCGAGCTGGGATTCGTGGTGCGTCGTGCCAAACGATTCGTTGGAGCAGCAACGGAACGTATGCGGGCTCTTTTGGTTCGAGGGCGCGACACCGAGCTTGGGCGGCAGATTGATTTGATTACGAATGGCCGCTCGGCTGCCGAGCGAAGCGCCCGATGCGAGGCGGATTATGCGCACGTGACGGACGCACCGGAATGGGTACGAGACAAACTGCTCGACCGTTCGACGCCCCCTTCCCTACCCGATGTTTTCCTGGTTTCCGTCGCGGGTGACGCGCTCTTGACCAAGTACGAAGAGCGCCTGGCCACCCTCGAGCCGGGAACACCGCTCGGCAGCCACTTGGCCCGGCTCGCGACGCCCAAAGTCATCCCCTTGGTGTTATCCCTTTATGTGGCGCATCCTGAAGCGCGAGCGGTCATTGCCCAAGCGCTGTTCGAGCGGCCGAACGTTCGTCATGAAATAATGACGATGGGTCGAGGCGTTCACGCCAAGGTCGCCAAAGCATTGCTCGTGGCGCTCGACGAAGCCGAGGAGAGGGCGCAAATTCGTGGGGAAAGGCTCGAATCTCTGGACGATTATGCCGATGATGACGGAGGCGATGACGCAGGTGGCGACGACGCAGGGGACGATGACGAATAAGCGTCAGGCATGACAAACCCGGTACGTCACCCGTGCCCCCGCCGCTCCAGCGCCTCGAATTCATGTTTCAAAACAGCGTAAATCACGCTATCCGTAAATCGCCCCGCGTAAAACCAGTTTTCGCGCAACGTCGCCTCGTGACGAAAACCGGCCTTTTCCGCGGCCCGGCGCGATCCGATATTGTCCGGATCAATGTTCGCCTCGGCCCGGTGCAGCTCCATCTGCTCGAACCCAAAACGCAAAGCCGCTCGAATCGCCTCGGTCATGTACCCCTTGTTCCAATAGGCCGAACCAATCTCGTAACCAATCTCCGCGTAATAATGCGGCTTGTTCCATTTCCAGAAACCGACGGTGCCCATCGTGACCATATCCTCTTTTCGCTGAATCCCCCAGCGGATGCCCGTATGCTCTCGCGTGTTGTCGAGGACCGTCTGCAATCGCCTTTGTGCCGTCTCGAACGACGTATCGAGGTCGCGGCCCAAGTATTTGTTCACCGCGGGGTCCGAAGCGTTGCGCTGGATGAGGTCCACGTCGGCGGGAACGAGCTCGCGCAGGATGAGTCGAGGTGTTTCGAGTACGGGAAATGGGTCGAACGAGTGCATGGGCGGCATCTTGCCATGAAGTTTTTCACAAAGAAATCCGCTGGAAGAATATTTTATCTTGCCGGCGTCACACAGTTACGCCGTCGAACGATGGACGCATCGTGAACCCGCATTGTCGCTCGCCCCGTGCCTTCTTCGGATGTCTCGCCGCGCTTTTGCTCGGCGCCTGCAACGCCACGCCGTCGGCTCACGCCGACCAGAATCGATCCGTACCGGAACGAACCGATCCTTCGGAATCCGCGATGCAAATTGGCCCGGATCAACGGCCCGCTCCGGTCCCGACCGAGCGCAAACGCAACCTTGCCGAAGGGTACCCGTGGCTAGACGGGACAAACTCCGCGGTGCCGGCCGCCGTCGCGACGCTCGAAGAACGTTTTCCTACGGAAAAAGGATTCACGCGGGTTCGTCTCGAACGACACAGTTTCGGGGCATTCTTGCGGAATTTGCCGCTGGCCGCGCCGAATACGCCCGTACTTTCGTATCGCGGCGACGTGATTCGCGAAGGCAACCACCCGAATGTCGCGGCGGTTGTGGCGATTGATGTGGGAACGCGCGATTTGCAGCAATGCGCCGACGCGGTCATTCGATTGCACGCAGAATGGCGTTATGCCGAAGGACATCGAGACCACGAATATCGATCCGCGAGCGGAACGAAAATGTCCTTTGGTCACTATGCGTCGGGGATGCGTTTGCGCGTCGACGGAAATAGTTTGTCCTTCGTACACGCCACACGTCGGCACGAACCCACGCATGCTCTGCTCCGGGAATGGCTCGACGATGTGTTTGGCTGGGCAAACACCGGAGCGTTGGCCCGGGATGGAAAACGAGTTGCCATTGCGGATTTACGACCCGGGGATTTTTTCGTATTGACTGGATCTCCCTACGGTCATGCGGTGCTCGTGCTGGACATGGCCGTGGATGCGCAGGGACGCAAAGCGATTTTGCTCGGCCAAAGCTTCGTGCCCGCACAAAACGTGCACGTCGTGCGCGCCCATCCGTCGAGCGCGTGGTTTGTCGTGGATGAAGCCGAAGGATCGGTCACCACGCCATTTTGGTCCCCGTTTCCTTTTGATTCGTTGCGCCGATTGCCCGATTGAAGAGGCTCAGAATCGACCTTGAAACCCAATCATCGTCGGTTGGTCGGGTCCTTTGCCCACCTGCAACAAAGGCAAGATCGCCGTCTCCGTGCCGACTTTGCGCGGAAGGGTCAATACCGCCCCGCTAAACGTCAATGTCGTTCCAAGCGCCACTGAAATGGTCGAACCGGGTACTCCGCCGCTCGTCATCGGCCCCGATGTAAAAAACACGCTGACATACCCCAGCAAACCGGCGGACATCAAGGTAACTCCCACCTTCCACGAAGTCCCTCGAATTTCCTCGACATCCTCGGCGGTCGAGATCAAGGGAGCAACGCGCTTGATCGGAGGAGGCAATGGCCGGCCCAAGTCGGTCGCCACCACCTTTTTCTGGCCCTTTTTGACGTCGGCATAAACTCGATATGTTTCCCGACCGAATACATCGAGCGTGATTTCATAAATGCCGGGATTCAATGAATACTCTTCATTGGGTTTGATGCGCATTCCATCCAGGTGCAAAATCGGTGTCTTGGCATCGGGCGGTACGGTGACCTCGAGCTTCGGAACGGCGGGTTTCAATTCCGCGACACGAGCCTGAGCTTCGCGCAAACGACTGCCTTGTTTGACGCGCGCGGCATCCGCGAGGTTGTCATGACGACCCACATATTCTTGATAACGCTTGAACGCCGACGACAAACGACCGCGCTCGTATTCACAATCCGCGAGCGCAATCAAGGCCCCAAGCAAAGGATCGCGTCGATAACTTTCTTCGAGCAATGGACAAGCAGCCGCGTATTGCTCCTTCTCCATGTATTCAATGCCCTTGTTGAAGAACATTTCCGCCATACCCGTTTTATCGGCGGCGCTCGACATCGACGGCCCCAAACCCAGCGTCGTAACGCCCGCGACGAACCCAATGCCAACAGCTTTTTTCCCGAACAACCCCATACCCAACTCCGTCTTGTCATTCTCGCGTATACGATTTCTTTTTCGTCGTGGTCGCCGGAGCAGGCGCAGGCGCAGGCGCGGGTGAACGCACGGGCGTGGAAGTTCGAGCGGAGGTCGGTGATGAGGTTTTCGATGTTCC
>WBZU01002640.1_pt1 | contig 12191 bp, 8 predicted proteins | sample 5204311 | NCBI WGS metagenome assembly WBZU01 (sample SAMN12344359, study PRJNA552823) | activated sludge metagenome | biome: Activated sludge suspended growth; feature: Nitrification reactor; material: Wastewater; isolation source: activated sludge from nitrification reactor of wastewater treatment... | reverse complement strand
GAGCGGCAAGCTGCATACCCAGATGCCGATCGAGGTCCAGATCTCGGATCGCCGGGAGTTCGAGCTGTCCAAGAACGGCTTCATCTCGCTGGTCCACCAGAAGGAGAGCGACCGCGCCTGCTTCTTCTCGGCCAACTCGGTCCAGGAGATCGGCAAAAGCCCCGACGTCGAGCTGCAGCAGAGCAACGAGCTCGGCGCCAAGCTGCCGTACATGTTCATCGTCTCGCGCATGGCCCACTACCTGAAGATCCGCCAGCGCGAGCTGCTCGGCAGCGACATGAGCCGCAGCCAGCTCGAGGCCGAGCTCAACAAGTGGATCGGCAACTACGTCAACAACATGGAGACCACCGACTCCAAGACCCGCGCGAGCAAGCCGCTGCGCTGGGCCAAGATCACCGTCGAGGACGTCGCTGGCGAGCCCGGCCGTTACACCTGCCGCCTGCAGCTCCGCCCGCACTTCAAGTACAACGGCGCATCGTTCACCCTGTCGCTCGTCGGTAAGGTCGACAAGGCCGCCGGCAAGGACTGACCGCCAGACAGCTCCCGCCGCGCCCGCCCGGGCGCGCCTGCCTCCGACCGGCGTTCAACCGCCGTCTCCCCGGAACCGCGCCCGGGCACCATGAGCCCCACCGCGCTCATGCCTCCCGTCCTTACCCCCGCTCCCGATTGCGCCTCCGACCAGAGACCATGAGCCCCACCTCTCTCATGCCTCCCATCCCAACCTCCGCCCCCGCACCTCCCTGCCCCACCGACCAGGCGTCATGAACCCCACCGAAGAGGTCCAGTCACGCATCGCCCCGCTGCTCGCCCCGCTGCTCGCCCCGCTCCCCGGCGACCGCCGCGCGGGCGTCGACGCGCGCAACGACCCGCGGGCCGAGCTTCTGCGCGACGAGATGCGCAAGGACGAGTACCTGCGGCGCGATTGGCCGGCGATCTCCGACGCCGCGGGCGGACTCCTCGCCGAGGTGACCAGGGACTTCGTCGTCGCCTCCTGCTGGGCCAGCGCCGCCTACGAGACCGAAGGCCTCTCCGGCCTCGTCGCCGGCCTGTCCCTCCTGCAAGGTCTCCTGGCGCAGTACTGGGAGGACATGTTCCCTCCGTCCGCGAAGCACGTCCAGCGCTTCAACGCCCTCGGCAACTTCTACGAGCACATCGGCACGCGCCTCCAAGCCGTCGGGACCGACCCGAGCAAGGACACCGGCGCGAGGCCGCTCGGCGTCGTCACCCCCGACGACGCCCCCTGGCTCGCCGCCTGCTCCGCCGCCCTCGCCGCCCTCCACGAGACCGCCCAGACGCGCTTCGAACCGCCGCCCAAGCCGCACCTCGTCCGCGACCAGATCGCTCGCCTGACCGCCGCTCTCCCCAAACCCAAACCGCCCCCCGCGCCCGCCCGGACCGCCACTGCTCCCCGGACCCCCGTCATCGATCCCGGCTCACCCGGGACCCGTCCGCCGGCCGCCCGCGACGCCGGTGCTTCCGGATCCGCAGCCGACGTGCCCGATCGATCTGCGACCGCTGCCGCACGCCATGTCACCGCGGCCAGCCCGTCCGGTGCGCCGGACCCGGACGCCGCCGCACCCCAGATCCCCGCGGCCAGCCTGTCTGGTGCGTCGAACCCGGCCGCCGCACCACGTATCCCCCCGGACAGACCGTCTGACTCTCCGGGCGCAGATGCCGAGTTTCCATCAGTCCACGCGGCCAGTACGTCCGGCGCGCCGGACCCGGCCGTCGTCGCGTCACATGTCCCCGCGGTCAGCCCGTCCAGCGCCGCGGACCCGGCCGTCGTCGCGTCACGTGTCCCCGCGGTCAGCCCGTCCAGCGCCGCGGACCCGGCCGTCGTCGCGTCACGTGTCCCCGCGGCCAGCCCGTCCGGCGCGTCGAGCCCGGCTGCTGTCCTGTCGTCCGTCTCGCTCGCCGGCGCGACCGTTGATACCGCCACTGCCTCGCTGCTCACCGAGGGACCTGTCAATGCAGTCACCCCGGACGCCTGGGCGATCCCCGCCGGTAGCGAGCCCCTCGAGGCGCCGCCGCGCCCGCCCCCGAACGCCGCCGAGGTCCCGGCCTACCTCAACGCGATCTCCCCGAACCTCGTCCGCGCCGCCCACGCCCTCCGCCGTCACCAACCCGGCGACCCGCTCGCCTACCGCCTGCTCCGCGTGGCCGTCTGGCTCCGCGCCGCCGAGCCGGCGCCTGACGCCCGCGGCCGGGTCCCTGTCGACGCGCTCCTCCCCGCGACGCGCACCCCCTGCGAGGCCATGCTGCGGAGCGGCAAGTGGCTCGAGCTCCTCGACGCCAGCGAATCCGCCCTCGCCGCGCCGACGAACCGCTTCTGCCTCGACCTCCACCGCTACACCGCTTCTGCCCTCACCGCCCTCGGCCACCACGCCGCGCACACCGCGGTCCTCGCCGAACTCGCCGGCCTGCTCCGCCGCATGCCCGGCCTCGTGGACCTGTGCGCCCGCGACGGCACCCCCCTCGCCGACCGCGAGACCCGCGCCCTGCTCGCCTCCCTCGCCGCGGCACCTGTCCCCTCGGCCCAATCCTCCGCGACCTCCGGATCTGGCGCTCCGGCCCTGTCCTCCGCGACCTCCGCGGCGCTCCCCGGATCGGGCGCCGCGAGCCAGTCCTCCGTGACTGTCCCCGTGGCTCTTTCGGGATATGTCTCCCCGACCCTGTCCTCCTCGACCTCCGCGGCCCCTGGATCGGGCGCATCGAGCCTGTCTTCCGCGGCCCTCACGCGGCACCCATCCGGCGCGCCGGACCCGGCCACGCCTCTCGCCCACGTCGCGCCGCCGCTCGCCTGGGCCGAGCAGGGCCCGACGCCGGCCAGCCTGGACGCCGCACTGACCGCCGCACGCGCCCGCCTCTCCGCCCGTGACGTCCAGGGAGCCCTCGCGCTCATGCGCCGCCTCGCCGAGACCGCCGCCTCCCCGCGCGACCGCTTTACCGCCCGCGTCGACCTCGCCTGCCTCACCCTCGAGGCCGGCCTCGTCCCCGTCGCCCGCGCCCAGCTCGCCGCGCTCCTGCGCGAGGCCGACGAGCGCCGCCTCTCCGAGTGGGAGCCGCAGCTCGTCGTCCGCCTCCTCGACGCTCTCCTCACCGCGCTCCGCCACGGCCCGACCTCCCCGGACACCCAGCCCCTCTTCGAGCGCCTCTGCACCCTCGACCCGGTCACCGCGGCCAGCCACCACGCACCTGTCAGCTCCTGACCTCGACCCGCGAGCCACGCCATGTCCACCGCACCTGACCTCTGGGACGCCATCACGAACACCCACGCGCCATTACCCTCGGTGCGCTACAATTTCCGCCTTCACGGCTGGGCCGGCGCGCCGTGGCACGTACGCCGCTTCGAGCTCGTCGAGGCGCTCAATGCTCCCTATCAGCTCACCCTCGAGCTCATCGTCGACGAGCCGCAGATCGACCTCGACGACCTCCTCGGCGACACTTGCACCCTCGACCTCGAGCGCGGGCTCTCCCTGCGGACGATCTACGGCGTGGTCCTGGCGGCCGACGACCTCGGCCGTGCCGCCGGCCGCCATCAGATCCGCCTGACGATCGGGCCGGCTCTCGCGCTCCTCGCTCAGCGCGTCGACACCCGTGCCTGGCAGGACTGCAGCGCCGTCGAGATCTTGCGCGAGGTGCTCGCAGGCCCGCTCGACGAGCTCGGCCGCAGCGTGCGCCTCGGCGGCCTGCGGACCAGCGATTATCCGCGCCGCGACTACTGCGTCCAGTTCCGCGAGTCCGACCTCGACTTCGCCGCCCGCCTGATGGAAGAGGAGGGAATCGCCTACTTCTTCGACCACACCGGCAATTATGAGGCGCTCGTGCTCGTCGACGACAACCGCGACTTCACCGCGCTATCGACCGACAGGCCGATCGACATCATCGTCACCGAGCCGGAGATGGCCCCGGCCGAGTCCGTCCAGCGCTTCGTCTGGGGCCGGCGCTTGCGGAGCACCGCCGTCACTCAGCGTAACTTCGACTGGCAGGCACCGCAGGCCCCCATCACGGCGGCACACCCGGGCGCGGACCTGCGCGGACGCTCGCGCGAGGTCTACGAGCACGACGACATCGTCTACCCCGGGGACGGCGAGCGCCACGCTCGCCTCAAGCACGAGCGTCTCGCCATCGGCGGCCACCACGCCGCCGGCAGCAGCAACATCACGGGGTTGGCACCCGGCACCTGGTTCGAGCTCCACGGCCACGCGCGCGCAGAGCTCGACGATCGCTATCTCGTCACGCGCATCGTCCATCGCGGCGATCTCCCGGACGCCGCCATCCTCGCCGTCTCCGGCGAGGGGCCTCGCTATATCAACGAGTTCGAGTGCATCCCCCTCGAGGTCCCGTTCCGCCCGCCGCGCCTGCACCGAAAGCCCCGGGTCTCCGGGCTGCAGACCGCCATCGTCACCGGACCTGCGGGAGAGGAGGTCCACTGCGACGAGCACGGCCGGATCAAGGTCTTGCCCCACTGGGACCGCCTGTCTCCGGCCGACGAGACCTCGTCGTGGTGGGTCCGCGTCGCCCACGCCGTCGCCGGGAGCGGCTGGGGTTGCTTCTTCCTGCCCCGGATCGGCATGGAGGTGATCCTCGACTTCCTCGACGGCGATCCGGATCGCCCACTCGTCGTCGGGTGCGTCTACAACGGCCAGAACGGCCCGCCCTATTCGCTGCCCGCCGACAAGACCAAGACGACGATCAAGTCCAACACGTCCCCTGGCGGCAACGGCTCCAACGAGCTCCGCTTCGAGGACCAGGCCGGCGCCGAGGAGGTCTACCTGCACGCCCAGAAGGACTGGAACACCACCGTCGAGAACAACCGCAGCCTCAACATCGGCGCCAACGAGACCAACTCCGTCGGCGCCAACCGCACGCGCACCGTCGGCATGAATGAGACCGTCACCGTCGGCATGAATGAGACCGTCACCGTCGGCATGAACCAGACGCTCACCGTCGGCATGAACATCACTCAGACCTGCGGCGCCAACCTCACGCGCACCGTCGGCGCGAACGAGACCGTCAACATCAAGCTCAACCAGGACGAGACCATCGGCGTCGATCAATCCCTCACGGTCAAGGGTAGCCGCACCAAGTCCGTCTCCGGCAGCGAGGCCGCCAGCGTCGGCGGCGGCCGCAACCACAGCGTCGCGCAGTCCGAGACGATCTCCGTCGGCGGCGCCCAGGCCGTCTCGGTCGGCGGCCAGCAGGTGATCTCCGTCGGTGAAGATCAGGCCACCACCGTCAAGAAGAACCACGCCCTGACCGTCGCCCTCGCCTCGGCGGAGACGATCGGCCTCGGCAAGGTCCTCACGATCGGCGCAGGCTACCAGGAGTCTGTGGGTCTGGTCTTGAACACGACAGTCGGCGTGGCTCATCTCGAGCAGGCCGGGACGACGCGCAAGATCCTCGCCGGACAATCGATCGAGCTGATCTGCGGCGGCTCGCGCCTGATCCTCGACGCCTCGGGCAAGGTCTCCCTGACCGGGACGAACATCGAGCTCACCGCTTCGGGCCCCGTACGCATCAACGGCGCCGTGATCGACCTCAACTAGCGTCATGAAGGTCATCAATCGCACCCCGTTCACGCCGCTGGTCTTCGTCGCGCAGGACGAGGACGGTGACGATTTCTACAGCATCCTGGCGAAAGGGTCGCTGCGAATCACTCCCACTGGGCGGCTCGCCTCGACCGGTGAGAGCTCCGAGCTCTTCGTCGCGGACCAGTACCATGGACAACCCGCCAGCTCCAGCGTGCGCTTCGAGAGCGACGTCGTGCCGTTCAAGCTATGTACGGACATCGTCGTCCATGCCGACGCCATCCCTCCGCAAGGCCGGCCGCAACGCCGTTGGGTCGCGAGTGTACGTGTCGGGACGTTGCACAAAGCGATCCATGTGACTGGCCCGCGGTATTGGGAGTCGACCCTGCTCGGCGCGCGTAGGCTCACCGAGCCTGAGCTGGCCAGTCGGGTCCCGCTGAGGTACGAACTTGCTTATGGCGGCGGTCGCCTGGAGGGCGATGACGCAGGTCCGCGCGACTATTTCTCCGCGAATCCCGTCGGTCGCGGCTATCACGCGGCCGGCGTCTCCACGCGCGAGGTTGTGGACGCTCCCCAGATCGAGAGCATCGACGAGCCGATCCAGACGTTCGGCCGCGCTTACCGCGTGGAGGGTCTGGGCCCGCTCGCAAAGTGGTGGTCTCCTCGTCGGGAGCGCGCTGGCACCGCTGACGAGACGTGGCTCCGCACGCGGTGGCCGAAGCTACCCCAGGACTTCGACTGGCGATATTATAGCGGCGCGCACCCGGACCTCGTCTACCCCGGCTTCCTCCGGGGCGACGAGCGAGTCGTCCTCGAGGGCATGACCGAGCAACCCCGGCTGTCGTTCACGCTGCCAGGGTATGTCGTCGGGGCCCGGACCACAGACGCCGACAGGTACTCTGCCCTTGTCCCGCTCGACCTCGACACTCTTTGCATCGATACCGTGTCTTTGATGATTCACCTCTCTTGGCGCGGGACGCAGCTGCGGACCGCAGCGCTGAGAGAGGTCCACCTGCTCATGCAGCGACGGGAGGTCGGGCTCCATGGGTGAGCGCGAATCCGCGCGAACGATCGGCGTGGCCTTCTGCGTCTCGCGGACGCCCGACTACTGCCTGGCTCCGGACAAGCCGGCGGCGTTCATGATCGTCTCCTACTTTGAGCAGTCAACCCGTACAGCCAGCTCTGTCCGGATGACAGGTTGCCAGGCGTTCACCGGTATCAGCCGGCTCGAGACCGTCCTGGGCGACGAGCCAGGCGTCGGAGGAGGCCTCCGCTCCGGCTGCAACAAGGGCTTCTGCAAGCCCGTGTCGAACTTCGTCGAGACCGTGAACGTCGAGGGTCAGCTGCTCGTGGCCCACGACACCGAGTTCGAGATGAATTGTGCAGGGCCGGACGGGATCGGCAACACCACTGGCGTCTGCATCTACATGGTCGTCACCTGCCCTGTCGGCGGTGAGTCCACGACGCCCTCCCCCTCGGAGGCCGCGCAGGCCGAGGAGCCCCTCAGCCAGAAGGAGATTGACGCCGCCCAGCAAGAGATCGCCGCCGCCGAACAGGAGCTCGCGGAGGCCGAGGCCGAGCTGGCGAGGCTAGAGCGCGAGAAGGCCCTCGACCTCGCCCAGAGCGCCGCCGACGTCGCGGGCGTGTTCGACCCCACCCCGGCTTCGGACGCCGTCTCCGCCGGAATATCGCTGGGCCGCGGAGACTTCTGGGGCTTCGGCCTGTCCATCGTCTCGATGGTGCCCTACTTCGGCGACGCCGTGGCCAAGCCCGCCAAGGCAGCCAGGGTGGCCAAGAACCTCAAGAAGCTCGCCGGGTTGATCGAGAAGGCCAAGGCGCTCAAAGCCAGGGCGCTGGAGAAGCTCAAGGCCGCGAAGGACCGACTCTTCAAGAAGAAGAAGAAGCACGACGGCCCCGACAATTCATCAAAGGACCCGGACAAAGAGAGCACCGGCGCCAAGGTCACGAAGTCCGCCACGGCTCCCGTCGCCAAATTCAAGGATTACATTTTCAAGGATGGCGCGACACACGGCAAGGACAAGCCCTTCCGCTCTCTCGGGTACGGAAAAGAACATTCCGAGCAGCTGGCCAAACTATGGGAGCAGCAAGCCGCAAACAAGTTCGCCAAGGGAGAGTTCACGCTCGGGAAGTTGGATCAATTCGGGCAGCGCATCGACATCGAGATCGCCGTGCCCGGGATAGGCAACGCCGCGGGCAAGACGAGTTATATGAGGTCCGGATGGATGATTCAGCCAAACGGTTCGATCACTCTGAACACCCCTTTCTCGGGGTTCACAAGGTAGACCTCCAATGTTCGAGAATTACAGCAGAGTAAGACTGATCACCGATCGGTTTCGAAGCGAGGGCGCCGCGGCGGGCATGCTCGGATACATCATTGAAACCTATCCCAACGGTGACTACGAGGTGGAGTTCTCTGCCTCCGACGGAACGACGATCGCACAGATCGTAGTCGGCGAGAGCGATGTGGTGCCCGCTCCCGAGGAGACCGCTCCCTGAGCGAGCGGCGATTCTCTCGTCATACGGCGTTCGGCCCCTCACCGGAACCTCCCCCATGCCAGCCACCGACCTCTGGGACCTCACTCGCCCGCTCGCTCCCGTCCGCTACGCCTTTCGCCTGCGCGACTGGAAGGGGCCTCCCTGGCATGTCCGCCGCTTCAAGCTGACGGAGGCGCTGAACGCCCACTATCGCCTGCTCCTCGAGCTCGTCACCGACGCGCCCGCCGTCGACATCGACGAACTCCTCGGCGACGCCTGCGAGTTCGACCTCGATCGCGGCACCAGCGGCCGCACGGTCCATGGCCTCGTGCTCGCGGCGGACGACCTCGGGCGCTCGGCCGGGTTTCGCCACATACGCCTCGAGATCGGCCCCGCCCTGGCGCTCCTCGACCAGCGAGTCGACACCCGCGCGTGGCAGGAGCGGACGGCGGTGGAGATCCTGCGCGACGTCCTCGCCTCGCCCCTCGCCGACCACGGCCGCAGCGTCCGCACCGCGGCCCTGCGCGCGGACATCTACCCGCGCCGCGACTACTGCGTGCAATACCAGGAGTCCGACCTCGCCTTCGCCGCGCGTCTGATGGAGGAGGAGGGTGTAAACTACTTCTTCGACCACGGGGGCGCCGCCGAGACCCTCGTCCTCGTCGACGACAACGCCGACTTCCCGCCCCTGCAGGAGGGCCCGGTCCTCTTGCTCGACAACGCCAATGACACCGCCGGCCAGGAGTCGATCAGCAGCTTCACCGCGGCGCGTCGGCTCGTCAGCACCGCCGTCGCCCAGCGCAACTTCGACTGGCTCGAACCGCAGGCCCCGCGCGCCGCCGCCCGCCCGGGTAAGGACCTCCGCGGCCGCACCCGCGAGGTCTACGAGCACGACGACATCATCTACCCCGGCGACGGCGAGCGCCACGCCCGACTCAAGTACGAGCGGCTCTCCCTCCGCGGTAACACCGTCGGTGGTCGCAGCAACGTCACGGGATTCTTCGCCGGCGGGGCCTTCGCCCTCCACGGCCACGCGCGCACCGATCTCGACACGGGCTACATTCTGATCCGCGTCGACCACGAGGGCGACTGCCCCGACGAGTCGCCGCACGCCGTCGCTGCCGCCGCTCCGCGCTACGCCAACACCTTCGAGGCCGTCCCCCGCGACGCACCGCTCCGCCCCGCGCGCGTGCACCCGCGGCCGCGTGTCGCCGGCCTGCTGACCGCGACCGTCACCGGCCCGCCCGGCGAGGAGGTCTATTGCGACGAGCACGGGCGGATCAAGGTCCTCCCGCACTGGGACCGTCTCTCGCCGGCCGACGACACCTCGTCGTGGTGGGTGCGCGTCGCCCAGGCGGCCGCGGGCGGGGGATGGGGCTGCGTATTTTTGCCCCGGGTTGGCATGGAGGTCGTCGTCGATTTCCTCGACGGCGACCCGGATCGACCGCTCGTCGTCGGGTGCGTCTACAACGGTCAGAACGCTCCGCCCTACCCGCTCCCCGCCGAGAAGACCAAGACCACCATCAAGACCAACACCTCGCCAGGCGGCGACGGCAGCAACGAGCTCCGCTTCGAGGACCAGGCCGGCGCCGAAGAAGTCTATCTCCACGCCCAGAGGGACTGGAACACCGTCGTCGAGGCGAACATGTCCCTCCGCGTCGGCGGCGGCGAGTCCGACAGCATCGGCGGCTCCCGCAGCACCTCCGTCGGCGCCAACGACAGCCTAACCGTCGGCGCCAACCTCACCGAGTCCGTCGGCGCCAACCACTCGCTGGCGGTCGGGGCGAACGAGAGCAACACGATCGGCGTCAACCAGACCAACACGATCGGCATCAACCAGATCAACACCGTCGGAACCGCCCAGGTCGACATGATCGGCGCGGTACGGGCCACGAGCGTGGGGCTCATGGACGCGCTGAAGGTCGGGGCAATGCGCGTCACGACGATCAAGGGCCTCGACGTCCTCTCGGTCTCGGGCGTCGGCAGGCTCGAATTCATCAACAGCGCGTCGATCAAGAGCGTCAACGGCTTCCAGAGCACCACCGTATTCGGGCTATCCTATCAGAAGGTGGGCATGTCCGTCGAGATGGTCGACTCGCTGAAAGTGGTGACGACCGGCGCCGATCATTTCCTGAGCGTCGGAGGCTCTCGACTCGGCATCGTCTCTGGCCTCGACATCGAGCTGTCTGCGGTCAAAATCATCTCCGCCCGCGGGGGCATCGGCCTGCTCGTCGGTGGCACGAGCGTCGTCGTGACGAACGGCAAGGTGACGATCACCGGCGGCGGCCCGGTCGAGATCAAGGGCAGCCCCGTGACGATCGACGGCGGCAGCGAGGTCAAGATCAACGGCGGCCAGATCAAGCTCAACTGCTGAGGCGACGGAATGACGGACGAAGAGACCCCTGCAGACACCTCCCCGCATCCCACGCCCCTCGCCGCCGGCGACACCCTCCAGCGCGCGGCGACGCTCGTGGACACCTCCCCTCGACCCGAGCTGTCGCTCGCAGACACGACCCGCGAGCTCGCGCTCCGCCCCACGGACGCTTCACGTCCGGGCGCCGAGCTCGCTCACGGCTACGGCTTGCGTTACTCCGACCGCGACCGCGCCCTCGAGCTCCTCGCGCCTGACGGCCGCATGTGCGTGCACATCACGCTCGCCCCCGAGGGCCCGCGCATCGAGCTGCGCGCCGCCTCGCTCGCGGTCCGCACCGAGCGCGAGCTCGCCATCGAGTGCGAGCGCCTCGACATCCACGCCGCCAGCGGCCTCGCCCTGCGCACCGGCGGCGACCTCGACCTCGCCGCGACCGGCGACCTGCGCACGGAGGCCCTCGCTCAGCACCACCGGGCCCACCGGGGCGACATCCGGCTGCAGGCCGGCGACGACGTCCAGCTCGACGGCGGGCGGATCCGCCTCAACTCTCCCAAGCCCGGGACCCTTCAAGGACAAACGCCATGACGCAGAACATCGGTGAGGGGACCCTCGACATTCCACCGGGCTGGTACAACGCCTCGATCAACATCTTCACGGCCGAGCAACCGGGCCGGGCTGGCCCGAGCCTCACGGTCAACCGCGAGGTCCTGCGACCGGGCACCACCCTCGCGGAGCACGCGGCCGAGCAGATCGAGAAGCTCCGCGCGCGGCTCAAGGACTTCAGGACGGGGGAGCAGGGCCGCGCCGTGCTCGACGGACGACCGGCTCAAGTGCACGAGTTCACCTGGCAGTCCGACAAGGGCCTCATCATGCATCAGATCCTCGTATCGGTGCAAAACGGCGAGCGCCTGCTCAACCTCGTGGCCACCCACAACGCCGTCATGGAGCGCCCGCTCCGCACACAGATGATGGCCATCCTCCGCTCCTTCCGCTTCAACCGCGACACCGACCCGGGGCACCCGCGATGACCGCACCGACGGCCGAGGAGCAGATCGGATACGTCCGGCTCCGGGCGTGGTTCGGCAACGGCGACGACAGACTGGCTGACGCGGTCGAGTTCGTCGCCGCTCTATGTTCTCCAGTCGAGTCGCTCTTCGGACTGGGAGGAGGCGCGTTGACCGAGCATCTCGGCACCGCCGATGGTGTGGCCGACGTGCTCGAGTCCTTTGGCATGAAGCGGATCGGCCAGCCCGGACCGGAAGGTCCGAACCCCGCGACGGTCGGCCATCAGATCGCCCACTCTCACGCCGTGCTCGGGTTCCTCGCCAGCCTGGCCACCGGCGCCCTGATCGCACTCGGCGCGACTGCACTTGTGGCGTTGACTGGTCCCGGCGCGCCCGTCCTCCTCGTCGCCTTCGGCGCTGCCGCAGCCACCGGCTTCGCCACCGAGTTCGTCGGTCACAGCCTTATCGGCGGGTTCTCGCAGGTCGGCTCGCGCGTCGGTGTGATCGTCAGGGGATCCGTCAACGTCCTTATCGCCGGCCGGCCCGCCGCGTGTGTGACCCACGAGGCTCTCTGCACCCACCACATGACGCCGCCGCAGCCGATCGTCGAGGGTTGCAAGACGGTCCTGATCAACGGTCTCAACCTCGCGCGCGTCGGCCACAAGCTCCTGTGCGGGTCCGTGATCGACGAGGGCGTCCCCTCGGTCATCGTCGACGAGGCCACCGAGACGATCGCCGAGCCGGCCTCCGAGATCCCCGCCGTGCTCCGCATCGCGGCGGCCATCTTCG
>WBZU01002639.1_pt1 | contig 12193 bp, 10 predicted proteins | sample 5204311 | NCBI WGS metagenome assembly WBZU01 (sample SAMN12344359, study PRJNA552823) | activated sludge metagenome | biome: Activated sludge suspended growth; feature: Nitrification reactor; material: Wastewater; isolation source: activated sludge from nitrification reactor of wastewater... | reverse complement strand
ATCTTAAGGGTTTCCCGTAAATATCTGTTTGTGGGCTATTTACTTTATCTATTTTTATTGACAATCCTGTATTAGCGTTTCCTTGCGGTATTTTTATACTAATTTTATAATCCATTTCTGAGCCAGAATATCCCGGTAAATCAATGAAAGTAACACCATGTTTATCTATAGAATTACAACCATAATGTATTCTTTTTATTAAATTACTCCAGGCAATTCCATCAGAACTACTATCATATTCGAAATTTATTAAAATTGTTTCATCTTCTGTCGAATAGATACATTGATTGTAATTTTCAATCTTTATGCTGCTTTTATCTGAGTAAAAAATGTATGTAGGAACTGCTGTCGTTCTTGTAATTTTCACAGGTAGTTTAATATTAAACAATTTATTCATAAATGAGCTTTTTCCGGAACTGAATTGTCCTGAAATTACAATGGATTTATTTCCTTTGACCGTTAATCTTTTGTAAATATTTATTAGTAAATTTTCATAATCTTTGTTTTCCTCTTTTATTGACTCAATAAATTCTTTTTTGTCTACATCTGTCTCAAGATAAATCATTCCATTTGCCCAATTCAACCTTAAATTAAATTCTGAAATTAAATTTTTAAGTTCTTCATATTTTGAAATTGGAATGTTAAATACTTCTTCAGCAGTAAGAATTTTGTTAATTACATCTATTTTTTCTCTATTAATATTATTTTTAGTATTTTGTGATAAGAATTCTTCTTCTTTTGATTTTATGTCATTTTTAAGTTTCAATGTTTCTTCTTCTTTTGATTTAAGAAAATTAGTTAAATTTTTAATTTGAAAATGTAAATCGATATTTTGTTGGTTTTTCTGGAATTCATTTTTTTTCACTGAATTTTTAAAAAACAAGGCTTTGAAATTTTGAATAAAATTTGATAAAATCATTTTTATCTTTAAATAAAATTTCATATTTTTTACAATAAGTTGTTTGCAAATTTTTGAACTTTACTTATGTTAGAATCCAGATTTCCCAAATATTCTTTAAAATCTGTTTTTTTCTTGTCATTCTGAATTATAAGATCATTTAGTGAATCTTCAATAGTATCAAATCTTACCTGATATTCTTCTTTAAATTTATTTTCAATACCTGAAGATAATTCGTTAACTATTATTAAAATTTCTGATTCAAGTTGATTCACTAATGAGTTTCTAAAAGATTTCAAAAGTTCATTTTTAATATACTTTTTTGATAACTTATTTATTGCCCAGTCTTGTACAATAATTAGAGCTATATCAATTACTCCTTTAGGAATTTTAGTAATTTTCTTAGCTAGTTTAATTTTTTTTATATATTTAATTAATTTTTCAGTTTTTATAAGCATTGTTAAACCGGAAATTAAAGATTTAATATTATCGATGAACTTTGTATCAAGATTAGGAATCTGAACTTCAATTTTTTTAATAGAATCCTCAAAACTAGAAATGTTCTCATTTAATACTTCCTGTATAGAAGGTAATAAAACAATATCAATAGCTTTTCCTAATATAGAATTATAAGAATACTTAAAGGCATCCTCATTTAACATACAAGCATCTGACAATTCTTCAATGTTTAATTCAAAGTAATTTCCAACTTTCCTTGCAATTTCCGATACACTTTTTCTTAAATTTATTTTAATTCTTGAGATTTCATCATTTAGTTCTTTCACAAGCTCATATTTAGAATCAGTGATTTTCTTTATTTTACTTTGCAATTCAATTACTGATGAATCAGAGTTTTCTTTTATATTAACTAAACCTGATTCAAGTATTTCAGTACAATTCAATAAATCAAATTTTATTTTTGCAAAAATAAATTCATTAGAATTTTCTGAAATATCGATTAATATTTTCTTAAATCCTTCAATATCTGTATTATTTTTATTTGCAGAAGTTAGATAACTTCCAATTAACTGGACTCCAATTTTAGTTAACTGATTTTCACAGTATTCTTTAACCTCTTTCGCTTTTTCCGGAGTGCTTGAATCAGCCATAGTAATTAACAAATATATTTTCCGGTTGAATACATTAAATTCACTAAGGAATTTTAAAACACTTTTCTTTAAACTTCCCTCATCAACAGATAAAGTAATAATTATAGAATGTATATCAGACATTACCTCTTCTATAACTTCGTCATGCTTTTTATAACCTGATTCCAATCCGGGCAAATCAAGTAAAATCACGTTCTGCGGTATATTTTCGCTGTCTACTAAAATATCAGCAGAAATTATTTTATCACCAAAATCATTAGCAGGAATTTCTCTAAATTCTTTAATTGATATTTCTTCTTTAGCTCCTTCTTTTTCAATTTTAGCTCTATTTTCTCCTCTGCGAATCTCTTGCTTTATCGCTGATGTAGCCTTGATCCCCACTTTGAAAATATCCTGACCTATTAGAGCATTTATCAAACTTGATTTACCTGAAGAAAATCTTCCAACCAAAGGAATTACAACTTTATCTGAAATTAATTCATCTTCAATCTTGTCAAGCTTAACCGAAACATGATTGAGATTGTACTCATTAGAAATATTACCTAAATCTTTAATGATCTGAAACAATTGAGTTTTTTCCATTTTTATTATATTTATTTTGAAATATTATTAGAAAATTCTACTTATTATATATATCCCCAAACCCACAATTCCACCCACCAGCGTACCGTTGATTCTAATGAATTGTAGATCTCTCCCTATCTGAACTTCCAGCATCTCTGACATTTCATTTGCATCCCATTTAGCTATAGTATCTGTGACAATAGAACTTATTTTATCCGCGTTACTACTTATAAGTTTTACTGCTATATCCTCAATCTGTAAATCAATTTTATTTTGAAGTGTTTCATTTTCCTTTAGTCCGGCAGCAAATTTTAGAATTGCACTATCAGTTAGTTTTAGTATTTCGGAATCTTTTGAATTTATATCATCAATAAGTTTAATGCTGAGGTTTTCTATAAACAGCGCTATATTATTTGTAAGAACTTCATTTTCTATAAGCTTATCTTTGAAATCCTCTACCTTCGATATTAATTTTTTATCAATCGACAGGTCAGCTATCAGTTTACTTATCTTTTGATTCAGTTCTTTACGGAATTTATTATCACTATTGTATTCGAAGTCTTCTATGAAATCATTTATACCGGAAATTATCTTATTATAAATCTTTTCATCAAGGACACCAAAAGTCCACCAAGGAGTTTGCTGTTTTATTTTATCCCGGATTGATTTTTTATTTTTATTAATAATCTTTTTAACTTCACCTATAACTGTCTTTATCCATTTTTCATGCTGATCATTCTTTGTTAAGGATTCAAGAATCGTTTTAAGTAGTCCGGATAGATTTATATTCTTGAGACTATCTTTAAGATTTCTGATGAGATAAAGCTTGATTTCTTCATTCTGAAGTATTCCAAAAACTTCAGGTATGAAAGATCTTATATTTTCGATGATCTTTTTTCTGTTGTCAATATTAACAAGCCATTCTGCAGCAGCTTTAGAAGGCGCAGAAGATGATATCTTATCTCTTATTGCCTGTTCATTCAGGAATTGTGTTTCTATAAAATCAGCTAATGATTTTCCTATACTCTCTTTACTTTTGGGAATGATAGCAGTATGCGGGATCGGGATGCCTAATGGATGCCTGAACAAAGCTACTACGGCAAACCAGTCAGCCAGAGAGCCGACCATAGCAGCTTCCGAAAATGCTTTCACAAATGAAAATGGGGGGATTATTTTTTCTATTATTCCTGATACTATAAAAATTATTACCATCAGTATGAAAAGAGATGTAGACAGGAATTTCATTTTCCTTAGAGTTATATGCTTTTCAGTATTCAAGTCAGTAGTATTAGAAGGTTACATTAAATACATAAGTTTCTAAATTACAAGCATTTAATCCAGGGCTGTCTAATATTTTTAGGTTATTGTATGGAGGAATGAATTTAGGTGATTTTATTTCAATTTGATTGACATTATATTTATTATTAGGATTATTTTTCTCATCAGCAAGAGTTAGTAGCTTTTTTCTTGTTTGTTTTTTGTTAAAGATATTTTCTGTTTTTCCATCATTGTATTTTATATTTACTTTAAATTCATCACCTTTCATACTTCCTACTATCACACCTGAAGTTGGAGCAACTTTTCCAGGCAGTAAATCCTCACCAAGAATTGCATTCAACAAAGTAGATTTTCCACTACTTGTAATTCCTATAATCCCAACCCTGATAATGTTTTGTTTCCATGAAACATTAAGTTTCTCTATTCTTTCAATCTCGTTTTGAAAATAGTTAATGGATTCTGAATCTTTCTTGAGTACACTTATAAGTTTCTTGGATATTTCGTCAGCTCGATGCTGCATAAATACTAATATTTTTTTGAATTATATGATTTTTGAATCATTTTATTATTTACTTTTTGTTTCAATAAATATTATTGTTGTACATAGGTTTAGTGTGTAACTAATAAGCATATGAATATTATAATTAATAATATCCTACCAAAGAAATTATTTATCAAAACAAGAAATAATTTTACCATTCATTATTTAAATCTAAAACCTTCAGGTATCTTTTGTGAAGTCTTTAAATGATACGGACTAAGAAACAAAAAACATACAGTGTTACCTTCCAAGTCAAATATTTCATACTTATCTATAGGCATTGAAATATTGCTGATTCTTAAAGAGCCTTCACGTCTCCATCTGATTTTATTCCCATTTTTCAATAACAAATTTTTTAAATATTCTTCGTTTGATGGTATACCATTGATGGGTATGGGGTTAGTAGAATCTAATCCAAATTTTCCAATACCTTGTGGAATCTCATCCAAATTACATGCTTGTGGATTATTTTTAATTTGGTTTAGAATTATTTCTACATATTCAGCTGGAAATTGAGAAACCCATTTAGGTAGAGATTTCTTTATTTTTAATAAATCAAATATTTTCATTGTGTATTTTGGTTTTTTTTACCACATATACATATCACCTTCCCGCCTCACTTCAGAAGGAGTTCGATTATTAAATATCATAGCTACACTTAATGCCGTTAAATAATCATAATACTTATCAATTTGTGAATTGTCAAAATGTTCTATGCAGTAACCGGATAAATGAGATCTCAGTCTTTCTTTGTCAAAATCTTTCGAGATTCTGCTTATAGCTGCTGATCTGACAAAAATACTTTCTGCGGTTTTATAATCAATTTTATTGTTTAAAATATACAGTAATTCATTTGTTCCGGCTTGAATATCTTTTTTTCCTTTTGGGAACATAGAATTTGTCATGCTTTCAACAAATTCATTTAATGGTTTTTTTTTGGATTTGAATAAATCAAAGAAGCGCATATTATTATTTTTTAATGCCTACTCTAAATCAGTCTTAGGCTTATCTGAATTCTTTTATAAATCTGTTAAGGGTAAATAAATCGGCGATATAATCTAGTTTTGCTTTATAGTTACAATGATCAACCTTTAGAAATATATTTTTAATCCTTTCCGAAATTTAATTTCTTCATTTCAAATATTTCCGGAATAATTGCAGTTTTTAAGAATTCTGTTCTTATATCATTATTAGTAACATTTTGGGAATAGTCCTTATCAAACAGAAATACTATCGACCCGAATCTGTCTTTAATTATCTGATCATGAATTCGAAGCTTTGAACGTAGGAACCGAATAAATCTTATTTCATTTTCATCTAACTTATCATCTGCATTCTGAATTCTGATAGCTACTTCCAAAACTAATAGTTCCTGAACAATTGTAAGGTTTAAATTATTCAATGAATTAAATAATTCATCTACAATATGTTTTCCTTTGGTTTTCAACTCTTTTAATAAATCAGCTAGTTCATCTGATAAATCAATACCTTGAAAATAGGACGAGGTTTCATTCATTAATTTGATTTCTTTTATTTCTCTATCATCAATATATCCATCACACGCCATTAAACAAAATGCTGTTCTAAATAAAAGTATTTGAAAATCTTTACGTTCTAATTCAATCATTTTTATTCTTTTTTGGTTGGAATATCAAATCCAAAAGGATTTTTATTAACAATGTTTTCTAAATTTTGTTTTTCATTATCCCATTGCTGTTTTAATGTCTCATATTTTTTTATTTCTTTCAATGTAACAGACGGTTTATTTTCTTTAATGACTTCTTTAAGAATCTTCATAGTGATTCTTGTATCCATTCTCTCTGCCTTTCTGGATGCATCATCAATTACTAATTTAATATCGCTGGAAACATAATTTACAGTTAAATTTGCCAAAATATCAAAATCCAATCCTAAATCGGAATATCTGTTTTCCAGATATATTTTAAATAATGCTTTTCTTGCATCAAAATCAGGTGGGGGTAAATAGATAATTTTATCTATTCTGCCTGATCTCAAAATCGCAGTGTCAATTTTTTCAGGTCTGTTAGTTGCGGCTATTACAAAAATGCCTCTCTCTCCGCAATTAGACATTTGAGCAAGAACTTCATTTACCGGGCCAGCATGCATTTGATTAAGATCATTTTCTCTACTGGGAACAATCGCATCCAGTTCATCAACGAATATAATTGTAGGTGCGTTCTTTTCAGCTTCTTTAAACAGTATAGAAATATTTTCCTGGGTTGCATTCACCCATTTACTTTGTAAATCTGAAGGTTTGATCATTACAAAATGATAGCCCACTTCTTCCGCAAATTTTTGAGCGATAAAAGTTTTACCACAACCCGGAGGTCCATAAAGCAATAATCCATTTAACAAAGGAATTCCATATTTCTCAAATCTTTCTTTATCTGTAATAGCCCGAATTACATCATTATATAGTAATTCTTTTAGTTCATTCATACCTGCAATCTGATCAAAGCCTCCACCCTCTTTTTTTGCCTTCAACTTGAATTGTTTTTCAAATGATTTATCTACTGTTTGGTGTTCCAATAACACTTCACGTTTCAATGCTTTTGCAAATTCATCAGCTGTTTGAAATCTATTTTCTATGTCAATTGAGAGTGCTTTGATCAAAGTGTGTTTAAGATGGTCATCAATTTCATTCTCATCTATGAAGTCAAAGTTCAATTCTTTTTGTCTTTCAAGTTCGATAAGCTTTTTTGCTTTTTTAACAGGGTGTGTTAATATATTTTCGTTATACCATGGTGCAATTCCGAAAAGTAAATGATATAACAAAGCTCCAACCGAAAATAAATCACTTTGTAGAATAAAAACTCCATTCAATAATTCCGGAGCTGAATGAAAAAGTGAAAGTTCATTTATTGAAACACTTTGATTGTTTTTGTAAATAGTTCTTATCTGTTCAAATCCTGTTAATACGGGTTTTTCCCTGTTATTTGATAGATCTAAGAATACAGATGCTGGTGAAATTCCATTGTGAACTAAAGGATCCGGAAAATTCTGCAAATACTCAATTGCACTTAATAATTCAACAATTATTGGGATTGCTTCGTAAGGAGATAATTTAATTTCTCTTTTCAATTTTTCCGCAAGTGTTTCACCACTAATGAAGTCATAAGAAATGAAGGCTACTTTCTGATTGCCAATTATAGTTTCACCATTCTCCTTCAATTCTGATATATTTGTATGTTTAATTTCTTTTAGTAAAGATAAATGAGAAAGGAATCCATTTTCATTATAAAATGTCGATGGAAGTGACGCCAGATTAATTAATTCCAGCCTGATTATATTACCGTTTTTTGTTTTAGCCCTATATGCTTGAGTAAATGAATTTTGCGCTAATGGAAATTGAATTTCGTATTTCCCGGAAATTATTGTTCCTTTGGGTAATATGTTTTGATTTTTTTCCATTAATCGGTCAGCACGTTTTCATCAGTCGGGAATAAAGGCGTTTTACTATTTGGTAATAGTCTATACAATTCTATTACAATTGGTCTTAATTTTTGTTTAGAGGGAGTAGTTGATGCAATGCTCAATCCTTGATTTATTAACATCCTAGCTTTGTTTTTATCACTCCATTCATTTATCTCAAATTCATCATTGAATTCTTTCAAAATCTGAATTTCCATTTTTACTCCCAATGCAATATCTACTAACACAAAATCTAGCGCGCTTATTTGGTCGATCAGTTCTTTTGCTACCTTCACATTTTTTTCTTTTATCACATGTGGTATTTGTTCTTTGAATTGTGCAATTGATTCTCTCACTCGATCATCATTAATACCTTCAACTTTGCCTTCTACTTTCAAATATGTATCTTCCAACCTATAGAAAATATTTTTTAGTTCTTCTTCTATCTTTGGAAATTCTGAAGCATCCTGAATATCATCAATCTTTTTCAAACTTCTTCGAAGATTATCCAAGACTTGTTTTTTTCTATCGTAATCGCTTCTGCCTTGCTCAAGCAACTTCTCTAATTCTGATATATCTGATATAAGCTTTTCAAATTCCTCTTTATCGGTTTCTATTCCTTCGCTCTTTATAATGTTAAGAGTTTGTTTCGCTCTAGAAATTTCGGTCTCCAGCCAATCAGCATCAATTTCTTTTTGGGTTGTGTTACTTGGAACTGTTATTTCTTCTGTGAAATTTAAGTAAGGAAAAAAAGCCGATATTGATATTCTCTCTGAATTGTCTACCTTAATAGTTAAATCAACATCACTGTTTTCAGGTAGAAGGGAAGGTAGTTGTTCACCTGAAATAATTACGTCATACACATGCTCGTTGTAAATCGCTCTTGATCCTTCTGAGCCATAATCACCCTGATAAACAGGTATTTTTATGAAATCGCTTTTCAATCCTGGTTTGATTTGCTTTTGAGTTTTTAAAGCATTTGCAACTCCCGTTGCAGGTGCTGTTTGATTTTTCTCTAAACCCTTGATAGGTCGAAAAACGACTTTACCACTTGACCTGCTTTTAATCTCTATCCCGATATTGTATGGTAATGTTGTACTTCCAATTTTTGAACCCTGAATTACAGTAAATTCACCTGGCTCACTTTGCAATAAATCACCTTGATCGTTATAAACAAATACATTAAATGAGTTTGCTTTTCCTGAATTCAATTTTATTTCAATTACTTCACCTGATTCATCAATCGAAACTTTACCGCTTGCCCATGCTTTGTCTGCACGAACAATTTCCGTAAAAACTTTGTCCGGTATTTTTCCTTCTGTTTTTTCCTTCAAAATTTTTACGGTTACAAATTCTTCCATTTCTACTGTGGTAGGTTCGTAACCTAGTCCTAATTGAATTTTTGTTCTATCTCTGTTTTTCTCAATAAGTTCTTCCGAAACATTCATAGTTGAAGCAAACAAAGCTGCTCCTTTTGCAACTGCAGTCATTGGATCTACACTTGTGTCAACTCTATCTGTTACTTGTTCCTTTAACATTTTTCGAAGGATTGGTGAGTAAGTAGGTCCTCCAACCAATATCAAAGCACCTATATTATTTCCTGTTAAAGAATTACGTTTCAGTAAATCTTTGCAAATATTAACAGCCTTTTGAAATATAGGGCTTACAGTTTTACTAATGTCATTTTGCGAAATAGTAATATCCAACTCAAACTCTTTTCCATTATCATCATGCCCAGGTATATCACCCAAGTCAGAAAGAATGTTATGAGTTTCTTTAAAGGAAAGTTGAATTTTTGTTTCTTCAGCATAAAGTTTCATTGCATCACGGAGAACCTCACGCTTAATATCATCTTCAACAATACTATCAATATCATAATTGTTTTGCAAGTATGGTATTATTATTTCATCCACTATAGCAAAATCAAGATTTTTTCCACCCAAATAATTGTCACCTTCGGTATCGATGACTTTCATAATTCCATCTTCCACTTTCAAAAGTGCTGCATCAAAAGTTCCTCCCCCAAAGTCAAACACTAACCAAAGTCCGTCTTTACTTTTTGCATCAAGTCCATATGCCATTGATGCTGCAATTGGTTCTTGCAGAAGTTCGCAATGTTCAAACCCGGCAAGTTTCGCTGCCCTACTTGTTGCATCTTTTTGATTTATTGTAAATTTTGCAGGAACTGTTACAACAATTGACTTAAGCTCTTCATCTGTTATAAAAGATTTTAATTTTTTCAGTACTTCTGCGGATAAATCTTCTGATGTGTAATCATGATTCATATTAGAACTTGAGTATTCCTTATCTGTTCCCATTGTTCGTTTAAACTCAATGAAAGTGTTTGTGCTTTCTGTTTTGAAATCTTTCATTGCTTTTAATTTGTCAGCTTTCAAGGCGTTTAATCCCGCATCACCAGCAAGGATTGATTGTTTTTTGTTGAAACTGATACACGAAGCCATAGTATCTTTAAGTGTGTCCGTTTTCTTAATTGTAGGTTCACCGTTTTCCATTCTTGCAATTGCAGAATTGGTTGTTCCTAAATCAATTCCGTAGTCAATTTTATTTCTAGCCATTTTATAATATATAAATGTTGTTTAAATTTATTCTCCAATACTAACTTCTACCTGAGCTGCCTGAATCATTACACCCTTGAAGTTTACTTGGGGTTTAATAATTCTGGTAATAATTTGTTCGTCTTTACTTAAGGTTTCATCTGGTCGGAAATTAGCAGAAATTTTCATTCCCTGGTCATAGGGTCTGTTAAGCATATCAATTAATTCATATCCGTTTGCTTCAAAGTTATCCTGAATTCTTTTTACAGAAGCTATAAGTTGTTTTAATCCTTTTGTTTCAGCATCCATGCTACCTAAATTCTTTTGTATACGAATAATTTCATCGGCAACTTTCAAAGCAAGCTCGTGATTTACTTCTTCCGGTTTTGAAGAAGTGACAGTTTTCCGTTCCTCTTTCATAAGTTGCATTTGAGTAGCAAGTAAATCAACTAACTTACTGTCAAGTTTTACTCCTTCTTCTTCCAATGCTTTTTTCGTTTGCTGAATATTATAAGTTAGATCAGAATTGTTCTTTGTAAGTTGTTTACGTAGTAGACTGAAAAGCAAAAGAGATAATAATGCAATTGTCAGAACGGCAATTATCCAATAAAGAGTGTTTTTGCTTAAAGATTTATCAATTGAACTAATTTGCTCAATAGAATTACTCTTATTCTCTTCGAGTTTATTGTTTAAGCTTCTGGAAATTGAATCTATATTAACTTTATTTAAATTAATATTATAATTCAGCTTTATTATACTATCATTTATAGAATTAATTTGGATTTTTAATTCGTTGTTATAATTTTCAAGATCTTTTATTGTTTTCGAATTAGAATTTTCTAATGATTTTATCTTTTCTTTCAAAATATTTATTGAAATGCTGTCTTGTGAAAAACAATCAAAATAGTTAATCAAAGTAAGTATAACGATTAATATAAATTTAAAAAGACTAAATGCATTCATTGTAAAAAAGTAATTTATATTTTGATAAATTTATCATAATATTTTAAAAAAAACCCTACTATCAAACCAATAAGTATTCCAATGTACATAGTATTTTCATAATTCATAAGGTGACCAATTATTCCACCGACAATTGGATATACAACCCACAAGTCTTGAAGTACTTCGATAAAAGTATTTTTCTTTTTCTTGGTTGAAGAATTCATAACTATAACATCTTTTTTAGAAGATTTAAAAGCTGGTCCACTTCTTGAAGCTTTTTTCCCATAAGATATATTGAGTTGAAGTCTCATTCTTTCAATTGTATCCAGATTATTATTAAAATTCTCCCGTAATTCTGTTTTCATTACATACATACTCAGTGGTATTAATATATCATAAACTTTTAATAGAATACCTGCTAATTGAGCTCGCGTTACTTGTTCTGAAAATGATTGAACAGGCAGTCCTTTTTTTATCCGATTAAAATCCGGTATTTCAGATATCGGATTATTGTAATTTTCAAATCCACTGACCGCTCTATTCAGTATAGATATTAACATTCCCTGTGCATTAGAAACTATTGCACTACTGATATCTAGAAATAATTCATCATTTGGATTTAACTTTAGCATAATATTGTTAATTTCCGGGCCACAAATTGATAATAATTTATTCACGCTATCAAAATTGACAGGGAGCTTTTGAAATCTGTCAAGTTCCCTGCTAATTACTTCCATTTCACTTTTTATCTTTTTTGATTTTAGCCAAAGCCATCATTAAGTTGTATTTGGCATCTTCATCTTTTGGGTTATATTTCAATGATTGTTTATACGCTTTTGCACTTTCTTCCCATTTTTCTTGTTTGTAATAA
>WBZU01001263.1_pt2 | contig 12196 bp, 7 predicted proteins | sample 5204311 | NCBI WGS metagenome assembly WBZU01 (sample SAMN12344359, study PRJNA552823) | activated sludge metagenome | biome: Activated sludge suspended growth; feature: Nitrification reactor; material: Wastewater; isolation source: activated sludge from nitrification reactor of wastewater treatment... | reverse complement strand
AAGTTACTGATCAAATATAGTTAAAATAGAATTTTATTACTCTAAAGAATTTCAGAATAATCTTTTAATTTTCCTCATAACTAACTATATTATTCAAACAAACAACACGTAATGAAAATAAAAATCATACTGATTTATTCAGCAGTGCTTTTTTCTATCTGCTTAAACAGCTCTTATTCACAGGATACGGCAATGATAATGGGATACAATCTTCTTAATTACAGCACAGGTGAAGCGCGCAATGTATATTTCAAAAAGACTTTATCCTATTCAAGCCCTGATATACTTTCTGTCTGCGAAATAGTTTCTGAAGCAGCGATGAATGATATGCTTGTAAATGTGTTAAATGCAGATTCTCCCGGATTGTACAGTGCAGGAACTTTCCTCAACGGACCTGATACCGATAATGCAATATTTTTTAAAACATCGAAATTTACCTTTATAAGTAATACACCTGTTCATACAGATCTTCGTGATATAAACATGTTCACACTTGTTCATAGTATATCCCGAGATACAATAAGGATTTTTATGTGTCATCTGAAAGCAAGTTCCGGCACCGACAATGAAGCACAGAGATTAGCCGAAGTGAATTCTGTGAGAGCGGTCACAAATAGTTTTCCGGCAGGTACTGAATTTTTAATACTTGGAGATTTTAATATTTACAGATCAACTGAAGCCTGCTATATCAGGATGCTGGAAATAGAAGCGGCGAACGAAGGAAACTTTATAGATAATTATAATCTGCCGGGAGTATGGAATCAGGCTCAGTATGCTCCTTATCATTCCCAGTCAACGAGAGTAAGGTCATTCGGAGGCGGAGCAACGGGTGGAATGGATGACAGATTTGATTTCATTTTAAACTCAACTGCTCTGACACAGGAAGGCAGAATCAAATACATTCCTAATACAATGAAACCATTTGGTAATGACGGCAATCATTATAATGACAGTATTAATAAAAGGCCAAACACAGCAGTACCGGACAGTATAGCCGATGCTCTGGAACAAAGCTCAGATCATCTTCCGGTTTACGGTTTATACAAATTTGACGTTCATCCGAATTCCATAAGAAATATAAGTGAGCTGAATCCGGAAGGTTTCAGTCTTTATCAGAATTATCCAAATCCATTCAACCCGAATACTATCATAAAATATAAACTCGGTAATGCAAATTTTGTGCAGCTTAAAATTTATAACATAAAAGGAAATGAAGTTGCTTCTTTAGTTAACAGCAGACAGACCGCAGGAGAGTATAAAGTTGAATTTGAAGCATCTAAATATCCCAGCGGAGTTTATTATTATAAACTTACAGTGAATGATTATTCTGAGACCAAATCAATGATTCTGATAAAATAAAAAGCCTGCTCACCGGATTTCAGTGTAAATATGAAAATTTAAGTATAAAAAAATTCTGAAATATTTTATCCGTATCTTTATCCGAAAAATAAACTGTAATCAGGTTCCGGACCTTGAATAAAAAAAGGTTTAAGGAAAAACTTTTTAAAACAGATAAGATCATATCACAGTTATAAAGCCGATCTAAATATTCATTTATAAAATTATTTATAAGCAGAATAGTATATACTCAGGATATAAAAATTCAAGAGGATATAGACAATATTTGAACTTACTTTTAGTATTTGAAGTTATAGAATTCGTCTTGTAAATTATTTGTCTTGAATAATCCTGTTAATAAAAATATTTTAGTTAAAAATAACAAATCGTTTTGAATCACATCAGACTGACATTATTGTTCGTATTTCTTGCCGCATCAATCATAATTAATAATGGCTGCAATTTCGTTACCCACAGAACAGTTTCAGTTGATTCACCTTATGACTCAAATAAATCAGACCAGGATCCGAATTATAATGTTTCCCTGGACTATAAATACCAGGATTTCATATCCTATTTTTATATGGGTAACAGGGTTGAGAATTTTACAGCATATTTCAATACATTTTTCAAATCTCAGGAAGACTTCAATGAAGGATATAATGAATACAGAACATCACTGATCTCATTTTATAACAAAAGACTTGACTCGCTCGGGATAAATCCTCCAATCTCAGGATCGGTAAAAGACAAACTGGATAAGGCAATTGAGAGGAGCTCAAAGATAATCCAGTATCATAAAAACAGTAAATACATAGATGATGCAGTTCTTATAATTGGAAAATCATATTATTTCGAAGCAGAATATTTTAAAGCAGAAAGGACATTTAATGAATTCCTGTCCAAGTTTTCAAGCAGTATTCTGGCTGATGAAGCAATTTTATATCTTGGGCAGACAAAGGTCCGGTTAGATAAAAAAGAAGAAGGCGAAGTGATATTCAAGAATCTTCTTATGAATTCTGATCAGAACGAGATTCAGTCACTGGCTGCAAGAAATCTGGGAATAATCGAATTTAACAAAGGCAAGTACGAGGATGCGGTAAATTATTTTAAACAGTCAATAAAGTTTTCGAATGATGATGATAGAAAAGCAGAAGGGCAGTTCATACTGGCAAAGATCCTTTCCGGCTATAAACCACAGCTGGCTGCGGAGGAATATAAAAAAGTCCTTGATTATTCATCTGATTATGACCTGAAATTTTATACAATGTTAAATTATTCCAAAGGTCTTATTGTAAATAAAAATTATAAGGCAGCAGCAGAAGAGCTGGAAGACATGAGAGGCAAATACAGGGATGAACCCGGATTCACTCCTCTGATTGATCTTGAAATTGCAAATAATCTGTATGCGGAAAATAATATACCGAAAGCGTTTGAAAAGTATTATGAAGTCATTGTGAAATACCCGGGTACTAATTCATCTGCAGATGCATACTATTATCTGGCGAAATATGACGAAGAAGTCCTGAAGGATTTTCTGAATGCTCTTGTCAATTATAAAAAATCAGTTGAAGAAAGCTCAACTTCGGATTATTTTAAATTCAGTCAGGAAAAATCAGCGACACTGGAAAAATATTTTACTCTAAAAAGTGAAGTATTGGATTCGGGAAAAATAGATATTCCCACCGTAAATCTGGCCGTGGAAAATTACAGGAAAAAGTATAACGAAGAAAAAGGAATTGAACAGGCACCGGATGTGTCTACAGGAAAAGATAATGAAAACAGAGGCTTTGAGAATAACGGAAATCAAAATGGAAATCCTGATGATGGTAATCAGAAGGGAAACGGCAAAGGAAAGCCGGGTGGTTTAAAATTTGACAGATCAATGAAGGATGATTCACTTAAACAGCAATTGGAAAATCCTGAAAATAATCCGAACAATATTCCAACTGACGACAATAATCCTGCCGGTCCGGTCAGAAATCCTTCTGATATCAAGAAAGGTGAAGAACCCCAGGTAACAGAGGAAAAAAAGGATATACTGGATACACGTGCCGCTGATTCAATTAAAGCTGCTGAAGAATTGACACTGATAAAAAATAAAGAAGATAAGGTCTTTAATGCATATTACCAGCTTGCTGAGCTTTTTATGTATAGCATGCCCCAGAATGATTCCGCTGAACATTATTTGAAATTGCTTCTCACGAAGTTTCCTGAGTCAGATAAACAAATGAAGATATTATATACTCTCGGATATTTTTATAAAAATACTAATCGTCAGACAGAAGCAGATAAAACATTTGAAAAAATAATTTCCACTTATCCGAATTCCATATATGCAGGTGAATCAAGAAAAATATTAGGAATAAAATCCAGTGATGAGAAAGTAATTGAAAAACCGGTTGATGAAATATTTACTACTGCATTTAATTTTCTTGTTAAGAGTAAATATCAGGAAGCTATTGATGAGCTTAAGCTAGTAGAAGAAAAGTATCCTGAAGATACTATGGTCGCTAAAAGCCTGTACGGCATAGGATGGATATTCGAGAATAAGCTGGTAAATAAAGACAGTTCATTGCTGTACTACAACAAACTTACAGGTAAATATCCGGAATCTGAATATGCACAAAAAGTTTTACCTATGCTTGAGTATATTGCATCAGTTGAGCCAAAGGAGAAACAGGTTTTGGATTCTACAGGAGTTAATCCTTCTGTAAGTGATTCGACAAAAAATGAATTAAAAGAAGCACCTAAGGGTGAAGAATCCGTTGATACTAAGAAAGAAGAAAATCCTGAAGAGGTAAAAGCCGATACTACTAATGTAACGGGTGAGACAAAATTATCTCAGGAAGAGATTGACAGGCTTTTAAAAGAATCTGAAGGGAAATAAAATCTATCCAACAGTTGATCTACTACAATCTAATATCCTAAAACACTTTCCATAATTTTCGCAACCTTTTCTGCATTTGGAAGCATTTCTGATTCAAGTCCCGTATTTAATGGAACTGCCGGCATATTCACAGACCCTATCACCTCAACAGGTGCATCCAGATACCGGAAACAATTTTTAGAAATTCTCCCTGCCAGACTTTCTGCAAATGAGTTCATAACTTTCTCTTCTGTGATTACAATGCATTTGCCGTGTCGTTTGACAGATTCGTATATCATCACTTCATCCAGAGGATTGAGAGTTCTCAGATCAACTATCTCAACACATCCGGGAAAATTCTTCGAAGCATTCAATGCCCAGTGAACTCCCATACCGTAAGTGATTACTGAAAGAGATTCTCCGGAATCAGTTTTTTCTTTAGAAGCATTCTGAACTATTCTGCCTTTACCAAACGGGATTATATAGTTATCATCAGGTTCAGGAGATTTTGCTGCTTCAGTTCCCGGAACCTTGCTCCAGTAAAGACCTTTGTGTTCAAATATTATCACAGGATTCGGATCATAAAAAGCTGACTTCATCAGACCTTTCATATCTGCAGCATTGCTCGGAAACGCAATTTTAATACCTCGGATGGGAAGTAAACTGGATTCAATACAGTCTGAATGGTAAGGACCTCCCGAACCGTAGCTTCCGCAGGGAATTCTGATTACACAACCTACGGGATACTTTCCCATAGTAAGATAACAGGATTTTGAAAGTTCTACCACAAGCTGGTTTATTCCGGCCCAGGCGTAATCGGCAAACTGAATTTCGACTATTGGTCTGACTCCAACTGCGCTCATTCCCACGGTTGAACCTACAATATATGCTTCCTGAATCGGAGTATTGAAAACCCTGCTGTCACCGTATTTTTGCGCTAATGTTGCTGCTTCCCGGAAAACACCACCCAGTCTTTTTCCTACATCCTGTCCGTATAAAATAGCCTCAGGATTATCTCTGAGTATCTCATTCACTGCATGCAATCCGGCATCAACCATCATAATGGGTTCACGGCCTGCAGGAGCTCTTACTCCTTTTTCCTCTTTTACAAGTGTTGGTGCAAACTCATGAAAATATAACGAACCCGGTTCCGGATCTTCTGCCGCAACAGCTTTCTTAAAGCTCTCTTCCGCTTTATTCTTTCCTTCAAGTTCTAATTTCAATAAATCATCTTCATTGACTCCGTTTTCAATCAGCACTCTTCTCAGTCTCAGGAACGGATCATCTTTTTCATCTTCTGAGAGATCGTGTCTGTACCATTCTTTCCTTACGCCGGAAGTATGATGACCAAGCAAATGAACCATTGCATGAACAAGCACCGGCTTTCTTTTTGTTCTTGCAAATTCAAGTGCTTCACCGAATTTTTTATATGAATCTATAAAATCCGTACCGTCAGCTCTCATCCTCTTCATTCCTTTAAAACCTCCTGCGAATTCATAAGCATCCATTGCACGCATTTCATCTGCAAAAGCAGATATTCCCCATTGATTATCCTGTACAAGATAAATTATAGGAAGCTTTTTTAACACAGCCATCTGAAAAGCTTCCGATACTTCACCTTCGGTTACCGAACCGTCACCTAGAGAACATACTACTACAGGTTTCTCGAGAGTTTCCAGAAGTCCTGTTGATTCCAGATATGAAATTCCGTGAGCCATCCCTGTTGCCGGGATTGCCTGCATACCTGTAGCGCTTGACTGATGAGGTATCTTCGGAAAACCTTTTCGCTTTAAAGACGGATGTCCGTAATAAGTTCTGCCGCCTGAAAAAGGATCGTCTTTTTTTGTGAGAAGCTGAAGCATTAATTCGTATGGCTCAAGCCCTAATCCAAGCAGAATGGATTCATCGCGGTAATAAGGACTTAAATAGTCACATTCTTTAAGCTGCATGCCGACAGCTAGCTGAATCGCTTCGTGGCCTCTTGATGTCGAGTGGACGTATTTACATATCTGTCTGTTTTCATCGTATATCTCAGCCATTCGTTTTGAAATGCACATCGTAGCAAATGCTTTGAGTAAAATGTTTTTATCGATCATTTAAATTAGTTAGGAGTATCTGCAAAATATAAACTATACTTTTTTATACAATGCAATTCAGTTATTGAAAAGTTGCCGTCCGATCTTTACAATTAGAAATATCTTCTGTTGAAACTGCCGTGAAATTCCGGAAAATGAATTGTATAAATATTTTTCTCTTTAAATTTAGCCGCATACCTTATATCATTACGGTATGCAGCTTATCAGTTCAACATACTTCATACCGAGAGAAGGAAACGAATTCTCTAAACTATTCAAGCGCGTGCGTATCATGCCGCTGTATTCCTTTCCGCATATCAAGGATATGAATGTTCATCTGATCGCACACAAGAAGAGATTCTTTGCCCACATTGACTTCGATGCATTCTATGCGCAGGTGGAGCAGCGTGATAACGTGAAGCTCCGGGGTAAGCCAGTATCTGTCGGCGGCAGTGAGGACGGTAAAAAAGGCATTGTGATGACCGCCTCATACGAAGCCCGGGCAAGAGGTGTCGATACCGGAATGTCAGTACTCGAAGCGAAAAGGATCTGTCCCGAACTCATATCAGTCCCGTGTTACGGTCCGAAGTATGAAAGCATAATGCTGAATCTTCTTGAGTCGCTTAGAGAGTTCGTTCCGGAAGAATGCATAGAGCAGTACAGCATAGATGAGTGCTTTGCAGATCTCACCGGTGTTGCGAAGAATTTTTATCAGGCGACCAGGGTCGCCAATGCGATAAAAAGCAGGATACTCGAACTCGAAAATCTTACCGCATCCATCGGAATTTCATACAACAAGACTTTTGCAAAGCTCGCCACCAAGCTTCAGAAGCCTGACGGGCTTTCCATTGTAACTCAGGAAAATAAAGACAAGATATATTCAATGCCTGCGAATAAACTCTGGGGCGTCGGAAGAAGGATAGAGGTCAGGCTTTATACGCTCGGAATAAGGACCATAGGCGAACTTGCAGCGGCGAACGAGCGGCTGATGAAAAAAGAATTCGGCATCAACGGTGTCATCTTCAGAAAGCTCGCCCGCGGTGAAGATACTTCAGAGATAATACGCAAAGAAAAAAAGGAAAAATCCCTCAATCACTATCACACCCTTACCGATCCGATATATAAGCCGGAAGATGTAAGAAAAGAAATAAGAAGGATAGGCGAATACATATGCAGAAAACTCCGTTCAAAAGATCTCACAGCCGGATATATGCATCTGTCAATAAGATTCGAAAATCTGACATACACTACGCATATTGTAAAGCTGCCTGCATATACAAATGACGACCGGGAAATTTTTAATTCTGCTGTCACCATTTACGGAAAGCTTCACAAACCGTGCGAAGAAATGAAAGCCCGGCAGTTCGGAATGGGAGTCTATGATCTGCACAATGATACTAAGGAGTGCAATCTGAATCTGTTCGAAAGAAAGGTCTTCCTGCCGTACTACGCACTCGATAAAATAAAATCAAAGTATGGCGAAGGGATAATAAGAGTGGGGATTGGAACGTAAGACACGAGACGCGAGCAGCTAGTGGAATAATTAACCGGTAATTTCATCTACTTTCACATCCCTTAGAAAATCTCCAAGTTCATTATTTTCATAAGTGCCGTACGCATCAATGATTATCCCCTTAGTTCCGCTTACTGCTTTAATGCCGTAAAGCACTGACATATCATCCGTACTCGAATCACCTTCAAATCTGTAATACCGCTCAATGACAAGTTCCTCCGGCTGAAAAATCTCGCCTGTCTGCTTTGAAAGCATTCCTCCCTGAATTAGTTCGAAGTCATTAACGTAACCATTTTCTCTCAGCTCAGGAATGATCTGTGAAAGAGTTGACATGTAATTTTGATTTAACATAATTCTGTGTTATGAAAATTGAAATGATCAAGATTGTAATCCCGATTATGACCTCAACAATGCAAGCGAGAATTCAAACAGTTCTGCATACATTATATCTCCCCTTACCGCAGGATCATTGTCCATAATGTTTTTTGCTTCTTCTTTATCATCAACTTCAAGTATTACTATCCCGAAATCTTTTTCACTCATAGGTTCGTTTACTGTTCTTCCCGCAAGAAATAATATTCCCTTTTCCAGATAATCCTGAAGATACCTGAAATGAAGACCTACGGTTTCAATATCCTTTTCAGTCCAGCCGCTTTTTTCATAATACCCTGGATAGAGATGCAGACAGTAACAAAAGTGTTTTTTCTTTTTATCCATAATACTTAATCAGTTTATAAAAAATATTCTCAATTGGTTTTTGCCAAAGCACCGGATTGAAAACCAATTGTTTTAATTATACTATTGCAAAAACTTTTACAGTGAATCTATTTTAAAAATCATCAGTTCATATAAGCGAATTAAAAATATTTAATAATCACTTCAATGTTTCTTCTTCATAAATATCTTTGTTTATCGGATTGACGATAACTCTGGCACCCGCTCCGAATGTCAGATAACTCCAGATCCAGGTAATCAGTATTGAAACTTTATTCTTGAATCCGACCTGGTAAAAAAGATGAACGAACAGCCATCCAAGCCAACCAAAGAGTCCTGTCAGCCTGAACTTCCTGAACCTTGCCACGCCATCTTTCCTGCCGATAGTTGCCATTGAACCTTTATCAAAATATTTAAACGGTTTTCTGGGTTTTCCTTTGAGGTCATTTCTGATAATTGATGCAACATATCTGCCCTCCTGCATAGCTACTGCCGAGACGCCGGGCAGAAATTTTCCGTCAGCAGTTTTAAATGCTGCCATATCACCTATCACAAAAATGTCAGGATGATCAGGCAGAGAGCAGTCGCTGTTAACTATAACCCGTTTTTGCCGGTCGAGATTTTCATTTAATTCACGTGTAATAGGTATAGCTTCAACTCCGGCAGCCCAGATTATTATATTTGCATTAATAGTTTTTACTCCTTCAAGAGTCTTTACAATTACTTTATTCTCCTCGATCTTTTCTACACGGGTATTCAGCATTACATTCACACCTCTTTTCTGAAGCTGCTTTTTAGTATATACAGACAGCTCTCTTCCGAAATCCTGAAGCAGATCTGCACCGCCTTCGATGAGTATGATCTCGCTTCTTGACGTATCAATATTCCTGAAATCTTTCTTTATGATCCGGTGAGAGAGTTCGCCAATAGAACCCGCTAATTCAACTCCTGTCGGACCTCCTCCTACGATCACATACTTCAAAAGCTCTTTTGCTTTATCCGGATTATTTTCAGCTTCCTCAAAAGATATCAATAGCCGCTGTCTGATCCTTAAAGCATCTTTAAGATTTTTCAGACCGGTTGTATAACTTTTCCACTCATCGTGTCCGAAATATCCTGTCTGAGCTCCCATCGCAAGAATGAGATAATCGAATTTAAGTGACCTTCCGTCAAAATATACAGTCTTGTTTTGCTTGTCAATTCTTGTTACTTCATCCATTATTACAGTTACATTTTCCCATTTATCCGTAAGTGAACGCGTAGGGATCGCAATGTCCGCAGGGCTCAGTACAGCAGTAGCTACCTGATAAAGAAGAGGCTGAAACAAATGATGATTGCTTCTGTCTATAAAAGTAATTCTCAGATATTTATCAGCAGCTAATTTTTTTACCGCCTGAAGTCCTCCGAATCCTGCTCCGATAATTATTACGTGCTTTTTATATTCCATTTTTCAGTTTGGCGAAATTACTTTATATAAATTTTTAATAAAACGTTGAAATAAATATCCGTGATTTAAATAGTGTCAGCTGCTTCATTCTAAACAATCCCTGATTAACCATTCACTATTAAAAACTTCAATCCCCGCATTCAAAATTGGATTGTAAAAATAAACCTGCTGACTTAACTTCACATTCATTTATGAATACATCTCATCTCGATAAAATTATAGTAAAAGGTGCCCGCGTTCACAATTTAAAAAACGTTGATATAGAGATCCCGCGTGATTCGCTTGTAGTGTTTACAGGTCTGTCAGGTTCCGGAAAATCTTCGCTTGCATTTGACACAATATACGCTGAAGGTCAGAGAAGGTTCATGGAGACACTCTCTGCTTATGCCAGACAGTTTATCGGCGGCATCGAAAGACCTGATGTTGACAAAATAGAAGGATTATCCCCATCTATTTCTATTGAACAGAAGACCATTTCTCAGAATCCGAGATCAACTGTCGGAACGGTTACCGAAATTTATGACTTCCTTCGCCTTCTGTATTCGAGATGCGGGACACAATACTCTCCGGATACCGGGAAAGCTGTTACCAGACAAAGTCTGGATCAGATACTTGACAGAATCTATGAGCTTAAAGACGGGACAAAGATCACGATACTTGCTCCTGTAATAAAGGGAAGAAAAGGTCATTACCGGGAATTATTCGAAGAGATCAGTTCGCAGGGATTTACAAAAGTAAGAGTGGACGGTGAAGTACTGGATATAGTACCTCAGATGAAGCTGGAAAGATTTAAAATACACGATATAGAAATAGTAGTTGACAGATTGACAGTTAACGAAAAATCAAAATCAAGAATTAATGATTCGCTTGAGACAGCACTAAGGCACGGAGAGGGAATATTAATTGTAAATGACGGTAAAGAAGATAAGCTTTATAATGAGAAACTTTCTGATCCCGAAACCGGCAGGAGCTTTTCTGAGCCTGCTCCTAATTCATTTTCATTCAATTCTCCATACGGCTGGTGCAAAGACTGCTTCGGGCTTGGAGAGAAAAAGGAGATAGATGTTATCAAAATTTTTCCCGACAAAAATCTTTCCATTAATGAAGGCGCTATCGCTCCTCTGGGTAAACCGAGGAATACGTGGATTTACTCTATCTTTAAAGGACTGATTGAAAATCTTGGATATAATTTTGATACTCCAATAAAGAAATTTTCCGAAGATGCAACAGAAGTAATACTGAATGGTTCATCTGAAAGAGTTAAGTATCAGCATACGAGCTCCAAAGGACACAGCAGCTCATATTCCCACAGGTTTGAAGGATTATATAATTACATAAAAAGGTATTCTGATGATTCAACTTCAGAAACCATCCGCCAGTGGGCAGAAAGTTTTATGACTATTTCAAAATGCAAGACCTGCGGCGGCGGCAGACTTAAAGAAGATTCATTATGGGTAAGAGTGAATGGTAAAAATATTTATGACATTACACAGATGTCAATAAAGAATACTAAGGATTTTTTTTCGGATATAATACTGGATGACCGCAAACAGATCGTCGCTGAACAGATCATCAAGGAGATCAGATCAAGACTTGATTTCCTTCTGAATGTAGGACTGGAATATTTAACACTTGACAGAAGCGCCAGAACTTTATCCGGCGGAGAAGCGCAGAGAATACGCCTTGCAACTCAGATCGGTTCGCAGCTTACAGGTGTTCTGTATATTCTTGATGAGCCTTCGATTGGTCTGCATCAGAGAGACAATATAAAACTCATTGAATCTTTAAAGCATTTAAGGGATATAGGAAATTCTGTAATAGTTGTTGAGCACGATAAGGAAATGATCGAAGCTTCCGATTATGTAGTTGATCTCGGACCGCGTGCCGGAGAGCATGGAGGAGAGATCGTTGGGTCGGGTCCGCCTAAGAGTCTAAATGGTCTTTCTATAACAGGAGAATATCTTTCCGGAAAAAGAAAAATTGAAGTCCCGGAAACAAGAAGGGAGGGAACAGGAAATTTCATTACATTAAAAGGCGCAAGCGGCAACAATCTAAAGAACGTAAATCTGAAAATTCCTCTTGGAAAATTTATCTGCGTAACGGGAGTAAGCGGCTCAGGTAAATCAACTTTGATAACAGAAACACTCTACCGGATACTTTCACAAAAATTTTTTAAGACTCCTGAACATCCGCTTCCTTTTAAATCTATTGAAGGTCTTTCCGTCAAAGGTGAAAAATAC
>WBZU01002448.1_pt1 | contig 12204 bp, 8 predicted proteins | sample 5204311 | NCBI WGS metagenome assembly WBZU01 (sample SAMN12344359, study PRJNA552823) | activated sludge metagenome | biome: Activated sludge suspended growth; feature: Nitrification reactor; material: Wastewater; isolation source: activated sludge from nitrification reactor of wastewater treatment... | reverse complement strand
GCAGTGGTGTTGCGCCGCGTCACGCCACCATTGTTGCATCTCGACTTTGGTGGCCGGCTTCATGATTGCGCGCTCGCCGGTGTGCACGTTGTCGGCGCGCCAGATCTTCTCGCCGCCGTCCGTGACGTAGATGGTTTTCAACGTCATGCCCAGGCTGGAGAGAATCGATGGATTCGCGCCGCCCGCAAACTCGATCGTGGCGCGCGTCGATCTCGTCGATTGCACGAGCTGCCTTTGCAGTGAGCGGCTGGAGAACCAATTGCCGGTCAGCACATCGTTTGAGTAGGCGTAGTCGCGCTTCTCCGAACTGCGAATCGAATAGGTCCTGAAACTGCTCGTGGACTCGCGCGTCAGCGGCACCGGCGTGACCAGTGCGCGATCTGCAGCGGGTGATGAAAATCCCCGCGAGAGCAGCACGCCAGTCTTGCTGAACTGCTCCTGCACGGCGGTGATTTCTTTCTGACCCGGCTGGATCGTGGCCAGCGTGATGCGTGCGCCCGTGCCGCCGAATCCGTCCTGCATGATCATGACCGCGATGAGCACCAGCGTGCCGAGGGCGGAGATCAGGGGCGTGGTCCAGAACAGCCGGGGCCGGTGCGCGCCGCGTGCAAACACGAACAGATTCACCGGTCCCACCAGGACCCCGAAGATGAGGATGAAGGCAAAGATGAGCGTGCCATTGATCGTGAGTTGCGGCACCAGACCGGCCAGTCCGTTCGAACTTGAGCCCGTATTGACGCCGTCCTCGAGGAGCGCGCGACTTTGGAACGATCGTTTGTTCGCATCGAGGAACATTCGCAGCAGGCCCTTCGGGTCGCTGATCTGATCTTTGCGCAGCAGATTCAGGCTGCCAGATCCGTGGGGCAGGGCGCCATCGCGCCACGCGCCCAGTGTGTCGGCCAGCGGCAGGCTGCTCTTGGCTGCATCGACGAGCACGATCGCGTCGCCGCCGTGAGCGATCCATGACAGCAAAGCCGCACGCTGCGCGCTGCTCAGCGTCGTCCAGTCGCTCTCAGTCATCAGCAGCAGGGCGAGTGCGCTGTAGCCGCGCCAGTCCGCGGGAGCTGCCTGCATGTTGACCGTGTCACCGGCCCACTCATACGCGGACTGGTTCTTCACTTGCTCAACTGTCTGCGTGCCGGCTGCTGTATTGTAGGATGCGGACATCGCCATGAAAGCAGCGGGCGACTTGGTTGTTCGGGAGCCGCTGGATCGAACCGACGCTGGGGACAGGAAGGATCGCCACGAGCCCGTCGAAAGCGCCGAACCGGAGACCACGATTTGTGAGCCCGAGTGCGACATGTAACCGCTGGTGCTGCGGGGGAACACCGGCAGCAACAGGTCGGCGCGAGCGGATGCTTTGGGGGCTGCGCCGATGGTGAACGACGACGACATGCTGCCGCTCATGAAGTTCGTATCGCTCGTCGATATCGTCCAGGAGAGCGGACGGTCGGTGAAGTTCACCATGTGAACGCTCACCGGCATGAAGCCGCTCGGAGGCACGTGCTCGAACCAGGTTTCAATGCGCAGGGATGCATCAGTGTTAGTTGGCACATTGAGAGTTGAACCAGCCTGCACGGCACCGGGTGCGAAGATGAACGCGATAGCTGTGAGGAATAGAGGAAGGCAGCGGTTCATCATGGCGGCATTTGAATTCACAAAGCAGGCGGTGGTGTCTGGCGGGAGTTTCAGACTTTGGCGGCAGCCAGCGTGGTCGGCAGCGGTTTGTCCTGGGCTGCAATGTGCTGCAACAGCCTCTGCACGATGAGGTCAGGAGTGACGCCCTCGATCTTGGCTCCGTAGTCAAGAATCAAGCGGTGGCGCAACACGGCAGGCGCAACGGCGCGCACATCTTCGTAACTGGCATTCGGTCTGCCTTCCATGATGGCGCGGGCCTTTGCACCGGCCGCAAGCGCCAGCGCCGCGCGCGGGCTGGCCCCATGCTTCACTCCCGCTGCGTGTTCGCCACCGGGTTGTGTGGCCTGCACGAGGCGGGCGATGAAGTTGGCCACCGGCTGCGGCATGAAGGCACCGCGCACCGTCCGCAGCAGAAGAGCGAAGTCATCTTTGCTCATCACTGGCGAAACCTCCGGCTCCACGCCGATTTCGCGATTGAGCACGATCTTCTCCAACGTCTCCGCACTCGTCGCGTGGATGTCGAGTTTGAACAAGAAGCGATCGAGCTGGGCTTCCGGCAGCGGATACGTGCCTTCGAGTTCGATGGGATTTTGCGTGGCCAGCACGAAGAACGGATCGGGAAGCGCATGCGACTGGCCCATGACCGTCACGCGCCGCTCCTGCATGGCCTCCAGCAGCGCGGACTGCGTCTTCGGCGACGCGCGGTTGATTTCATCGGCGAGCACGATGTTCGCAAACACGGGCCCGGGCTGGAATACAAAGCGGCGGCCCTCCGGCGTGTCCTGAAGCATCGGGTTTCCCGTGATGTCGCCAGGCAGCAGGTCGGGTGTGAACTGCACGCGCTTCGCATCGAGACCCACAGCCTTGGACAGGCCTTTGACCAGCTCGGTTTTGCCCAGGCCGGGCAGGCCTTCCAGCAGCAGGTGTCCGCGCGCCAGCAGGCCGGTGAGCACGAGATCGATGAGCTGTTCCTGTCCAAACAACACGGTCTGAAGCGTGGTGCGAAGTTTTTGCAGCGAGGCGCTGGCGGCGGAGAGATCAGAGTCAGAAAGCATTGGGCGGGGGGGGATGAATTGGGGCGGGCTCGGAGTGCGGGAGCCGTCATTTAAAGAATCGTTTCAATGCCGCACGCTCGGAGGGCACCAGCGTGGCTCGCTCGACCGCAGCGCCACCCTCGCCAGTGCTCTTCAATGCGCCGCCGGACTGCGGTCCCTGGTATCCCTGCTGGTCGGTGTTTGGCTTGGCGTCCTGCAGGCCGAGCAGATCACCTGGGGCTATGCGCTCGGGATCGATCATTGTTTGCGCCGTCTCGGTGCGGGTTTGATTCAGATTCGTTTCCTCCTTTCGCGTGGTCAGTTCGGCATCGCCGCGTCCGCGCTGGATGCCTCCTTTTCCGGGGCCGTCACCGTCGCCATCACCATCGCCGGGTTTCTTGCACGGACACTCCTTGAAGTGGAACTCCGGGGCGTTGGCCAGGGCCTTGCGCAGCGCGTCGGCATTTTGTTTCAGGCGTTCGGCCAGCTTTTGCATCTGTTCCTTGGACATGCCGCTGAGCGCCTTGGGATCCATGTTCTTGAGCTGCTCCATCAGATCACTGTTCGCGCCGAGGGCGCCGGAGCGCAGGCTTTGCAGATTGTCTTTCAATTGCTGGGCCAGTCCGGACTTGGCCTCTGCGCCCATCGTGCGGCCAAGCTCCGCCAGCGTGGACATGCTGCCCTGCGTTTGCTCGAGCTGCGCCCCGAGTTCCTGGAGATTCCTGCCAGTCTCATCGCGCAGATGTTCCGCAGCCTCCAGGCTGGCGTGTTCATACCACTGATCATTCGGACGGCGCATGAGATCATCGATCTTCTTCTCCACCTCCTCCAGGCTCTTCGGATCCAGCGCCTGGTCTTTGCGCAGTTCTTCGATCCACTTCTCCACTTCCTTCACGGCTGTCGGCTTCTCGATCAGTCGCGGCTTCGGTGGTGTCACAACGGACACGGGCACGTAAATGGCCAGCAGCAGCAAAGCCGCCCCGCCCGTCGCGAACGCGACGGGCCGCTGCCATTGCCACGTTACGATGCGCGGTGCCTTCATCGGCGCCGGCCAGCTGCCCACGCCTGAAGCGGCGGCGGTGAGCCGGGTTTTCAGTCCCAGTGCATCTTCCAGCCGCACGCGCGCCTGTTCTTTGGACTCAAATCGACGACGTGCCAGCAGCCATGCTGCCAGCATGCTGACGAGCATCGCTCCTCCGATCACGATCCATGACCATGGCGCGTGAATGACGGCCAGCGTGCGCAGTGTCAGAATGCATGCCGCACCAGCGAGGCATACTGCCAGCAGCATGGGCAGCCAGTTCTGCAGCCACCAGCCGAGGTTTACCCGGCGTGCCAGGGCTGCGGACTGCGCGTTCCAGTGGCGGCTCAAATCAAGCTCTTGCATGGGGCGGAGTGTAGTGAGCAAACCCCGCTGCTGGCAAGCGCGACTATGTGATCGGCGTGTGAAATCCGCGTGCGCGCGGACCTTGCATCGGCAGCGCGCGCGGCTACACGCACGGTCATGCAAACGCACTACGACGTGGAGGGGCTTGTGATCGTCATCGCTGGTGGAACCACCGGCCTGGGATTGTCTGCCGCCACCCAGCTAGCGGCCCAAGGTGCCCGGCTGGCCGTCTTTGGGCGCTCCCAGGCGAACGTGGACCAGGCGCTCGCCCAGCTCGGGCACCGCCACCTCGGCTTCGCGGCGGATGCCACCGACCCAGGAACCTGCGCGCGCGTGATCGATGCGGCTGTGGAAAAATTTGGGCGTATTGATGCTCTCTACAACGTCGCCGGCGGCAGCGGGCGCTCGCAGGGCGACGGCGCGTTGCATGACATGACGGACGAAGGCTGGCGTTACACGTGTGATTTGAATCTCAGCTCGATGATCTGGTCGAACCGGGCTGCGGTGCGCCAGTTCCTCAAACAAGGCGGCGGTGGCGCGATCCTGAACATGGGCAGCGTGCTCGGCTGGGCGCCGGAGCCGCGCCATTTTGCCAGTCACGCCTACGCCGCCACCAAGGCTGCGATCGTGGGCTTCAGCAAATCCATTGCCAGCTACTACGCGCCGCAGAACATTCGCGTGAATGTGATCGCGCCGGCGCTGGTGGAGACACCGATGTCCCAGCGTGCGTGTGGCAATGAGGCAATCATGGAGTTCATCAAACACAAGCAGCCGCTCGATGGTGGCCGTGTCGGCGTGCCATCCGATCTGGATGGTGCGGCTTTGTTTCTGCTCTCGCGGGCGGCGAAGTTTGTCACCGGCCAGGTGCTCGCCGTCGATGGTGGCTGGACGGTATCGTGAACCGCATTTCGAGTTATGAATCAGGCTGAGATGAATCAAGAAGCCAGCGGTGCGTATGGCATCGGCATCGATCTGGGCGGCACGCGAATCAAATCGGCCCGCTTTGACCTGCAGTCCGGCAAGCTGCTGGCCACCGCCATGGCGCCCACGCGTGATGGCGAACAGATCGATGGCGTGCCTGCATTCGCGCTCGGTGTGCGTGAACTCGTGCGGCGGCATGAGTGCGAGATGGGATTTGCCGCCGCCGCAGTGGGAGTGTCTGCACCAGGCCTCGCGGATCGTGCCGGGACGTGCATTCGCTTCATGCCGGGCAAGTTGAATGGACTGGAGAATCTGGTGTGGCGGGACTTCCTCGGCTGCGACGCACGTTGTTTGAATGACGCCCACGCGGCACTGGTGGGTGAGGTCTGGCAGGGCGCCGCGAAAGGCAGGCGAGACGTCATCATGCTCACCCTGGGCACCGGTGTCGGCGGCGCGGCGATGTGTGATGGCCGGCTGATGCAGGGGCACACAGGCCGCGCGGGTCATTTCGGTCATCTCAGCGTGGACATGGATGATCCACCCAGCATCATCGGCATGCCGGGTGCCATCGAGTATCAAATCGGCAACGGCTATCTCAGCCAGCGCACGCAGGGCCTGTTTCAAATGACCAGCGATCTGCTCTCAGCGGTGCGAGCCGGCGATGCGTTCGCGACGGCTGTTTGGGAGCGATCAATCCAGGCGCTCGCCACGTCGGTGGCCGGGCTGATCAACGCCTTCGATCCGGAGGTCGTGGTCATCGGCGGCGGCATCGCGAACGCCTGGGATCTGATCGAGCCGCGGTTCGGCGCGTGGATGGACAGGATCGAATGGCGGCCCGGCGGGCATAGTGTGCCGGTTGTTCACGCAAGCCTGGGCGAGTGGGCCGGGTGCTACGGCGCGGTGCACTTTGCGAGCCAGGATGAGAATGCCTCCGCGCTCTGAATAGCTGAGTTCGTGTTGATTCGCCCGTGGCTCTGGGCAAAGACGGAACACGCATGAGCACCGAAGCCCCCGCCAGATCCGACTTTATCCGCGACATGATCGCCGCCGACCTCGCCACGGGGCGCAATGATGGCTGGGTCATCACGCGCTTCCCGCCCGAGCCTAACGGCTACCTGCACATCGGACACGCCAAGAGCATCTGTTTGAACTTTGGTCTCGCGCTCGAACACGCTCCCAAAGCACGCTGCCATTTGCGCTTTGACGACACCAATCCGGTGAAGGAGGACACCGAATACGTGGACAGCATCATGGCGGATGTGAAGTGGCTGGGCTTCGACTGGGGCACGCATCTCTACTACGCCAGCGACTACTTTGAGAAGCTCTACCAGTTCGCCGAGCAGCTCATTGAAAAAGGCCTGGCCTACGTTTGCGATCTCACGCCCGATCAGGTGCGCGAGTATCGTGGCACCCTGACTGAGCCTGGCAAAAATAGCCCCTGGCGCGATCGCAGCGTGGCGGAGAACCTGGATCTTTTCCGCCGCATGAGGGCCGGGGAATTCGCCGACGGCTCACGCATCCTGCGCGCGAAAATCGACATGGCGCACCTGAACATCACCATGCGCGATCCAGCCATGTATCGCATCCTGCGCGCGCATCATCACCGCACCGGTGATGCGTGGTGCATCTATCCCATGTATGACTACGCGCATCCGCTCAGCGATGCGCTGGAGAGCATCACCCACTCGCTTTGCACTCTGGAGTTCGAGGATCATCGCCCGTTCTACGAGTGGCTCATCAACAATGTGGATGGCCTGCCCGGACAGCCGTATCAGCGCGAGTTCGCGCGCCTGAATCTGAACTACACCGTGATGAGCAAGCGCAAGCTCCTGCGCCTGGTGAAAGACAATCACGTGAACGGCTGGGATGATCCGCGCATGCCGACCATCTCCGGTTTCCGCCGGCGCGGCTACACGCCGGAGGCGATTCGCGACTTCTGTGCCGCCGTTGGCCTGACCAAGTTCAAGAGCATGACGGACATCGCTTTGCTGGAACACAGCATCCGCGAAGATCTGAACAAGCGCGCCCTGCGCGCCAGCGCCGTGCTGCGCCCGATCAAGGTGGTGATCGAGAACTACGACGAGGCCAGGGTCGAGCTTCTCGAGTTCACGAACAATCCCGAGGACGCAGGCGCCGGCACTCGCCAGGTGCCGCTGTGCCGCGAGCTTTACATTGATGCCGATGACTTCATGGAGCAGCCCGTGGATGGATTCCACCGGCTGGTGCCCGGTGGAGAAGTGCGATTGAAAATGGCCTTCTGCATCATCTGCAAAGAAGTGATCAAGAATGCTGATGGCAGCGTCAAGGAACTGCGTTGCACCTACGATGAAGCCACGCGTCACGGCAAAAAGCCCGAAGGCAGACCGAAGCCGAAAGGTGTAATTCACTGGGTCAGCGCCCGCCATGCCATCGATGCAACCGTGCGTTTGTATGATCGTCTGTTCACCGTCGAGCAGCCGGATGCGGGAGATGAAGATTTCCTCCAATACATGAACCCGAAGTCGCTCGAAGTCGTGTCCGCCAAGCTGGAGCCCTCACTCAAAGACGCCGCTCCGTGCAGCCGCTATCAGTTCGAGCGCGTCGGCTACTTCTTTGCCGATCCGATCGACAGCAAGCCAGGCGCCCCCGTGTTCAATCGCACCGTGACGATGAAGGACGCTTGGGCGAAAGCCGCCGCGAAAGCCTGACCGGGCTGCCATATTCATTTTGACCGGGCAGACGAATGTTTTGTCAATGCCCGCGAAGTCGTTCGAATGTATGGCTGCCGGAGCCCGCCCGTGACCGGCAATCTTTCACCATGAACTCCCTGTCGATTCAATCCGTCGTATGCGCGCTGGCCGCGATAGTCCTGTCTTCCTGCGCGTCTCCAAAGACGACGAAGGATCTCGTGGCCGATGCGGGCGTGGAGAAGGAGATCTCCGCATTGATGCATCAGCAAGGTGGCGTCCCGAAGCTGCCGGGCATTCCGGTGATCGACGTGCACACACATCTGTTCAACAGCCGCTACCTGCCCGCGCAAGGAGTGATCGCCTCCCGTGAAGACGACTTGCTGACGTTTTGGAGCAAGCTCGGCGGACTGATCGTCACCGGCCACTGGGTGCGACCATCCGAACTGCGGGAGATCGGAAACCTGATGCAACTGGCCACGCCAACGGACGATGCGATCAAACGCAAGATGCTCCCGGACCCGGATGCCGTTGAACGGCTCGCCCGGCGGAAAGCGGAGAATGACTGGAAGGAGTATCCGCTCCGGTTGATCGAGTCCTGGGAATACCGGGTGGCGAGACGCCGGCAGGACATTTTGCGTGAGCGGCTGATGCGCAACATGGTCATCCGCATCCCCCCGGCCGGCTCTCGCAGGCTGATGTCGCCAGGTGTCGAATCCATTCTGCGCGAACTGGAGAATCAGGGGTTGATCGAACCGGTGTCCGCTGCGCACAAAGCGCTCTGGCTGAGCGAAAGCTCGCGAGCACATGTGGCGCCGGCGACGCAGGTGGTCTATGACGCCATCGAGGCGCGTGTGGTGCCGGCCAGCGTGGAAAGTCTAACAGAGCGGAATTCGCGTGTGGTGACCCAGAAGGGATTGAACCGCGTGCTGAAGAATGTCGAACATCTGACGGGGATCATCGAGCATCAGGACCCGCGCTCGTTTTCCACGCAGAATACGCCCTACCGGCACACGCGCACTGCCCTGGAGGGTGCCTATTGGTTCGCGTTGCATTTGATCGCAGGTGAAACGGAATTGGTCCGTGCGATGACCGAGACGGAGAACAGCCGTGTGGATGCCTTTGTGTATATGATGATGCACATGGCGCCGAGCTTTCAGATGCAGTCTGCCAAAGAGCCGCTGATCTACGACTACGCGAGCGTGCAACTGCCGCGCGCGGCGAAGGTGGATGCGATGGCAGAGGGACGCGGATTGCATTTCGTGGCCTGGAATCCTTTCGTTTCTAAGGACGACTTTTCGTCGGCCAATCCGCGCGCGCTTGAGATCGTCAAACAGGGGATCGCCATGGGCGCTAAGGGCGTGAAGTTTTACCCGCCGATGGGCTACCGGCCCGCCGGCAACGCAGAGTGCGGTTTCCCAGTTGCTCCGGACAAGAAACGCAATCCGCTGGCTTACGAGCAGTGGCAGGGGCGCTACGAAGGCTGGCACCCATCCGACCTTGATGCGCTTAATGCCCGGCTGTTCAGGTGGTGCGTGGCAAACAACATCCCGGTGTTCGCGCACTGCAATCACGGTGACATGCGCGCCGATTCGGGCGAGCCAAACTACGGTGAACTCGCGCATCCAAAGTATTGGGCGAAGCTGCTGGAACAGCGCGAGTTTCACGAGCTGCGGCTCTGTCTCGGCCATGCAGGCGGCGCGGACTACTGGGTGGGGATTGTTGAAAAGCCGGACGAAGACTTCACGGGCTGGGGCAGGGAGGTCGTCGGTCTATGCCTGCGCTATCCGAATGTTTACTGCGAAGTGGGCATCCATGCGGATGTGGCCAACGCGGGTCTCGCTGCCCGATTCGTCGCGCGCTTGCAGCGAGTGATGCCCATGCGTTGCGCGGAGGCGAATCGGACTTTTGCCGACAAGATCATGTATGGCTCTGACTGGTATATGCCCGTGCCGGAGACGACATCGGTCTATCTGAACAGCTTCCTGGCGATCTTCCAGACCCGGGCGATGAAGGACTATTATTCGAAGTTCTTCTGCACCAACGCGATGCGCTATCTGAACCTCCCGGAGGGCAGTGTCAGCGTCCGCTCTGAATAGAACGCGGCTGTGCCTCACTTCGCCGCCGCATCAGCGTAGTCCTCGCCGTTGTAGCTCCGTGCCACGGACTCCAGCCAGTCGGTCAGAGCTTCACGCATTTCGGCGACGCGCTCTGGATGGGCGGAGAAGACGTCCGTGCTCTCTTCAGGATCACGCGCGAGGTCGTAGAGTTCCCACTGCACGTCGTGGCTCTTCGCATCCTCGATGCGGTGCAGTTTCCAGTCGCCATCGAGCCACGCGGAGTGGCCGGGAAAGCTGCTGAGTGACAAGGGTTTCCCGATCTCGGCCGCATCCGGACGAATGCGCTCGGAATCATCAGGTTCTCGTCCGGCCTGCTGCGCGGCGAGGAGGTCCTGCATCCAGGTCTTCGAATTCACCGCGCGGCTGTCTCGTTTCCAATCCCAGAAGCCGATGGCCTTCGATCGCTTCGGTTCGGTGCCGTCCAGCAGCGGCAGCAGGCTGGTGCCATCCAGCGGGCGATGCGGCGGCGGCTCCTGATCGATGATGTCGAGCACCGTGGGCAGGATGTCGCTGGTGACACAGGGGGTGGTGATGACGCGATGGCCGCCGAGGCGTGCTGGCCACTCGATGATGCAAGGCACGAGCAACCCGCCTTCATAGACTTCGCCTTTGAATCCGCGTCGCGCACCCGCCGATCCGACCTTGGGCAGGGCGCCGTTGTCGCTGTTATACCACAGCAGGGTGCGGTCACGCAGACCGAGATCATTGATCTCCTTCCGCAGCCGGCCGAATGCACGGTCGAGCGCGGTCAGTTCTCCGAAGAAGCTGGCTTTAGCGGCTGGCTGATTGCCGTAAAGCGCGCGATCTTCCAGCAGAGCCTCATGGGGCGCGTGGGGTGATCCGAACCATATGACAGTGAGAAAGGGCTGCTTCTGTTCCGCGCATTGACGGATGAATTTCAGGGCGACATCCACGGTGATGTCTGAACTGTCGCCTTTGAATGAAGTGGCCTTGCCCTTGTCACTCAGAATCGGATCGAGATCGAAGAAGTTTGGTGAGGACACCCACTCATCGAATCCGCAGGCGCCAGGGCTGACCGGACTGGCGCTCTGCACGGACCCCAGATGCCATTTGCCAAAGTGTCCAGTCCGATAGCCCGCCTGCTTCAGCACCTGGGCGATGGTGATTTCCTGCGGGCGGAATGAAGAGCCAAACTGAAACGTGCCATAGCGGTTCGGCGTGCGCCCGGTGAGCACGCTGCCGCGAGTGGGCGAACACACTGGTGCCGCTGCGTGGAACTGGTCAAAGCGAATGCCCTCGCGAGAAAAGGCGTCCAGGTTTGGTGTTTTCAGCACTGGATGCCCGTTAAAGCCGACATCGCCCCAGCCTTGATCATCTGCCATCACCAGCACGATGTTCGGGTGCTCGGCACGCAGGAACGTGGTGACGGCGACGGCAGCGCAGATGGCGAGGAAGGGAGTCTTCATCCGCGCATCTCAGCCGGGACGGAGCCATTTGCCAAGTCTCTAGTTCGACAGGATCGCCGCAGACTGCTGGTCGTCGGAGAAATCGCTGTGCTTCATGTCGTTGTCTCACCCATGCATCGCGTGATTCTCTCCACACTACTTCTCACGTCTGTCGCGACGGTATTAGCGGCACCGCCGCCCAATGTGGTGATCATCCTGGCCGACGATCTCGGCTACGGAGATCTCGGCTGCTACGGTCATCCGAAGTTCAAGACACCGCGAATCGATCAGCTCGCTGCGGAGGGGGCCCGCATGATGCAATTCAACTGTCCCGCGCCGTTTTGCGCGCCCACCCGGGCCTCGCTCATGACGGGACGTTATCCTTTTCGCTGCGGCATGACACAAAACCCGGCGCCCGATGGCGGACCGGCGGCCGATGCGCTTGCTTTGCCCAAGTCGGAGGTGCTGCTGCCTCAGTTGCTCAAGTCCGCTGGCTATGCCACGGGCATGGTTGGGAAATGGCATCTCGGGCACAAGCCTGGCTCGCTGCCCACGGACCGTGGCTTCGATGAATACCTCGGGATCCCGTATTCGAATGACATGCGTCCCGTGCAGGTGCTGCAGGGCACGGACGTGGTGGAGTATCCGGTGGTGCAAGCCACGCTGACCAAGCGATACACCGCACGCGCCGTGGAGTTCATCACGAAGAACAAGGACAAGCCGTTCTTTCTTTACTTCGCAGAGGCGATGCCGCACAAACCCCTCGCAGCCTCGGAGGATCATTATCGAAAAGGCGCGGGGGGTTTGTATGGGGCCGCGCTGGCTGATCTGGATGACAGCGTAGGCGCGGTGCTCGATGCGCTGAAGCGTCAGGGATTGGACGAGCGCACGATCGTGTTCTTCAGCAGCGACAATGGCGCATGGTTCGGCGGTAGTTGTGGCGGTCTCCGTGGCATGAAGGCATCGAGTTGGGAAGGCGGCTACCGCGTGCCTCTGATCGCGCGCTGGCCGGGCACGATTCCGGCTGGAGGC
>WBZU01002634.1_pt1 | contig 12210 bp, 10 predicted proteins | sample 5204311 | NCBI WGS metagenome assembly WBZU01 (sample SAMN12344359, study PRJNA552823) | activated sludge metagenome | biome: Activated sludge suspended growth; feature: Nitrification reactor; material: Wastewater; isolation source: activated sludge from nitrification reactor of wastewater... | reverse complement strand
GGTGCCCTCGGTGTTCTCCCGGATGACGACGAAGTCGATGTCCTTCGACGCGTCCACGAAGGGCCGCTGGTTGACGTACTGGTCGAGCGCGAAGCGCATCTTGAGCAGCAGGCCCCGCTCGATCACCCCGGGCGGGACCTCGGGGGTGCCGACCGCGCCGAGGAGGATGGCGTCGAAGCGGCGCAGCTCGTCGAGGGTGTCGTCGGGCAGGACGGTGCCGTCGCGCAGGTACCGCGCCCCGCCGAGGTCGAAGTCGGTGGTGGACAGCTCGACGCCGGCGGCCCGGACGACCTTGAGCGCCTCGGCCACCACCTCGGGGCCGATGCCGTCGCCGCCGATCACTGCGATCTCGTAGGGCACTGCGTTCCTTCCTGGATGCCGGTCGGGACGCCCGACCGGGCCCGGAGCTCGGGCCGGAAATGAAGGAGCCGCCCACCGAGGTGGACGGCTCTTGCTGCGCACACCGGCGGGCGGTGTGCGCTACCCGATGGAGATGATCCGGGCCGGGCACGACATGGGTGCAAGTGTAGGCGCCGCACCTCAGACACCGGCAACCACCTGCCGATGGAGGAGCGCCGCCTCGTCCGCGCCTGCTCCGGAGCCTTCGATGTCCACCACCACCTGCACCCGCTGCGGCAACCTCGTGCCGGCGATGGGCGGCGACCCCCGCCACCCCGACTGGTGCCCCACCTGCGCGGCGCGCGCCACCGGCGAGGTCGGCCCGATGCCGCCCACCGACACCCAGGCCCCCTTCGCCTCGGTGGCCCCGCGGGTGCCGCTGGGCCTCGCCCCGCTGCCGGTCCGGCTGCTCGAGGCGACGGTGATCGGCGTCGCCGCCGCCGCGGTCGGCGGACTGGCATGGTGGGCGATCTGCTCGACCACCGAGCGCCAGTTCGCCTACGGGGCGATCGTGGTCGGGGTGCTGATCGGCCAGGCGGTGCTGATCGGGGCCAGGCGGCCGAACGGGGCCGCCGCGCTGATCGCCGCCGTGGCCGCGCTGGCCACCTTCGTCGTCGCCGAGTACTTCGTGCAGCGCTCCCTCGCCATCAAGTCGACCGACGCCTCGCTCCCGCTCTGGAGCGGCCTGTCCTTCGCCCGCCAGGTGGTCACCGAGACCGTCAAGGACACCCCGACCACGGGGCTGTTCTGGGGGGTCGGGGTCGTCGCCGCGGCGGTCTCGTCGCTGCGGGGCCGCCCGGTCCTGTAGGGGGCGAGCCGGTCCGGCGGCACCGCCCCGGGGCACCCGGCCCGCCGAGCGGCCACGGCCGCGGCGGTAGCCTGCCCCGATGGCCGCTGACCCCGTCCACCTCTCCCAGGCCGCGTTCGATCGGCTCAAGGCCGAGCACGACGACCTCGTCACCCGGGGGCGGATCGACATCGCCCGCAAGATCGAGGCGGCCCGCGAGCTCGGCGACCTCTCCGAGAACGGCGACTACCACGCCGCCAAGGAGGAGCAGGGCAAGATGCAGGGCCGCATCAACCACCTGGCCTCGATGATCGAGCACGCGGTGATCGTCGAGCAGGAGACCACCGACGAGGTGGTGGCCGGCGCCACGGTGTCGATCCGCTACGAGGGCGACGACGACGTCGAGCGGTACCTGCTCGGCTCGATCGAGGAGCGGGTGGACGGCCTCGAGGTGATGTCGCCGGGCTCGCCGCTCGGCCAGGCGCTGCTCGGACGCAAGGTGGGCGACGTGGTGCAGTACCAGACCCCCGCCGGCGGGTCGCTCTCGGTCGAGATCGTGGCCGTCGGCGAGTAGCGGCTCAGAAGCGCAGGTAGACGAACTCGCTGCTGGTCGCCCCGCTGAAGCCGAGCACGGCGATCGCCATCACCGCGAAGCCGATCGAGCGCACGAGGGTCAGCCGGACCGGCCGCTCGTGGGCCTCCCGCCGCCGCTCGCGCCGGTCGAGGACGAACATCGCCAGCACGAGTACCACCACGAACACCACGGTGTCGCCCTCGAGGCCGCCGAGGCGGGGCCGCAGCAGCAGCCCGTAGGTGGTGAGCGTGGTCCGCAGGTCCGCGGTGGCCACCCACGGGAAGGTGGCGAGCAGGGCGGCGAACACGTAGACGGGCCCCAGTCGCTGGCGCCAGGCGGGGACCGCCTCGGCGGCGGGCAGGGCTCGGCCCTGGCGGCGGGCGCGCCGGCGCGCCTCGCGCCGGCGGGCGCTCGACCGGGTCCGCAGGGTCTGTTCGATGGTGAGCAGTCCGCCGGTGAGCACGCCCCAGATCACGAAGTTCACGGTGACGTCGTGCCACAGGCCGACCACCAGGAACGTGCCCATCAGCGCCGCCGCCTGCCGCCCGGCGCCGCGCTCGCGCTCGAGCAACGGCGCGTAGACGTAGTCCCGGAACCACGCCATGGTGGTGATCTGCCACCGCCGCCAGAAGTCGGTCCAGTTCCGCGACCGGGTGAGCGGCTGGGCGAAGTTCGGCTGCATGTCGATCCCGAGGAGCTTGGCCGAGCCCCGGGCGAGGTCGATGTAGGCCGACACGTCGAAGTAGACGGCCACGATCATCCCGCAGAGCAGCAGGAACAGGTTGAAGACCCCGATGCGCTCCTGGTCGACCATCCGCGTCGGGAAGTAGGCGAGGAACGGGTCGGCCAGGGCGACCTTGCGGAACAGGCCGGTGAGCAGCAGCTCGACGCCCTCGCGGACCTGCGCCGGCTTCGGGCGGTCCCGCTCCTGGTGGAACGCCGGCACCAACCGGCGCGACCGCAGGATCGGCCCGGCCAGCAGGTGGGGGAAGAAGGCGAGGTACAGCGCGGTGTCGAGCAGGGAGCAGGGCTTGGAGGTCTTGCGGTACACGTCGACGAGGTGGCTGACCGCCTGGAACGTGTAGAAGGACAGGCCGGCGGGCACGGCGAAGGACTCGCCCAGCGACGCCACGTCGAACGACGACGCCTGCGAGTGCAGGAACGGGGCGCTGACCTTGAACCCCACCAGCACCCCGGCGGTGCCGACCAGGCCGAGCACGAGCCAGGTCCGCCGCACGGTCCCCTCGGCCCGGTCGATCTGGGCGGCGGCCACGTAGGTGACCCCGGTGGAGGCGATCAGCAGCAGCGGGAACCAGCGCCCGAGCGTGGCGTAGAACGCGTACGAGGCCAGGAGGAGCAGGGGCGGGCGGGCGCGGCGCGGCACCTGCCAGTACACGGCGACCACCGCCGCCAGGAAGACGGCGTACTGGATGCTGTTGAACTTCACCGGCCCGCCTCACCCGGACCGGCGAGGGCGAGCGGCGCCATCGCGTCCGATCGGACGGGGCGAGGGCTCAGGATCGCAACCGCTCGAGCACGTCGACCAGTTGGCCCACCGTCTCGAGGTCGTACAGGACGTGGTCCTCGACCACCACGCCGAACTCGGCCTCGGCCCCGTTGCACGCCTCGATCAGGTCGATGCTGTTGGCATCGAGGTCCTCGGCGAACCGGCTCGTGGGCTGGATCTCCGACGGATCGAGGTGGAGGATCGCCGCCAGGCGGTCCCGCAGCCACTCGAACATCGATTCGGGCATGGGCCTGTGCTCCTACCGTGCCGGCGGTCCCGCCGTCGAACGGCGCCACCCTATCGGTCGCCCCGACGCGCCTCGGCCGGCCCGGGCCGGATCCGAGGGTCACGAGCCGGCGGAGCGACACCGGTGGAGGGTGCCGTCGGCGCAGAGCCCGTCGACCCACCGCGCGATCTCGGTGGTGAACCGCTGGGAGCCGGGCAGGTCGAGGTGGAGCTTGTCGTGGAAGAGGTCGGGGGTGTAGCCGGCGTCGGACAGGTCGAGCGTCGGGGCGCCGGCGGCCTCGGCCCGGGCCGCCACCCGGGCCACCGAGCGGACCAGCAGGTCCGGGTCCAGGCCGCTGGCCACCAAGGTCTCGGTGTCGATCGGCGCCACCACCACGACCACGTCGGTGTCGTCGGTCTGGAGGCCCCGGACGGCCTGGTCGACCTGGTCGAGGTCGAGGCCGTGGGCGATCAGGTCCCGGACCCGGCCCGCCATCACCGGGTCGTCGCGCACCTCGTCGGGGATGGCCCGGTACTGGAGGTTCTGGCCGCGCTCGGTCAGGTTGTTCTTCCAGAAGTCGGGCGCCCGCTCCTCGTCGAAGGACTCGGAGGTGCGGCCCTCGAACCGGTCGCCGACCGCCCGGAACAGGCGCATCGGCCGGAACAGGTCCGAGCGGTGCTGGAGGAAGGCCGACCGATCCTCGATCCAGCGCTCGGCGCCGGACCACGGCCGCACCTCGGTGCGGCGCACCGCGCTCAGGATCGAGCCCTCGGCCAGGGCGATCTTGCGGGCCGAGTCGGTGGCGGGGAGCCCGAGCTGGATCGGGTGGATGACGAGGATGACCAGCCGGGGCCGGTGGGCGGGGGCGAGGGTGCGGTTGACCCAGGTGGCGTCCGCGTCGACCGGCAGGCCGCGGATGCTGGCGTTGTAGGCGCCGTCGAAGCGGGGCGACACCTCGTCGAAGAGGTCCGGATCGAAGCCGGCGTCGGACTGGGAGGCGCCGGTGGCCACCACGTCGACCGGGGCGCCGCGGTCGACCAGCGCGTCGTACTGGTCCCGCTTGGCGAACACCTGGCTGTGGTCACGGGCCGGCAGCGCCGGGGCGAGGAACCGGAAGGTCGCCTCGGCGACGAGGGCCACCACGACGAGGGCGACGACCACCGCCAGCGGGGTGACCCGGCGACGGGCCAGGCCCGCCACGGTCGCCCAGGGCGACGACCGGCGAGGCGCGGACGATGCCGGCCGACGCGCCCGGTCCGGCCGGCGCGCTCGATCGGTGCGCCGCTCGGCGCCGGCCGGCGCGGCCGCGGGGCGAGCCGTCGGCGGGCGGCCCTCGGTGCCTCGTGACGGGCGGGAGCGCCCGGGCGGGCGCCGGTCCGGAGCGGGACGGCCACCGGTCGGGCGGGCGGGCGACCGACGGGCCTCCCGGCCGGCCGGACGTGGGGCTCGGGGCTCATCCTGCGGCGGATCCGCGTCCTGCTGGATGTTGCACCCCTTCGTCCCGGACGGCCGCCGACGCTACCAGACCCCCACCTGGCCCCGGCCCCGCCCGAGGACCGGGATCGCCGGTCTCGACCCCGCCCGTAGGATGCCCGGGTGGCCGCCGACCTGCCGTCTCGTGGACCCGCCGCCATCACCGGCCTCGGCGTGATCACCGCGGCGGGCACCGACCTCGACGGCTTCTGGGAGCGGGCGCTGCGGCCGCCGGAGGTCGGTCCGCCCACCGGACCGGTCGACTTCGATCCGTCGCCGTGGATCGGCGAGCGGACCCGGTGGAAGACCGAACCGGAGACCTGGTACGCCGTCGCCGCCGCCGCGCTGGCCCTCGAGGACGCCGGGCTGGCCCCCGATCCGTGGCGGACGGCGGTGTGCCTGTCCACCGTCTACGCCGCCACCGACCTGATCGAGCGCGGCTTGCGAGCGGTCGACGAGGGGGCCCCACCGCCGATGCACCTCGGTGCCGAGGCGTGCGGCAACGCCGCCGCCGCCCACGTGGCGATGGCCCACGGCCTGCACGGGCCCAACCGCTCGGTGGTCAACGCCTGCGCCGGCGGGTCCCAGGCGATCGGCGACGCGGTGGACCTCCTCGCCCTCGGTCGGTGCGATTCGGCGCTGGCCGGGGCGGCCCAGGGACCGCTCCCCGCCGTCTTCCTGGCCAACTACCGGGCGATGCGGGTGGCCACCGCCAGCGGCGAGGTGCGCCCGTTCGACCTCCGGCGCGACGGCACCCACTTCACCGACGGTGCCGTGGTGGCGGCGCTCGAGCCGGCGGCGCTGGCGGCGGCGCGGGGGGCGACCGTGCTGGCCGAGGTGTCGGGCCAGGCCACGGTGGCCGACGCCACGAGCATGGTCGCCTCCAGCCAGGACACGATCCGGTCCTGCATGGCCCTGGCCCTCGACGACGCCGGGATCGATCCCGCCTCGGTGGCCGCGGTGATCGCCCACGGCACCGCCACCCGCATGAACGACGCGGTGGAGGCGGCGGCGATCGCGGAGCTGTTCCCCCACCGCCCGCCGGTCACCTCGGTCAAGCGGGCGTTCGGCCACACGATGGCGGGGGCGGGTCCGGTGAACGCGGCGGTGGCGACCCTGGCCTTCCGCCACGGCGTGCTGCCGCCGGTCTCGACCGACCTGACGCCGGACCCGTCGATCGCCGAACTGGTCGACGTCGTCGGCGGCGAGCCCCGCCCCCTCGCCCCCGGGCCGATCGTGGTCAACGCCTTCGGGCTCGGCGGGACCAACACCACCCTGGTCCTGTCCCCGCCGGCCTGAGGACGCGGCGGCACCGGCGGGCGGCGCCGGGGACCGGCTACCAGCCGGCGGCCAGCAGCGCGCCGATCACCTCGTCGACCGGACCGCCGGCGGCCAGCACGGCGACGTGGGCGGCACCGGCGGCCTCGTAGGCGGCCAGCGACTCGACGCAACGGTCGGCCGACCCCCGTACCAGCACCCGACCGAACGCCCGCGGATCGAGGCCGTAGTAGGCGCCGAGCTGGACGGCCGGGTCGCGGGGGCCCACGCCGTCGACGCCGACGGCCACCACCACGGCCCGCCCGACCGAGCCCGGGTCCCGCCCGGCCTCCTCGGCCGCACGGTCGAGCTCGGCGTTGGTGCGCCGCAGCCAGCCCGCCGGGCACAGGTGCGGCATCCAGCCGTCGCCCAGCTCGACGACCCGCCGCCGAGCGCGCGGGCCGCGACCGCCCACCCACACCGGCGGGGCCGGCGTCGGGCGGCCGCAGCCGACCGGCCACGCCGCCCGCAGCGCGGCGATGCCGGCGTCGAGCGCCCGGCCTCGCCCGACGAAGGGCACCCCGGCCGCCTCGTACTCCTCCGGCCGCTCCCCCGCGCCGACGCCGCAGACGATGCGGCCGGGGGCGATCGAGTCGGCGAAGGCCAGGCCGCGGGCGACGGTCGCCCAGCCCCGCAGCGGAAGCTGCACCACCCCCGGGCCGACCGCCACCCGCGAGGTCGCTCCAGCCATCACCGCGGTGGCGGCGACGGCGTCGAGCACGGGCTCGGGCCACAGCAGGTGATCGGCCGACCAGATGGCGTCGACCCCGGCCGCCTCCAGCCCGGCGGCGGCGCCGGCCAGCTCCGGGCCGGTCGAGCCGGAACCCTTGGCCCCGGTGAACACCACGCCCCGGCGGCCGATCACGGGCGGGCCGGCGGCGGTCACGGCGGGGAGCGTAGGTCGGGCCGCCGTCCCGAGGGCTCCCCTAGGCTCGCCGGTCGTGGCCGAGTCCTCCCCGGTGCAGGCCGTCGGCTTCCCTGGCCAGGGGGGCGACTGGCGGGCCGCCATCGCCATCCTCGGCGCCCACCCCGACGCGCCGGAAGCCGTGGCCCTCGCCGATCGCCTCGGCACCGACCGGTGGACCGACCTCGACCAGCGCGACACCCGCGCCTCGCAGCCGGTGGTGGTGGCCAGCGGGCTGCTCGGCGCCCGACTGGCCGGCCTCGGCGCCGCCAAGCCGCTGGGCGTGGTGGGCCACAGCCTCGGCGAGATCACCGCGGCGTGCTTCGCCGGCGCGCTCACCCTGGAGGCCGCACTGGACCTCGCCGTGCTCCGCGCCGAGCTGGGCCACCGGGCCGAGGCCGAACGCCCCGGCCAGATGGTGGCGGTGATGCGCCTCCCCGTCGCCGAGGTCGAGTGGCTCCGGCGCTCGGTCCTGGCCCGGCGCCCCGGCGTGCTCGAGGTCGCCGTGGTCAACAGCCCCACGCAGGTGGTCCTCTCCGGCGACCGCGCCTTGGGCGAGGCGGTCCTGGTCGAGGTGGAGGCGGCGGGCGGCGTGGGCCACCGCCTCCCGATCGGGGGCGCGTTCCACTCGCCGGTGATGGCCGGCGCGGTGGCGCCGTTCGCCGAGGCGCTGCGGGCCGCCCTGCGCCGACCCCGCCTGCCGGTGGTGACCTCCGCGCTCCCGGCGGCGCGGACCGACCCCGGCGAGCTGGCCGACGCGATGGCCCGGTGCCTCGTCCTGCCGGTCGACTGGCCGGGCACGATCGCCGCGCTGGCCGGCCTCGGGGTGACCGCCGCGGTCGACGCCGGTCCCGGCGACACGCTCGTGCGCCTGGCCCGCTACGAGCCGGGCGTGGCGTTCTCGCCGCTCCCCGCCGTCGACCCGACCTGAGGCCCGACCCGACCTGACGTCGACGACGGGCGGGCAGCGCCGCCGGGCGGGCGGCGCCGCCGGGCGGGCTCGCGGCCGGAGCGTCAGAGCAGGCCGGGCGGCGGCGCGAGCTGGTCGAGGATCCAGCGGGCCACCTCGACCGCGCCGTCGTTCTCGATGTGCACGCCGTCCTTGCGGAGCCTGGCGCCGCGGAAGGTGGCGTCGCAGGTGCCGTCGGGGTGGCAGAGCTCGGCGTTGAGGTCGATCAGCCGGGTGCCCGGCACCGCCGCCACCGCCGCCTTGTACTCCTCGTTGACGCAGTCGGTGTCGGCCGCCGAGTACCCGGTGAGCTTGCTGCCGATGTAGGTGCCCGAGGTGTCCAGGTACAGGGCGGTGGCGACGTAGACGTCGGCCTTCTCGGCGCCGAGGATCTCGATCGCCTCGATCGCCGCGGACCGGACGTCGGCGCGGCCCTCCGGCGAACACGAGCCGTACCACTGCCCATCGATCTTGCGCTCGCCGGCGCCGGGGTTGCCCACCACGAGCATCGCCACGTTGGGCCGGTACTCGTGGACGTACTCCTTCCAGCGCTCGGGCCACTCGTGGCAGCGGGGGTGGTCGGCCACCTCGTAGAACCCGTTGAAGCGGGCGGCGCCGTCGTCGAGGGTGATCCCGCATCCGACGGTGCCGCGGTTCATGGCGCTGATCTTCTCGGAGGACTGGAGGCGGAGGAACCCCATGCCGAGGGTGCCGGCCTGCGAGTCGCCGGCGATCAGGATGTGCGGTCGGTTGGGCGGCGCCGGGTGGGGCGTGTTGTCGACGATCTGGAGGCCGTCGGCCTGCTTGGAGCCGAGGCCGGCCACCTCGTCGGCGAGGCTGGTGGCGTCCTTGGTCGAGTACAGGACGAGCCCGCCCACCAGCAGGATCGACACGGGGATGGCCACCACCCCCTGCCACTTCGGCAGCGCCCCCTTCATGATCGGCTGCTCGAAGGCCACGAACGAGATGGCGGCCAGCACGATCGACAGGACGAGGACCACGCCGGTGCGCGACCACCCGTCGAGGCCGAGGCGCTCGGGCGTCAGCCACACCACGAGGGGCCAGTGGTACAGGTACACGCCGTAGCTGATGACGCCGAGCATGACGAGCGGCGCCGGGCTGAGCGCCTTGCGCATCCAGATGGCCCGATCGTCGCCGAGGACCCAGACGCCGAGCAGCACCAGCAGGTCGCTCATCACGAACATGTGGATCGGGACGTGGGCCGGGTTGATCCGGGCGGTCAGCCAGTACGTGATCAGGCCGGCGATGATGAACACGCCGATCTTGTCGAGGAACCAGACCACCTTCGACGACTTCGGTCTCGGCACCACCACCACCAGCGCGGCCACCGCCGAGCCGGCGGCCAGCGCGAACGAGCGGGTGTCGGTGCCGTAGTAGAGGCGGCTCTGGTCGGTGACGTCGCGGGACAGCTGGATCAGGCGGGTGAGCCCGAAGACCGACACCACCGTGGCGGTGGCCAACACCCCGAGCGCCCGCTCGCGATAGGTGCGGTTCCGCAGCAGCCACACCACGCCGCCGAAGAGCAACGGCCACACGAGGTAGAACTGCTCCTCGATCGACAGCGTCCACAGGTGCTGGAGCGGCGAGGGCAGGCGGAAGATGTCGGCGTAGCTGTTGTCGTTGGCGATCGCGTACCAGTTGTTGACGTAGAACAGCGCCGAGATGCCGTCGCCCCGGATGCGATGCAGCTCGCCCCGATCGGCGGCCAGCAGCGCGTAGAGCATCGCGAAGACGATCGTGAGGAGCATCGCCGGGAACAGGCGCCGGAACCGTCGGCCCCAGAACCGCACGATCTGGAACGAGCCGAAGCGGGCCACCGCCCGCAGCATCAGGCCGGTGATCAGGAACCCGGACAGCACGAAGAAGGCGTCGAGCGCGTACACGGCGCCGTCGGCCCGGCCGAGGTGGCCGACCACGACCGCCACCACGCCCACGCCGCGCAGCCCGTCGTAGGACGGCTCGTACGGCAGGGCGGCGAGGCCCCCCGAGGTGCGGCGGCGCAACGTCTCGCGGATGCTCCGCCGAGGGGCCTTGGCCGGCGGCCGGGGGCGGGCGGTGTCGGGGGCGGGGCGACGCGCGCCGGTTCGCTGCGGCCCGCCGGCAGGGCGGCGGCCGTCGGCCGGACGGGACCGGCCACCGGCGGCGGGGCGGCGGCGATCACCGGCGGGGCGAGAACCATCACCGGCGGGGCGGGACCGGCCACCGGAGGCGGGGCGGGAGCGGTCGCCCGCGGGGCGAGACCGGCGGTCGGACGGCCGAGTCCGACCCGAGGGCTCGCCCGTGCGGGGCCGGTCGTCGCGGGGCGCACGGCCGTCGCGGCGGGCACCGTCGCCGCCACCCCGCTCCTCGGGCTCCGCGCCTGCCGACCCGGCGGGCCCGTCCTCGTCGTCCTGCACTGGCCGGCGAATCTACCGGCGCCGCCTCGCCCTGTCGGCCCAGGTCGCGCCCCGGCGTCGATTCGACGTCGAATCGACGCGCGGTTCTGTCAACCCCCACCGAATCGACGTCGAATCGGCGCGACGCCGCGCCAGGCCCCGACACGGGCGCCGCCCACGGGCGTCAGCCCGCCGATTCGATCCGGCGGGCGGCGGCGACCACGGCCGCACCGAACCGGCGGCCGGGTTCGGGGCCCAGCCGGTGGAGCGGGCCCGAGATGCCGACCGCCCCGATCGGCGAGCCGTCCGGCCCGAGCACCGGCGCCGAGACCGACCCGACGCCCGGCGAGCGCTCACCGATCGACGCCACCCACCCGTCGGCCGGCACCGCCTCGCCGACCAGGATCCGCCCGGCCGACCCGACCCCCAACGGCAGCCGGGCCCCCTCGGGGACGGTGGTGCGCAGCTCCTGGGCCGACTCCAGCGAGACGAGGCACAGCCGCTCGGCCCCGTCCCGCACGTAGAGCTGGGCGCTCTCGCCGGTGGCGTCCCGGAGGGCGGCCACCACCGGACGAGCCCGGTCGGCCCACGGCCAGCGGCCCGCCGCCGCCCGCCCGAGCTCCACCAGCCGACCGCCGAGGGCGAACCCGCCGGCCTCGTCGCGCCGCACCAGGCCGTGGACCTCGAGCGCCACCGCCAGCCGGTGGGCGGTGGCCCGGCTGATGCCGGTGCGGTCGACCAGCTCCGCCAGCGAGCACGGCCCGTCCACCTCGGCGAGGGCACCGAGGATGGCCACCGACTTGTCGACGACGCCCACACCGCTTACCATCGCTCCCACAGCGTGACATGATCATCTCACATCGTGAGACGTGTCAAGTTGCCGACCCGTCACGGAACCGCCAGGAACCCACGCCATGCCCGCACCGAAGACCCTGAGCCAGAAGGTCTGGGACGCCCACGTCGTCTCCCGCCAGCCCGGCGAGCCCGATCTGCTCTTCATCGACCTGCACCTCGTCCACGAGGTCACCAGCCCCCAGGCCTTCGACGGCCTGCGCCTGTCGGGCCGCACCGTCCGCCACACCGAGCTGACGATCGCCACCGAGGACCACAACGTCCCCACCACCGACACCCACCTCGAGATCGCCGATCCGATCTCGCGCACCCAGGTCGAGACCCTGCGCCGCAACTGCGCCGAGTTCGGCATCACGATCCACCCGATGGGCACGCCCGGCCAGGGCATCGTCCACATCATCGGACCCGAGCAGGGCTACACCCAGCCCGGCATGACGATCGTGTGCGGCGACTCGCACACCTCCACCCACGGGGCCTTCGGCGCCCTCGCCTTCGGCATCGGCACCAGCGAGGTCGAACACGTCCTCGCCACCCAGACCCTGCCCCAAGCCGCGGCCAAGACCCTGGCCATCACGGTCGACGGCGACCTGCCCGCCGGCAGCACCGCCAAGGACATCATCCTCGCCATCCTCGGCCGCATCGGCACCGGCGGCGGCATCGGCCACATCGCCGAGTACCGCGGCTCGGCCATCCGCGCCCTCTCGATGGAGGGGCGCATGACCGTCTGCAACATGTCGATCGAGGCCGGGGCCAAGGCCGGCATGATCGCCCCCGACGACACCACCTTCGAGTACCTGAAGGGCCGGGCCCACGCCCCGCAGGGCGC
>WBZU01002631.1_pt1 | contig 12215 bp, 9 predicted proteins | sample 5204311 | NCBI WGS metagenome assembly WBZU01 (sample SAMN12344359, study PRJNA552823) | activated sludge metagenome | biome: Activated sludge suspended growth; feature: Nitrification reactor; material: Wastewater; isolation source: activated sludge from nitrification reactor of wastewater treatment... | reverse complement strand
TGGTGCGAAGCCGCTTGAAAGTCCGGATGCATCAAACCGTACATTATAAAATCCTGCAGTTCTGTTTCCGTTAAATATTGTAGCTACTTCCTTTCCGTAAATATTGTAAAGTACGATGTTCACGTTCCCTTCTTCTTTAACTGAATAATTAATTCTTGTTGAAGGATTGAAAGGATTCGGATAATTCTGAGACAATGAATAACTTTCAGGAATTCCGACAACTACTTCGTTTGATAAATTGAAATATTCAAAGTTACCGTTTACATCTATTTGTTTCAGCCTGTAATTATATTTACCGGAATTTACAGTTTCCGTAAAAGAATAATCGTTAGGACCTGTAACAGTTCCCTTACCTTCAACAAATCCGGCTCTTGTCCAGTCATTGGAGGCAGTAAGTTTTCTTTCAATATCAAATCCGGTATTGTTGATCTCTTTCAGAGTTGTCCAGCTCAGAGTAACTTCATTTCCGCTTACAGCAGATACAAAATTTGCGAGTTCAACAGGAAGAGGAGCATCCGGAATAAGCTGATGTCTTATCTCTCCGCCCGGGAATACATTGGAGTGAACATTTACATACATTGAATCACTTAAAAGCCATCCTTCCTGCTGTGCTGTGAGGACATAAGAATTGCCGTATGCTCCTGCTGTTACTCCTGTAGGAAATCCGACAAAACCAATTCTTACAGGAGAATTTGTTGTTACTCCTGCTGGAGCGTGAAAATGAGCTGCTGTTGTAGTGCCGGCTAGTCCGCTGAATGTCAGGTTAAAAGAAAGGATTTTAGTGACATTATCATAAGTTCCTGTTATTGAACCTGTGCCGGTAGATATATTTGGCGGGTTTTCATTTATGCCGGATAATGTATGATTAATTGGATAAACCAGTGCAAATGATGCAGTTTGCATTAAAAGTAAAACTGTTATGATCAGTAAACAACCTGTGAGATGTTTTGTAAAATTTTTCATTTTTTGTTTGATTAAATTAATGAATTTGTGGTTTTAAATAATTCTTTGCTTCTTAAATCATTTCCCTCCTTTCTGATTAAAAAGCTTTAGTTATGAAAAAACTGCTTTGAATTATAAATTATCTGAGAATTAATTAATCATTCTTATACATACAAGCAGAAAAAGATTTTCCGCTTTTGTCTTCATCTTTGTATGAAAAATTTGAGAACGGTCGTTTGGGGTGTTTTTTATTTTTGTAAATATAGTGTTATTATATTTTAAATGCCAACATCATTTTTTCATTAAACTTAGGATTCTGATTTTATAATATTTCGAAATAAGAAATTTGCTGTAACATGTTTAATCTTTAGACTGAATTAACTTTATCAAAAAATTCTTTCAATTTGTTTAAATCAAGTTTACCTTCCGTTCTGACCCCGCTGCACAGATCCAAGCCGAATGGTGCTACTGCTTTAATTGCGCTTAATACATTCTGTGGATTCAGTCCTCCGGCAAGATAAACCGGGATCTTCACAGTTTCCCTGATCTTTCTGCTCAGATCCCAGTCATGCACTCTGCCTGTACCTCCCAGCTCTTTTATTTCCTTTTTTGGATTTCCGGAATCGAGCAGCAATGCGTCAGCAAATTGAGAAACCTTATTTGCATATTCGACCGATTTTTCGTTTGTAACATGCACAACCTGTACTAATTTTACTTCCGGAAATTCTTTCTTTAGTACATCATAAATTGTTAATTCAACTTCATCCACTATCTGAATCGCAGTTGTTTTAAATTTGTTATGCTGTTCAATGATTCTTTCAGCCGTTGTTTCACTTGTAAGCAGAAAAGTAGAAACATTTTCAGGAATATATTTTAATATTTCAAGTATCTGTTCATCTGAAATCACTCCAGGTCCGCTCGGCATCCGGGAAACAAGTCCAAGCGCTGAAGCTCCGAATTCAACTGCTGTTAATGCCTCATTAACCGAGCTTATGCAGCAGATCTTTACAACAGGTATTTTCATAAAATTCTTTATTGTTTATAAATTTATTTCCGGCAGTATAGCATTTATCAAAATTATTTTAAACGAATGTATTCAGTATTGATTTCGATTATCCCTTTTAACATTTTGTTCTCAAAACAAAAAATAATAATTTTAAAATTAGTTTTTGATAAGTGTTCCAGGGTGGATTATATTTACATCGGATATTGTTTTCTTTTTCCTGATTCAGTACTAATGATTTAGTCTTAAATTAAATTTTATAATTTTGTGAAACCACATATTCTAATCAGAGAAACAATTTTAAACGGAAGTATAGAAGAAGTCTTTAATTTTTTCTGCAAAGCTGAAAACCTTGATAAAATTACTCCCCCGATACTGGGGTTCAGGATCATTACTCCGTTGCCTGTCGAAATGAAAAAAGGTACGCTCATTGATTATAAAATAAAACTAAACGGCATTCCTTTTAACTGGCATACTGAGATCACAAAATGGGATCCCCCGCATAGCTTTGAAGACACTCAACTAAAAGGTCCCTACAAAATGTGGGTTCACGAACATAAGTTCATAGAAAGAAATAATAAAACATTTATGACTGATACCGTTCGGTACATTTCTCCAGGCGGTGTGTTTGAATTCATTCCTCATAACCTTTTCGTAAAGAAGAAAGTGAATTTGATTTTCGATTACAGGCAAAAAATATTTGACGAACTTTTTTCCTTAAAAAAGTAGAAACTATTTAACATACAAAAATTAACATTGTCTCTTTGTATGTTGTACATCAGAAAACAAGGGTCTTCAAAGAATAAGGTTTTACTTCACGCCCCATTACATTGGTATTTTCATTTCAAATTAAATTTGTATTCAGACTTCTGTAATGTGAAGGAATTAGTACATGGATAATTCCTTATTAATTCAATACAATCATATTGATAAAAAATTAAAAGATACATTTTTATTAACACATGCAAATTCAGAAAAGCACAAATATAAATTCTTAATTAAGCTAAAATGGATGTTAAGTATACAAAAAGCGGATATGAGATACTACACGACCCGCGTTTAAACAAAGGGACTGGTTTTTCAGAAAAAGAAAGGGATATGTACGGACTTCATGGCTTGCTTCCGGATCAGGTAGAAAACATTGAACAGCAGATAGTAAGAGTCAATGAACAGGTTGACCATTTTAATAACAATATAAACAAATATGTTTACCTGATTCAAATGCTTGATAATAATCAAACGCTTTTTTTCAGGACTATAATGGATAATCCTGTGAAATATTTTCCATTGATTTACACACCTACTGTAGGTGAAGCTTGTCAGAAATTCGGGCAGATATTCCGGAGACCAAGGGGTTTATACATTTCCATAAAAGATAAAGATAGAATCCGGGAAATATTAGGAAACTGGAATATAAAAGATGTGCGCTTCACTGTAGTAACTGATGGAGGTAGAATCCTCGGACTCGGCGATTTAGGAATAAGCGGCATGGGAATTCCAATCGGGAAACTTGCTCTGTATACAGCTTGTGCAGGAATTGATCCAGACTATACTCTTCCAATTGTTCTTGATACGGGTACAAACAACGAAACTTTGCTGAATGATCCTTTATATCCCGGGCTTAAAATTCATAGAGTTAAGGGAAAAGAATATGATGAGTTTATAGAAGAATTTATACTTTCTATTACAGATATGTTTCCAAAAATATGTATCCAATGGGAAGACTTCGCAGGACCTGATGCAGTAAGGATACTTGATAAATACAGAGAAAAGATTTGTACTTTTAATGATGACATACAGGGTACGGCAGGCGTTGCAGCGGCGGGATTGATATCGGCTTGCAGGTTAACGGGGAAATCTTTTACAGAACAAAAGTTTCTGTTTCTTGGTGCGGGTTCCGCCGGTACAGGAATAGCCGGTTTACTCATTAAAATATTACAGGAAAATGGTTTAAGTAAAAAGGAAGCTCTGGACAGAATATGGATGTTCAATTCAAAAGGATTACTGGTTAACTCACGCACAGACCTGGAAAATTATAAAAAAACTTTTGCACATGATCATGAACCAATAGCAGATTTTAATTCTGCTGTAAGACTACTGAAACCTACAGCTATTATTGGTGTAAGCGCAATTGGCGGAGCTTTTACAAAAGAAATAATCGAAACTATGTCTGCAATTAATGAATTCCCGTTGATTTTTCCGTATTCAAATCCGACTACTCATTCAGAATGTTCAGCAGAAGAAGCTTATAGATGGAGTGCCGGTAAAGCAATATTTGCAAGCGGAAGTCCGTTTGAAGTTGTAGAGCTAAATGGCAAAAAATTTATTCCGGGACAAGGCAATAATGTGTTTATATTTCCCGCTATGGGTCTGGCAGTATTTGCCACGGAAGTAAAGCGTGTAACAGATGAAATGTTTATCTGTGCAGCTAAAGCTCTTGCAGGTCTGGTTTCAGAGGATATGCTGAAATCCGGTTTGATTTACCCGCCAATATCCGAAATTCGTAATGTATCGGTTAACGTTGCCATTAAAATAGCGGAATATATTTTTGACAGCGGACTTGCCGGAATAAATCGTCCGGAGAATATTGAAAAGTTCATTAAAAGCAAAGTGTATTTCCCTGATTATAATTAAGAACTTACTATACGACAAAATTTTCTGAGAGAATTTCTCGCAAATTACGCAGAATTATCACGCAGATTTTCGCAGAAACAAGATCAATAAAGAGATTATTTGCGGAAATCAGCGAATTTTTTCTGCGAATATCTGCGTGAAAATATATTTGTCGTGTACCAAGAATTAAGAATGAACTAATTTAATTTTTAGAGTTTCAAAGAGCGATTACACACGGAATATTTTCCTGATCAGAAAACTGAAACGATGACTATTACTATCAGGAAAATGAACTGAAGACTTTAGTGGATAAGCTTTGATGAATTAATGAGAAAATTATTTTTAGATACTTTACCTGAAATTAAAAATTAACGGGAATACAAATACTACAATCACCGTCCAGAAACTATAAACCGGCAGGAATATTGAAATCAATTTTTCAACTTCTTCCGGTTCACTTTTGTTAAGCAATGTCATCAAAAGTTTATATGACACCATTAAAAGATTCGTAAGTATCAAAATGTTTCCGCCGAGAACCGCAGATCTGTTTGGTGTAATTCCCCATTCGGAAATCCTGAAAACGATTGCAGAAAGCGCAATACAATTTACAATTATAGTCATCACAGTCAGAAAAAATAAAATTGTAATTTCTGTCCGGTTTCTTTTTGATCTTGAGGTTTCCGCCAAAGAAAATACAATGATTGCCATCACTACTATAAGCAGCCCGTTGAATGTCAGAAGAAATTGTCTGTCATTATATGGGTCTTTACCTGTAGCAATTATAGCAATGATGTAAACGATTAAAGTAATTAATACCAGCGGGGAAAAAATTTTAGCAATTACAGGAGAGACTTTGCTTACTAACTGCGGATTTTTCTGAACTGCATAAGTTCCGATAATTGGTGTAGCGGCAAGTCCGAATATCCCGATATATTCGCGGTAAAATTGAAAGATTTCCATACCGATTAACGAAAACAGTCCGATAGTCAAACTCGAAAGTATTATTCCTGCTATCAGAATTATTGCAGTGATCACAATTACATCACCATTATACCTTAAGTAGTCTGTTCTGTCTTTATAATTATCTATCCTTCTGCCTGTAAAAGCAAAACCAAGGACAGACCAGAGAAATAAAGGTAAATGTATACAGGACAATCTTAATGTATCACTCTTGTCATTGAGAGGTAACAAATTAATAAATATTAATGCAAACAGAATTGCTGCAGCAGCAATTAAAATTTTGCCTGCAGAAAGTTTGTTTTTCCATGCAAAGTAAAATGTCAGAATCGGAAATATTACAAAGCCGGCATTTCTTGTGTAGAAAAAAATTTCGTCAATCTGAAAGTAAGCAGGTATCTTTGCGATGAAACCGGCAAGCAGAGAAGCAAATATTACCAATGCAAGTTCACTGCGGGAGCCCCAGTAAATATCAGGGCTTTCATAATTAAGACGTTCATTCCAGAAGTCAGCGAGTTTATTTTCTCCGAAGTCCGGATATAATAAATTAAACTCGCGTTTGAAAGAAGACTTGTCAGATCTGTAAAGCTTTTCGAGTTCTTGAGGATTATCTTTGTTTATTTCAATCTTTTTTTTCATGATGTAAGATTTGAGAATGTGAAGAATTACAGATTATGAGTTTGCTATTATTTAAACAATTCTAAAACCGTTTAAACGTTTACCCTTTCTGGTAAATTGTATTTGACTAAAATAAATATTACTCAAGTTGACAGCTTCAGGATTGGAAAAATAAATTGCCACTAATTACACTAATTAACACTAATTTGAAAAAGAAATGAAAATTTCGTTAGTGTGAATTCGTGTAATTCGTGGCGAAAAACATACTTCAGAAATCAAAACTTTCAACTTGAGTAAAAATAATCAAATAATTTACTGTCGCGAATTAATTTGAATATAAAGTAATTATAACAACAAAAATTTTAACAGGGAGAATAAAATTCCCGTCTCCATGTTATAGTTCAATTTACATTTTCTATAAATTATATACTTCGTAAAACTTTTCCGCATTGGTGGTGATCAAAAAGTTTGTTCCAAGAGTTTACTTTAATAAAATTGTAATATGCAAACACTTTGGAACCAGCAGGGCAGGCACAAACAAGGGAGGGAAAATTTATTAAAGATTGGTTTCTTGATCATTCGTTCCAAGTTCGTTCCGAAAGATAGAAACAATAATAACACTATAAAATAAAAAACCCTGTAAAGACTAATCTCTACAGGGTTTATCGTTTGAGCTGGCAGAGGGATTTGAACCCCCGACCTGCTGATTACAAATCAGCTGCTCTACCAGCTGAGCTATGCCAGCGTTTTTATATCAGGTAATATAAATTTAATATTTATTTCTTTCAATTCAGTTTAAGGAAGATTTTAAAAAATTTTACTTTTTCTTTCTGTCCTTCTGTGCGTCTCCGTATAATTTCAGTATCTGTCCCGTCATTACTTTATCTCCCTTGATATTATTCCATTGCTTCAGTTCCTTAACTGATACATCGTTCTTTTCCGCTATTGACGCCAGAGTATCGCCTTTCTTTACTTTGTATGTTTTTTTAACTACCGCCTTTTTATCCGAATTCTTTCCCGATGTTTTATTTCCTGTAACTTTCAGCTTTTGTCCTGAATATATTATATCTGAATTCAGATCATTTAATTCCATAAGCGCTGAAACTGAAATACCGTATTCATTCGCTATCATTGTAAGATTCTCACCTTCGGATACTGTATGAACTGAAGTTTTTTTGTTCCCGGAACTTATTTTAAGCTTCTGACCTATCGTAATCTTATCGGATTCGAGATCATTCCATTCCTTAAGTTCTTCTACGGTTACTTTGTTCTCTGAAGCTATCTTTGTCAGATTATCTCCTTCGGAAACTGTATAAGTTTTAAACGAAGTGTTCTTCGATGAAATGCTTTTTGTATTTGTCTTTTCTTCCGGAACTGATTCTTCATTAATACTTTCTGATTCATTTCCGGAAGTTTCAGTCACAGAAGATTCTTCATTAGCTGTTTCTTCAGTTGTCTGAGCTTCTGTACTATTATTAGTTTCAGGAGTGCTAATTTGTTCGCCTGATACAGGAGCGGATGTATTTAAAGAATTATCAGTCTGTGTTTCCATTGCTGTAATTTCTGTATTATTACCTGTATTGGATTTTGTTACGCTGGTTTCAGTTTCATCTGCAATATTTTCTTCAGATTTTTCTTTGCTTCCGAAAAGAAGTTTATATCTGCTTTCAGAGATATAAACAGCAAGTTTCTGATTTGCAGCAGGATAATTCCCGTAATTAATATTATTCCAGATCCTTACATCCGAAGGTCTGACTTCATAAAATGATGAAACGCTTCCGAGAGATTCTTTTTGTTTGAATTCATGACTTACCATTTTAAGTCCGTTGTTGCTTCCTATCATTTTAATATCTTCCGGTTCATAATTTTCAACTTTATAATGCACACCTGTTATCTGCTCACCCTGCACTCCGGATTCATTGCCGGCAAATGAAGGTGAAAATCCGCTGCTCTTATCAATATCATCAGCTTTATTGTAGTTAGCTAGAAATTTATCAAAACTGTTGTGAGGAATTCTGAGTTCGTACGGTACATCATAAACCGGTACCTGATCATTCGTCAGTTCAGAATTAAGATCCCTGATTGTTTCTATATCTGTTTCACATAATTCGGAAATTCTCTGAAGCGAAACAGATGACTTAATTTCCACCCTGTCAAAAGAAAGCGGAGAGCCGTATTCTATGTCTTTAAATCCATATTCTTCCGGATTTCTCAGGACAAAAGACAAAGCAATTATTGAAGGAACGTAGTTCTTTGTTTCGCCGGGAAGATATTGTCTGAGTGTCCAGAAGTCTTTCGATCCGCTTTTCTTAATCGCTTTATTAACCCTTCCCGGTCCTGCATTGTATGCTGAAAAAGCCAGATACCAATCGTCGTATGTTTTATAAAGATCTTTGAGTAAGTGCGAAGCGGCATCCGTGGATTTTTCAAAATCCCTTCTGTCTTCCCTGTATCCGTCTGAACTCAGACCGTAAGAGATTCCGGTAGCCGGCATGAACTGCCATAGTCCCATTGCGCCTGCTCTGGATACTATAGTAGGATTAAGTCCCGATTCCTGAACGGATAAATAGATCAATTCTTCAGGGGCATTATTGTATTTCAGGATCTTTCTCATGAGCGGGAAATATTTCCCGGATCTGTATAAACACTTGTCAATAAAGCTTCTGCCTCTGTCAGTATTTGAAAAGAACTCGATATATCCGTCGACAGCAGCGTTTCTTTCGAGAGGAACATCGCTTCCGTCCGGCAAAGGTTCTCTGTCACTGCTGACCTGTTCTACTCTCTGATAATTCAGAGAAACTCTTTTTGCAAATTCAAATACAAGACTCTGCTGACTTATCTCTGACTGTGTGATCAGATAATCCTGAACTATGGATGTCGCAAGTTCATCATAATCCCTTTTCCAGAAATAATTCTCGCCTTTTAATATCACTTCGTAATTTATCTTATTCAGATTTTTTAAAGAAGTTTCAAATTCCTCTCCGGCTTTATTTGCTTCAGATGACTCGTTGTACTTAAGCGCTTTCTTGTAATAAGTAAAAGCTTTCTGTATTCTGGTATATACTTCTATAGAATCCCGGCTTCGCTGCGAGACAATTTCGTCTTCATCTGAGCCGGAACACCCGTTGAAAGTAATTGTGTAAAGCGCAATCATTATTGCGCATCCAAAATAAAAGAAGTATTTTACTGTATTAATTATGAGTTTGTTTTGCATATTCCTAATAATTAATTTTCATAAATATAAATACTTTAGATATGTTTTAATAAAGTTTTATCTCAAGTATATGTAAAATAAAAAAAGTTTCCTTAAATAACAGTATATTCCTGAAATCTCCCGATTAAAATTTTATTCATGGAAAAAAATTATCTCCTTACTGTTCCAAATGTAGTTGTAAAACAAAGAATTGATAAATACATAGCGCAGTTTATAGAAAATGCTTCAAGGACGAGGGTGCAGAAAGCTATTAATCTCGGATATGTTACTGTTAACAGCGAACTCGTCAAATCAAATTATATTGTAAAGCCGGATGATGAGATAGAGATCGAACTCGAAACTCCCGATAAAAAAGATGTCCTTGCAGAAAACATTCCTCTCGAAATAATATTCGAGGATAATTATCTGATGGTAATCAATAAACCTCCGGGAATGGTAGTTCATCCTGCTTACAAAAACTACAGCGGTACTCTCGTTAATGCCCTTATGTTCTATTCGGCTCAGAAAAATGATACTCTCTCCGATCTAAGCGGATTTGAAAGAGCGGGCATTGTTCACCGTCTTGACAAAGATACTTCAGGTCTTATTGTCGTTGCTAAGGATGAAGTTACACACAGAAAATTATCAGAACAGTTCTTTCATCATACTATCGAACGCGAATACAACGCCATTGTCTGGGGCAAACTGAAAAAGAAAAAGGGAGAAATTTCAAACCGTCTCGGCAGGGACAAAAGAGACAGAAAGAAAGTTGCCGTACTGAAAGAGGATGATGATAAAGGAAAATTATCAATTACAAATTATGAAGTTCTTGAAGAATATGAATTTCTATCTTTAATAAAACTCAATCTTAAAACAGGGAGGACTCACCAGATACGCGTTCACATGTCTCATTCCGGACATCCAGTCTTCGGTGATGAAACTTACGGAGGAAGAGAGCCGCATTCTGTTAATCTTACAGCAAATATAAAATCGCAGATAAAAAATCTTCTGGAGATCATTCCGAGACAAGCGCTTCATGCAAGAGTTATTGGGTTCATTCATCCTCATACAAAAGAAAATCTTAGATTCGACTCAGAACTTCCTTATGACATGAAAAAAATTCTTGAAAAATTAAAATGATCAGTTCACTAAATTATATTTGAACTTTCAACTCAATGTCTTCATCTTAATCGTCATCAGAATCCTTATCTTTATTATCTTTTTTCTCTTTGCCTTCCGTTTTATCCTTTCCCGGATTCACGGATGCTTCCCACGGAAGCTTATCTTTCCGGATCTCAGGATGATGTATCCTGCCTCCGAGATTTGCAGTGTATGCCATCATCCCGTTAACTATCAGCAAAAGCGCCAGCATGAAATAAGCAAATGAGTTCGGAAGCAGTTTAGGTTTTTTGAAAAGGAAAATTGATAGCAGTCCGATTGCTCCGGTTATATCCATTGCAATAAAACTGTAAAGCGCAAAATCCTCATGTGATTCGATAAATGACTCATCCACATCATCATAATTACCTTCTATCATTTCCTGAGCTTTGTCTCCGGTGAGATATACGGGAATTGTTATAAAAGCAGTCAGTATCAGTATAAGTATGCTTGTTTTCTTTACATCATCGCTTTTCTTAATTAAGCCGATAAGCAAAACGAAAATTGAAATTGCCGTGCCGATGATCGGGAAATGATTAAGTACTATGTGTAAATGCGCTGCATTCATCATTGGATTAAACTCCTTCTTTGTTTTTTTAAGTTAGTTAAAATGTTTTCTTTATTAAATGTATGAACTCAAAATCTTATACAAAAATATTTCATTCAATTATTAAATAAAAATTAAAATTTCCATTTGCGTAGGATTCAGAATATTTGATTATCCTTATAAAAATTACTTAGTCGAATTTATTTCTGAATTATAAATATCACCGGTGTTGTCCAAATTAATTTATTTTTTAAAAATATTTGTTTCTATTAAAAAATTAAAATAAAATGTAAGCTGTTTGAATCAACCCCATCCTGCCCTCCCCTTTCAAAGAAGTTGTCTCAAAACTGAAATTCAAATTTTACCACTAAGTCTCAAAGGCACAAAGATTATTGTTTTTTAACTTTTCTTCTTAGTGTCTTGGTGTCTTAGTGGTAAAAATCTTAGTCTTGAGACACTCTCTAAAAAGGGGAGGGTTTGGGAGGAGTTTTGAAGCAATACAATAAGTTCTTCAATGAAAATTTAACTATACTAAACAATTATATATCCATATTTAAAAACGTTTTGGACGTAAGCGAACTATCACGGTTTTGCAGCATTAACTTTAGATTGATTAGAATTATTCAAAAGATTAATTTTAAGAAATATTGAATTTGACACAAACAAAAATTTATTCGATCTCCTGAAAGAACTTTCTGCAGCAGATGTAAAATATATGATCTGCGGAGGAGTAGCATGCGTACTGCACGGAGTGGAAAGAGCTACTTATGATATTGACTTGTCCGTTTCGTTTGAGAAAAGTAATTTGGAAAAAATCTTACTGGTTGCCCGCAAGTTCGGTCTGAATCCAGGAATACCTGAGCCGGTGGAAAATATTTTGGATGAGATTAAACGGAAAGAATGGTTTGAAAAGAAGAATGCTCTGGTTTATACTTTTATATCCGATAATAGTCCTTTACAATTGAATATTTTTACTGAAAACCCATAGTCATTTGAAGAGTTAACAGAAAATTCTCAATTAATTGTTATAGATAATGTCAGCATGAATGTCTCTTCACCGGAAGATTTGTTATTTGTTAAAAAATTAATAAACCCTCTCAGAGACAAGGATATTACTGACATAAAAGCGCTGGAGGAAATAATTGGAAAAAGAAAAAAAATTAAGAACGGAAAATTAATCGACC
>WBZU01001824.1_pt1 | contig 12226 bp, 9 predicted proteins | sample 5204311 | NCBI WGS metagenome assembly WBZU01 (sample SAMN12344359, study PRJNA552823) | activated sludge metagenome | biome: Activated sludge suspended growth; feature: Nitrification reactor; material: Wastewater; isolation source: activated sludge from nitrification reactor of wastewater treatment... | reverse complement strand
GTTTCGATTTGCGATTCGGCCATGAGCATATTCAGAACTGTGCGCGGTCATCCGGCGAGTGGCTAACTTGTGATTTCGTTCATTGACGCTGCGCCATGATACGGAAGTTGCCCTCCGAGCGCAAGACCGCCAAATTGTAGCATAGACTTTTTCGGGCGCAAGTTGGTTGACGGCCAAGAACCAAAGCGAGCCGCAAAGACGCCAAGGGCACAAAGGAACACGAAGCGCCGATGACTACTGCCCATCCATGACGCAGCGAAAGCCGAGCCAGTCGGCGGCACTGCGGCCGGCGATCATCTGCGATGCGGCGGGTTGCAACAGCGGCGCCGCGTCGGCGAAGGAGCCACCCTTGACCAGATAGGCGGTGACGCCATTCTGCTCGACGGCGGTGGCTGTCCATTCCGCCACGTTGCCGGCCACATCGGCCGCGCCCAGCGGGCTGTCGCCGGCGGGCCGGTACGAGCCGACCTGCACCGTGTCGCCAACGCCGGAGGCCGCGCTGTTGGCCTGCTGCACGCTGAACTCGTCGCCCCACGGGTAGCGATACATGCGGTTGGTAGCCGGGGCAAAGGCGGCGGCTACTTCCCATTCAAAGACGGAGGGCAGGCGCTTCCCCACAAAACGGCAGTAGCGGCCGGCGCTGTCCCAGTCCACGTTGATCATGGGAAAGTCGCCAAATGCCGGGTCGAGCAGGTAATTGGCGCGGGTCGCGCTCGCCGAAGAGGCCGGCCACGGGCAGACGCCGCGCTCGTAACAGGCGCGATAGGCGCGCACCGTCACCTCGTAGCGATCGGCGCGGAACGCGGGCAGGTTCACTTCCTGCGTGGCGCCGGGGTTGGCGAAATCGGCCACGGTGAAGGCGCCGGCTGGGACATCGACCATGGTGGTGTCGCGCGGCTGGAGCCACCAGACCACAGCGAGCCCCGCGCCAACCAGCACGAGCAGAAGCAGGACCGCGCGCAGCCAGCGCCGCCCGCTACGCGGCACCGTTTCGCCTTCCAGCCAGGCCGTATCGGCCTCGGTGAGATGAGCCGGCACGGGCGCAGGTAACGCCGTCGCAGCGGCTAGCGATGCCAGCGCGGCCGTAGCCTGCGCGCCCTTCTGCGCTTCGCCCAGGTCGATCTCGTGGCGAAGAAGCTCGGCCAGCGGCGGCTCCCACTGCGCGCTCTGCTCGTCGTTCTGGGCCAAGCGCTGCAACTCCCCCTGCTCCAGCGGTCGCGCCGGGTCGAGCAGCGCTTCGTGCAGCAGGACGGCGGTGCGCTCGGGGTCAGTCTGGTAGCGCAGCGCGGTGAGCATGCCGCGGCGCCGCGCCAGGGCCGTGCGCAGCAACAGCGTACGCTGGCTCTCGTCGAGGTCGTGGCCCGCTTCCAGCACGAGCAGGCCGTCGCGCAACAACTCGTTGGAGGGCAGCACGCCGCGGCGCCACCAATCATCGAGCGCGCGGTCCAGGGCGCGCTGCACGGCCATCGTACGCGCATCGACGCGCGGGGCAGGCGTCACCGGCGGCGGGGGCGCGGCCGTCGCGCCAGGGCGGCGAAAGGGCGCGGTTGCCTCGTCGTCGTAATCCCACACGACGGCATCCTCGCGCGGATCGTCGCCCCATGGATTGGCTGAGCCGTAGCCCGTACGTTTCTCGCTGGCAGATGGCATGCGCCCCATTGTATGCACTGGAGAGAAAAGCGCAAGCGGGCGGCCGATCGATTAGAGATCAAGCAGAGCTATAGAGATTTCTCGCCGGCAAGTTCCAGGACTTTGAACAGAAGCTCGTCACTGAAGTACAGGGAAGAGGCGCGCAACCGGTGAATGTAGGGAACGACCTGCGGGATGAATGCCCGATGCTTCGCAAGTAGCAACACACCAAGCGTCCCGACACAGTTGATGTGGTTGTGCTCAGCGACACTCCTGGCGCGACGATCGTCGATCAGGAGTACGTCAGCCGAGAGTTGCTTGTAGAGCGCCATCGCTTCCAGTTCGCCTTGGCCCAGTCCACCGGCGGCCAGAACCCAGCGCGAGAAGTCCACGACTACGACCCGACCGGCAAGAAAAGCCGCCGACTCGACGCCCTGTGGCTTGTCAGGGTCAGTGACTTCATCAAAGACGGCCTGTGGCACGCGAACGTCGGCGTAGAGTTGCGTCAGAATGGTGAGCGCTCCACAGGTAGCCAGCGCGATAAGGGCTGAGCTGTCCGCAATTACCAACACGACCTATTCACCAATCAAGCGGTCAAAATCGGTTTCCAACTCAGCCGGGGTCTGCGTCTGAAGGGCGACACCCTGCTGCTTGCAGAAGGCCATGAACGTGTACCGATCAACGCCGGCCAGTTCGCAAGCGGCGCCGATCGACAGTTCTCCTGCGCGGTAGAGGCCGAGCGCAGCATAGAGCCGAACCTTGCTGGACACACTCGAGGCAGGTTCAGCAACAAAAGGTTCCTCAGGAATCGAGATCGTTATAGGCATAGGCAGCTCCTCATGGTGCCTGAATTCTATCACACCTGGCGCCCCGGCGATCACAGCCAATATTGCACGGCAACATCCTCGCGGCTAGAATGAGTCATGAGATCAACTACCAGGAAGGAAGGCCGCGCATGACCCAGAAGGAACTCGGCTACGTCGAACTGGAGTGGACGTGTCCCGTCTGCAAGACGCGCAATCCCGGCACGCAGAGCACGTGCAGCGGCTGCGGCGCCGCCCAGCCCGAAAACGTCACCTTTGAAGCGCCCGTACAGGCTGACCTCACCGAGGACAAGGAGAAGGTCGACCGCGCCAAGGCCGGGCCGGACATTCACTGCGCGTTTTGCGGCGCGCGCAACGCGTCGACGGCCAAAGTCTGCCGGCAGTGCGGCGCCGACCTGACGCAAGGCAAGGCGCGCGAGAGCGGCAGCGTCGTCGGGGCGTATGCGCCGAACACGGGCGCTATGGTGCGCTGTGCGTCGTGCGGCATGGAGAACCCGGCCGCGGCGCGGCAGTGCGTGCGCTGCGGCGCGCCGCTGGGCAAGGATGTCGTCGCACCGCCGCCACCCGCGGCAACGCCACAGCCCATGCCCGCCTCAGGCGGCAAAATGGGCATGATCATTTTCGCCGTCGTCGCCGTACTCATCCTCATCGGCGCCGGCTGGTTCCTCACCTCGCTCTTCCGCACGTCAGCCACGACTGCCTCGGTCGTCGACGCGCGATGGGAGCGTTCGATCGCCATCATGGGGCCGGTGCCGGTACGCGCAAACGGCTGGCGCGACGAGGTGCCGGCCGGTGTCGCGCAGCTCAGTTGCCGCCAGGAAGTGCGCTCGACCAGCGACTCGCCGCAACCGGGCGCGCGAGAGGTGTGCGGCACGCCCTACACGCTGGATACCGGCACGGGCATGGGCCGCGTCGTGCAGGATTGCGAATACCAGGTCTACGATGACTATTGTTCGTACATGACCACGCAGTGGGGCATCGTCGACACGGTGGTGCGCCGCGGCGTGGGGCTGGCGCCGGAGTGGCCGGGCGCGACGCTCGCCAGCGGGCAGGAGCTGGGCCAGCGCAGCGAGCGCTACGTCTGCGTGGTGGAAGTGGGCGGCAAGCAGTACGACTTCCCGCTGCGCACGGTCGACGCCTACGAGCAGTGCGAGCCAGGCAGCCAGTGGTCGATCTCCATCAACGGCCTGGGCGACGTGGTCGAGGCGAAGCGCGTCGAGTGATCGAAGCGGCGAAGGGAGCCACAAAGACGCAAAGAACACAAAGGGGCACGAAGAAGAGTCTCGAAGAAGAGCCTCGAAGAAGAGTCTGCGCCTCTCTCGCCCCTCGCCCCTCGCCCCTCGCTCCTCATCGATTGACCATTGACCGTTGCCCATTAACAATTCTTCCTCGCCCCTCGCCCCTCGATCGCCACAAGCTGCGGATTGACCGGCAACGCGTTCTCGAGTAAGATAGCGCCCATGTTGGAGACGCTGCACCGCCGTCACGGTGGAATCACCTACTCGTATCGACGGGGCACAGGATGCCCCTTCCCGCCCGTGCGTTGTGCCGGCGCGCCATGCGCCTGACCGTCTCTTGGTTTGACATTCAAACGCGTGGGCAGACAATCGCTCACGCGTTTTTGTTTGCCTGCGCCACTCAACGGAGCTGACTGATGACCAATTTTCCTCCCGTCGACGAGCAGATGCGCATCCTCATGCGCGGGGTCGATTTCGGCGACGAGCAGACCTACAAGAACATGGAAAAGGAGCTGCGCGAGCGGCTGCAAGAGAGCTACGACACGGGGCGCCCGCTGCGCATCTACTGCGGCTACGACCCCTCGTCGCCCGATCTGCACCTGGGGCATACCATCTCCATGCGCAAGCTGCGCCAGTTCCAGGACCTGGGACACGACGTTACCTTTCTGATTGGCACCTTTACCGGCATGGTGGGCGACCCCAGCGACAAGGAGAGCGCACGCCGCCAGCAGACGCTCGACGACGCGCTGGGCAAGGCCAAGAGCTACGCCGAGCAATCCTTCCGCGTGCTCGACCGCGCCAAGACGAAGATTCGCTACAACCACGAGTGGCTGCAGGAGCTTTCCTTTGGCGATGTCGTGGGGCTGGCGAGCAACTTCACCGTGCAGCAATTTCTGGCGCGCGAGAACTTCTCCAAGCGCTACGAGAAGGGCGACGCCATCTGGCTGCACGAGTTCTTCTACGCGCTGATGCAGGGCTACGACGCGGTGGCGCAGGAGACCGACGTGCAGATCGGCGGCACCGCCCAGCTCTTCAATCTCATGGCCGGGCGCAAGCTCATGGAGGCGCAGGGCCAGCGGCCGCAGGTGGTGCTGACCTTCCCCATCCTGGAAGGCACGGACGGCGTGCTGCGCATGAGCAAGTCGACGGGCAACTCCATCGGCATCGACGAGCCGCCGGGCGTGATCTTCACCAAGGTGCTCAACCTGCCCGACAACGTCATGCGCAACTACGCCGAGCTGGTGACGCGCTGGGAACAGACGACCATCGACGAACTCTTCGCCGCCGTGGCCTCCGGGCAGATGGCGATGCGCGACTTCAAGCACAAGCTGGCGTGGGAGATCGTGAGCATCTTCCAAGGTGACGAGGCCGCCAACCAGGCCGCCGACGACGCCAGGCGCATGCATGAGGGCGAGGCGCCCAGCGACGCCCCGCGCTTCGTGCTGGCCGCGCCCATGAACATCCTCGACGTGCTGGCCAAGGGCGGCGTCGTCAAGAGCAAGGGCGAAGCGCGGCGCCTCGTCGAGCAGAGCGGCGTGCGCCTCGATGGTGCCGTGGTCGAGTCGAAAGAGCTGATGCTGGAGCCCGGCGCCGGCGAGCGCGTGATCCAGGCCGGCAAGCGCAAGTTCCTGCGCGTGGTTTCAGCGTAGCGGAAGAGATTTACCACGGAGAGCACGGAGGGCGCAGAGAAAGAGAGATTGGAGATTGGAGATTGGAGATTGGAGATTGGGAGAGACGCGGCGCAGGGGTGCATGAGACTCGGGTCCGCTTTCCACGATCTCCCATTCTCCCTCTCCCATTCTCCCTCTCCCATTCTCCCTCTCCCATTCTCCCTCTCTCCCTTCAGCCTCTGCGCCTCTCAGCGCTCTCTGTGGTGAGTAGACTTTCTTGCGCAACCTGCGGCGGCTCACGGTGTTACTTCCTTGGCACGGTCACCACCACACAGGTGACCGTGACCCAATCACATCAAAACTCTGCGCACCTCTGCCTCTTTGCGCCTCTGCGTCAAAGATCATTTGCTGTGGAATAAGGGTGGCAGCCAGCAACCAAAGGAGAGAGAGAGAAACCATGGGTTTGTTTAGCGGCAAGAAGGGGCTCGTCTTTGGCGTGGCCAACAAGAACTCCATCGCATGGGGCATCGCCCAGGCACTGCACAGCGAAGGCGCCGAGCTGGGCTTCTCCTACGCCGGCGAGATTCTCAAGAAGCGCGTCGAGCCGCTGGCCGAGAGCATCGGCGCACCCTTTGTCGAGGAGTGCGACGTCACCAGCGACGAGGCCATCGACAGCCTCTTTGTCAAAGTCGGCGAGCATTTCGGCAAGCTCGACTTCCTGGTCCACTGCATCGCCTTTGCGCCGAGCGAGGAGCTGGGCGGCCGCTTCGTGGACACCAGCCGCAACGGCTTCCGCATCGCGTTGGACATCTCCTGCTACAGCCTCATCGCCCTGGCACGCCGCGCCCAGCCGCTCATGCCCGACGGCGGCGCCATGATTGCCATGACCTACTTCGGCGCCGAGAAGGTGACGCCCAACTACAACGTGATGGGCGTGGCCAAGGCCGCACTGGAGGCGTCGGTGCGCTACCTGGCGTGGGATTTGGGCAAGGACAACATCCGCGTCAACGCCATCAGCGCCGGACCGATCAAGACGCTGGCCGCATCGGGCGTCAGCGGTTTCCGCAAGAGCCTCAACTACGTAGGCAAGGTGGCGCCCATGGGCAATGTCGACCAGGAGGATGTGGGACAGGCCGCCGCCTTCCTGCTAAGCGACCACGCCACGCGCATTACGGGCGAGGTGCTCTACGTCGACGGCGGCTACAACATCATGGGCGCGCCCGACCCATCGCTGATGGACGGCGACGCCAAGAGCGAGTAGCGGCAAAGAAGAAACAGCCGGGCACGAAAACACAACGGGCACGAAGGGGCACGAAGGAGAGGGCAGCAAAGCCTTTCTTTCGTGCCCCTTTCCTGTTGGATAACCGCCCGCACGCATAGCCCGCCGGCCCCCGCCATTGCCCGGCCCAGCCCGTGAAAGCGCGTATCGCCGCCGCAATTGGGACGACCGTCCGCCGAAAAGCAATTCCCGCCGTCCTGATTGGTTCGCCCGCCGCTATGAATCAGTCGCCCGGCGCCAGATAGTAAGCACCGGCAAGATCAATCGATTCCCCGGCGCCACAAATCTCTCTACCTCGCGCACAATTGTGCCGCCCGCCCCGTATAAAGAGCGCCCCGGCGCGGGATAGTGCCCACTGCCGAGAAGATTGCTACGACTGCATGATGAAAAGTGCCGATCGGCGCTGGCAAAGCGAACACCTTGGCAAAGAATGTGCTGACGCCGGCCGAGAAAGTTTGCATCGGCGCAAATAAAGGTTACACCGGCGCAGGAATTGATTGTACCGCCGCAAGAAAAGTCTTTCCGCTGCATCGCATTTCCATCACCTTGCCCTGCAAAGATGGCCCCGGCGCCGGAAATCCAACAAATGGCGTAGCGATTGTCCGCCGTCCGCCCGTCGCCGCGCGATCCGGGGTGCGCTATTGTGATGGGCGGAGCGTGTTCTGCGCACCACGAAGACGAAGCGGTTGGCGACGCCGGCGCGGCCGGCGACGCAGCCAGTCAAGGGAAGAATGCGATGAGAAGAAAGCGAGCAGGCAAACGAGCAGGCAAGCGCAAAAGCACGGCCCCGCCGCCGCAGGGCAAAGCAGCGGAGCCGGCAGCGATCGCCGCCAATGGCGCGTTGCCCAGCCCCGCGCCGGCAGGCGAGACGCCGCAGCAGGCGACGCCCGCACCCGCCCCTGTCGCCGAGAGCGAGCCGCCGACCACGCCCGACGCAGGTGCAGAGGGCGACGGCACGACGCAGCCGCCCCCCAAGCGCAAGAAGCGCCGCTACAGCCCGCAGCGCGAGGATTATGCCATCTTGTTGGGCTGCATCGACAACAAACTTTATGGCCTGGAGACAGCCAGCCCGGCGCTGCGCGACCTGCTGGCAGAGCACGGCGTTACGCCGGCAGTGCTGGCCGCCTGCCGAACGCAGTACGACGCCGCGCAGGCAGCCATGAATGAGCGAGGAAGCTGCGCGGCGGCTGAAGCGGGCGCCGTCGTCGCAATGGATCGGGCGCGGCACAGGGCAGAAATCGCCTACGGCACCTTCCGCCAAACGGCACGCACCGCCTTTCCCGATCGCGCAGAGTCGGCCGCGATCTACCTGGGCCTGCACTTGACGGAGGCCATCCCGGAGGCGACCGCGCTTTTTGTGGATGATGCGCGGCTCGTCTTGCAGGCGGCGCAGCATGCGGCCATCGCCGGCGGGTTGGCGGCCGCCACCTTTGACGCTGGACGCATTGCGGCAGTTGGCGAAGCCATCGATGCGCTAGACGACGCGTACAAAGCGCGGCACCAGGCGCATGCCGTAGCGGTGCAGGCCACGCGCAAGCGCAACGAGACCGTCAGGGCGCTGCGCCGCGCCATGCGCCCGATCGCGCTGGGCGTGAGCGCCATGCTGCGGCTGAACCCGACGGTGAACCGGCCGGTGGATTGGTGAGGAGACAGAGCGTCACGACGCGTGACTGCACAAACTACCAAGCATGGAAGTAGAGAAACATCTGTGGTGCAGCCATGGCTGGAGTATCCTGTTGGGCGCGTCATGCGGCGCCACGCATCATTCGGTCGTGGCCGGATGTTTAAAATGCACCAATAGGGCGTACTCCAAGTTAGTGGCAGTATAATGGATGGAGCAAACGTCCTCACCCGGCCGATCAGCTTGACGTTGACCACTACTCCCTTATGTCCTTTATGTGCGACAGTGACAACAGAGATTGGCCGGCGGGGTACATGGTATGTCCTACGCTAGCTGTCCGTTGGAAACACTCGGAAAACAGGATAGCGAGAGCAGGACATTTCGCCGGGAGTTCATATGCCTCAGTTCGATCTGCTCTTGCTTCATCCACCGAGTGTTTACGATTTTCGTGAGCGGGCCATCATGTATGGACCCATCAGTGATTTGATCCCTTCCTCGCCGGTATTCGAAATGTATCCCCTCGGTTTTCTCACCATGACAAGCTACCTTGAGGCGCGAGGCTTGAGCGTGCGCATCGTCAATCTCGCCCTGAGGATGATGAACGATCGTCAATTCGATGTTCCTGCCTTCCTCACCAAGCTCAATCCCAAGGCGGTTGGCATCGACCTTCATTGGCTGCCCCATGCCCATGGAGCCATCGAGGTGGCAAAACTGGTCAAAGAGATCCACCCCACGGTGCCGGTGATTATCGGTGGCCTGTCCGCCACCTATTTTCATGAGGAACTCATCCAATATCCAGCGGTGGATTACGTCCTGCGGGGAAGTTCTGTGGAATCGCCGCTGTACGAGCTGCTAATGTGTCTTGCTTCGGAACAGCCGCCGAAGCAGGTACCCAACCTTACCTGGAAAGCCAATGCCGAGGTGCATGTCAACCCGTTTACCTTCGTTCCCAAAACCCTCGATTTCGTGGACCTGATGCCTGAGCGTTTGGTGAAAATGGTATTGCGCCATCGAGACCTGCAAAGTGTCTTGCCCTTTAGAGGCTGGTGGCAGAACCCGATCACAGCGGTCTTTACTGTCAAAGGGTGTGCCCACCAGTGCGTGACCTGTGGCAGTTCCAGCCAGGCGTGCAGCCTCCTGTCCAAACGCGAACAGCCGTTGTTTCGCAGTCCGCAGAATCTTGTCAAGAATATGATCGACATCAGCCGCTTCTCGAAAGGTCCGATTTTCCTGGTTGGGGACTTGCGTCAGGCGGGAGAGGAATACGCGTATGAAACGTTAGCGCTTATTCGGGAAGCCAACATCAAGAACGAAATTGTCTTCGAGTTGTTCGACATGCCGCCGCTGGAGTTTTTGGGGGTGATCGACGAATCGGTAGCAAACTGGAGCCTGGAACTTTCTCCTGAGAGTCATGATGAAGATATCCGTCGCATCCAGGATGAGACGACCAGTTTTGGAAACGCTGAGATGGAGGCGGTGATTCAGGCAGCACAAGCGTTGGGCTGTCATCGGATCGATGTCTTTTTTATGATTGGCCTGCCCAAACAGACGCGGCAATCAGTGGAAGCGACGATCCGCTACTGCGAACATCTCATGCAAGAGTCTGACACACGTCTGTCCTGCTTTGTGTCGCCAATGGGCCCATTCCTAGATCCTGGTAGTCGGGCCTTTGAGGAGCCGGAACGCTTCGGCTACCGCCTATTCGCTCGAACCCTGGAAGAACACCGCCAACTACTGGTCCAACCTTCCTGGCAACAAATCTTGAACTATGAGACGATTTGGATGAGTCGGGCGGAATTGGTCGCGGCCACGTACGATGCGGCTGAAGCCTTGAATGGTTTGAAGCTGAAATATGGCCGGATCGGCAGAGCCAGAGGAGAGGAAGTCGCTCGTCGTATCAAACAGGCGCGTGAGATCAAGGAGCGTCTGGATGCCATAGACCATGGGAACACAGCGGATCCTGAGGCGCTCCAGGTGCTCCAAGGGGAAATCTATGCCTTCAGTGTCTCGACCGTCTGTGATAAGAAGGAGCTATTCTGGAGACGCCGCCTGGTAAACTATAAACCGATCGGCATTTTGAGGATTGTGCTTGCGTATCTGCACGATCTCATCAATGGACGGGTGGCTACCAAAATCGGCCCACAAAAGTCATCAACCTGATTCACCCGGCGACTACCAAGCAGGAATTTTCAGACGACGCTCAGGCTTTTCCCCGCAAACCCGGATAGATGCGATCTACCAACCTCGCCAGTGTCATCCCTTGCACGACGATCGAGAAGACGACCACAATATAGGTGATGGCCACGATTGTGCTTCTGGCCGGTACAGCTGGAATCGAGAGGGCCAGTGCAACCGAGATCCCCCCGCGCAATCCACCCCAGGTGAGAATTCTAATCACCCCTGGGCTGAATGACCTGAACATGCGCAGGACAAACACCGTTCCACCCACACTCGCCCAACGACCGAAGAGGGAGATCGCGATTGCCAAGAGGCCTGCAACCAGCAAGGCGGGTGTAAAAGGCATCACCAACACTTCCAGGCCAATGAGCATGAACAGCAGCGCACTGAGGATCTCGTCCACCAGTTCCCAGAAATCGTCGAGCCGTGCGCGCGTACTAGGCGACATGGCGAAGGCGCGCCCGTGGTTGCCGATCAGCAAGCCTGCGACCACAATGGCAATTGGACCGGATGTGTGGAGTCTGTCTGCCAGGGCAAAGCCCCCCATGACCAATGCCAGTGTGATGATCACCTCAACCTGGTAGTTGTTGACTCGCTTGAGCATCCGGTAGGTAATCAGGCCAAGCACCAGGCCCAGCAAAACCCCACCGATCGCTTCCTCAAGAAAGAGCAGCGTCACCCCGCCCAGGGTAATATCGCCACCCCCCGTCGCGATTTCGAGCAGAATCAGAAATATCACGACGCCGATACCGTCATTGAAGAGCGATTCCCCAGCAATCTTGATCTCGAGGCCTTTGGGGACGCCGGCGGTCTTGAGGATGCCGATCACGGCCACCGGATCGGTCGGTGAGATCAGCGCTCCGAAGAGCAGGCAGTAGATGAACGAAATCGGAATGTTCAAAAGAGTCAACACAATCCAGGTCAGGCTACCGACGAGGAACGTCGAGACAATCACGCCTATCGTAGCGAGAAACGTGATGGCCCATTTCTCGCTCGCCAGATCGTCGAGCGTGATATGCATTGCACCGGCAAAGAGTAAAAACGACAACATGCCGTGCAACAGTGCCTGATTGAAGTCGACCGTTCCCAGGAACTGGGCGACACCAGCCTGCCCGACTTCCAAGCCCAACCAGCCTAACGCAACGAATCCGAGGGAAACAACCAGGGCGATAATCATCACCCCAATCGTGATCGGCATGCGTAAGAGACGGTAGTTGATGAAGCTGAACAGCGCCGTTAGCACCATCAATATGGCGACAATTTCGAAAAGTGTCATGATCCGATCATCGGTTCTGCATAGCCGTCATTCTCGATTCCAGCGCAGGTCAGGCATGGTTCAAGCGGAGGTTCAGCCAATTCAACCAAGGGCGATACGTGCGGTCATACCGTGCCGCAACGACATAGGTTTTCAAGCCATGGGCATTGGCCATGCCAAACTCAGCCTACCGTCACATGTCAAAAGCGTCAATCCGGCCATTTTCGTCGATTGCGTAGAGCAGTTCGGCCAGCCTCAGCAGCGCCTGGTTGGCCAATTCTACCTGCGCCACAAACAGGGGCCGCCGCCACTTTTGACGCCGGGCGCATTGCGGCAGTTGGGGAGGCCATCGATGCGCTGGACGACGCGTACAAGGCGCGGCAGCAGGCGCATGCCGTCGCGGTGCAGGCCACGCACGCGCAATGAGACGGTCACGGCGCTACGCCGCCCCATGCGTGCGATTGCGCTGGGCGTGAGCGCCATGCTGCGGCTGCACCCGACGGTGAATCCGCCCGACGGATTGGTGAGGAGAGCGAGCGCCGCCAACCGCAACGGCGCCCGCTTTGCCGCCCTGCTCACGCGCCGGCTGGTT
>WBZU01002630.1_pt1 | contig 12231 bp, 9 predicted proteins | sample 5204311 | NCBI WGS metagenome assembly WBZU01 (sample SAMN12344359, study PRJNA552823) | activated sludge metagenome | biome: Activated sludge suspended growth; feature: Nitrification reactor; material: Wastewater; isolation source: activated sludge from nitrification reactor of wastewater treatment... | reverse complement strand
CAATGGCGCGACGCACGGGGCGAGATGAAGGTGCAATGCTCGTGAAGGCCAAGTTTTTGGCGCCCATCCGCTTCAAAAAGCGCTCGCCGCGACGAAGTACCACTGCCCGTTCTTCAACGCCTTGTCGCTGAACCCTCGCGCGTAACCCACGCGGAAATTCGCGTCGAGGTAATACCCGAGCGTTGCACCGAGCCATAACTCGAGGCCCGCCGATGTGTGCAGGTCGGGCGAGTTGATGATGCTGCGGTTCGTGAAGAGCGAAATCGCGTTCAAATCCAGCTGCTCGAACGCCCCGCCGTAATCCACGAACGCGTTGCCGTCGATGCGTCGTATGTAGATGGGCAACGTGGACAAACCTCGGTCCGGCTTCACGATCGGGAACCGATACTCGACGTTTTGCAGGACGTACGAGCTGCCGTACAAACTGCTTGGTTCGTATCCGCGCAGGACAAACGTTCCGTCGTACATGCCCGTCGTTACATGATCCACGACCGTCGAATTCTCGAGGTCGTATCCGCCTACGCTGAAGTAGCCGCGGTTGGCGTAACTTCCGCCCGCGACACCACCCGCAACGCGCAGGGCCAGCGTATGGCGCCCGGGCCAAGGCATCGGGATGTAACCCGCGACCGCGCCTTCGAACGTGTACAGCGATAAATCACTGCCCGTCTCCGGCCCCGCATATTCGACGGAAGCGCGCAGGGAAAACCCGCGAATCGCCCCCGCCGCATCGAGCGATCCTTCGATGTTCGAGAAGCCGTAACTCGCGCGCAACGTGCTCATCACGCCGCCTTTGGGAATGCGCGGAACGGCCGTGGTCGGGTCGAGTTTGACCGGGGGAAGTTCCGCGCCAAACTGGCTGAACGAATACGAGAAACCCAAGTATTGGTCGGAAAATTCGCTGGGGATCGCGTACGCGAGCGACGAAGAAATCCCCACGCCTCGTTCGTCGTATGGAATCTGCTGCTCGTTCGCGACGAAGTTTTTCCGCGGAGAGACCACGTGAAACAGGCGTAGACGCAGATTCACGGGCAGTCGCAAGTACGCATAATCGAGCGTCACGCGCGGAGCCGGCGCGGCAAAGTCCGACGTGATGCTCGCCGTCATCTCATGCAAACCGACGACGTCGCTCCCGTACGCTTCGACGGTCAGCGCGTTGTTGCTGTACGTGCCGGGCCCGTAATTCACCGAGTAAGCGCGAGGCAACACCGTCCGAGCCGGGTTGTAACGACTCCACTTCATCGGCACGTGTTCTTGAATGGCCGGTGGGTCGGGCCGATCGTTGGGAGGAGGCAACGCATCGAGAAAACGCGCCGGGTCGATCGGCATCGACCACAAGTCGAATCCTTTGGATGTGTAACCGACGTACACGAGGGTTTTTCCGTCCAAACTCACCGCCGGCTGGTACGCACCGATGCGCACGTTCGTGACTTGCTTGAGCGTCTTTTGCGTCAGATCGTAGGCGTAGATGTTCGAGATGCCCGTGCGATCCGAACCGAAATAGAGCGTCTTGCCATCGTTCGAAAACACCGGATTCGCATCGATCGCGCGGTCGTGCGTGATCTGTTCGAACGATCCCGTGGCGACGTTGACGAGGCGGATGTCGCGGTAACCGCCCTTGGTCCAAGCGCTGTACGCGACAAACTTTCCGTCGGGCGAAAACTTGGGCGTGTAGGCTTGTTCGAATCGCGCGCTCGGAACGAGATCCCGAACGTTGATGACTTTTCCTTCGGGATCGATGTCGGCGATTTGCAGGTACGTCGTGCCCTTGGAGTTGATCGTGAACGTGATGTGTTCGCCGTCGGGGCTGACGTCCGGAGCCGTCGCGCGCATGCCCACGGTCAAGCGTGTGCGCTCGGGCTCGTCCCCGCGCGGAGCATCGGCGCCGTGGTTGATGCGGTAGATGTCGTCGCGCCAATAGACGATCTTCCACGGCGTCGAGCTGCTCGTGTAGGCGTCGCCGTTGGGAGCGAACGACGTGACGGATGATCCGCGTGTACGGGCGAAGAGCTTGGGTTTGTCCGTAAACTTGTCGCGTTTGTCCGAGAACCGAGCCCGGTAGATCCCGGCACGATCGTTGTAGTCGTCGCGCCAGTAGACGAGTTCGTCTTGGCCGGATCTTTGGGCCGCTTTGGGCACGAATTGCGGGTACATTACGTTGCGCCCGTGATGCGTCAGGCGCACGCCTTCACGTACGCCACGAGCCTCCACTTCCTTCATCTGCGCGCCGTAACGAAGGCGCAAATGCTCCTTGAAGCCCTGGAAAAGCTCTTCATACGTCTTGCCCGTGGCCCGACGAATCGATCGGTTGATGGCCCAAGGAAACGTGTTGCTGCCGTAATCCGCCGAGACGGCGCGCATCGTGTTGATGCCGTACACGTCCGAAATCCAGCCGAGGAACCGCGAACCGTAGAGGTACCAAATGTTTCCGTTCGGCCACCGCATCGCCCCGGACGACATCACGTCGAGTCCCGCGATGTTGTTCTCGAGCACGTCGGCGCGCATGTACATGTCGAAGTACGACGAACGCATGCGCCCGGCGCCGGATTTTCGCGACTCGATCAACGTGGCCAAACCCTCGATGAACCATCGTGGCTGCACCTGGTTCGGCGCGTAGGTTTTACCAAGGACGGCGTTGATGATCGCCGCCGGTCCCGTGATGTTGTCGATGTGCAGGATGTGCGTGTACTCGTGCGTGATCAGGTCGAGCAACCAGTCGTCGTTGTCGCCGAGCACCGACAAGTCTTCGGGAGCCGTTGCATAAAGACGAACCGTGTTGAACGGCAGCGCAGTGGCCGATCCGTTGGATGAATCCACGTCGTCCGTGATGACGATTTCCGTCTTGCCGCGCGGTGTATGGGCAAGCTCTTCCGTGAGCGGTCCGTGGATCGATTCGCAGATGAGGATCACCCGTTCGGCGAGGGGCGCGAGCGTGTTGGGATGATGCACGCGAAAGTGTTGCGACTCGACCGTTCTCCAATCGAGTGCGGGATCGCCGATGGCGGACGCGTGCGACGACGAGACGACGACAGCCAGTGTCGCCGCGAGCGCCAACCCGAATCGAGGCCCAACGTTCTTCGTCACAAGTCGTCGTAAAACATCGGCTCACGGATGCGGCTGTAGCGATACACGAGCTGCCGACCGTCGTTGCCGATCTCCGTAAAACGCGCCCCAAAACCAGGCTCGGACGAACCGCCCGGTTCACGAGTCCACATCACGGTGGCCAGCGCGTAGAACTCGTAGTCACCGGGCATGTGCACGTGCAGTTGCACCGGCGTGCCAATCTTGGGAATGCGGTACGTTTCGACAAACACGCCGCCATGTTCGACGACGTCGTTGCCTCCGAGGCCGCGATAGAAGTTCGACACGCTGCGCGTACCGAGCGAAACCTCGAGCGTGCGCACGCCGGGCGGAGCCGCGGGCGCGGGGACCTTCTTTGGGGCTGCTTTCTCGGGCGCAGGTGCTGGAGCGGGTGCGGGTGCAGCAACCGGCGCGGGTGCCGGAGCGGGCTTGGGCTCGACGGGTTTGGCTTGAACAACCGGTTGCGGAGCGGGCTCGGGCTTGGGTTCGACAGGTTTGGCGTGAACAACAGGCTGCGGAGCGGGCTCGGGCTTGGGTTCGACAGGTTTGGCGTGAACAACAGGCTGCGGAGCGGGCTCGGGCTTGGGTTCGACGGGTTTGGCGTGAACAACAGGCTGCGGAGCAGGTTCCGGTTTGGGCTCGACGGGTTTGGCCTGAACAACGGGTTGCGGAACGGGCTTTGGAGCGGGTGCCGCGACAGGTTCGGGTTTTGGCGCGGCAACAGGCGCAGGTGCAGGCCTTGGCGCTGGAGCCGGTTCGGGTTTTGGCGCGACAACCGGGACAGGTGCGGGAGCTGGTTCCGGCTTGGGCGCAGCGACCGGGACAGGCGCTGGAGCGGGCTCGGGTTTTGGCGCGGCAACGGGAGCCGGTGCGGGCTTCGGAGCAGGCGCTTCCGCGGGCGGAGGAACCGACGGTTGCCCGCCACCTTTGTAGCGGGCGAGGGCGTTTACTTTGGCGAGTGACGCCGCGACAAACTCGAGCACTTCGTCGGCTGCGGGATGACCACCTTCGATGTTCTGTACGTCCGCAAGAACCTTGCGCACGTTTTTCAGGGCCACATCCCGCCCATCGAGCATCGCTCCGCCACCGCGTTCGATCTTGCGCAAGATCGTGATCGTTTGGGCGATGGGTTCGGCCGCATCGAACAACTCGTCGGGCGCGTCGTCGCAACCTTGTATGGCGCTGAGCGCCGAAGCCAGGCTTTCTCGCGCCGTTTTTGCAAGCTGAACGGGTTCCACGCGTCACTCCTCCAAAGCCACGAACGGCGTCAGCCTAGCAAAGGCGCGTCCGAGAAAAAGAGCCGAGTCAAATCTTTAGGGCCGGCCTCCTGCCCCTCGATTTCCCCGCGAATCAAGGCGATCGCGCCATCTCCCGTCCGAATGATCGCGCGTCCTGCTTCGACGTACCCTTCTCCAGGTTCGAGTGCCGTGGGAAATTTCGCCACGGGCTGCGCGGCCAAGACGTGCACCACCTTGCCGGCGATCTCGGTCCAAGCTCCCGGAGCCGGAGCCAACGCGCGTACGAGACGCACGATCCGCTCGGTCGGCCAGGACCAACGAATCGCCGACGCTTCTTCATCGAGGAACGGAGCTTCGGTCGCGAGGCTTTCGTCCTGCGGTTTTTCCGGGACGGGTTCCCCACGGGCAAACCGCATCACGGTTCGGCGCAACGCTCGTAACGAAGGTCGATCCAACGCCCGCGCCAAGTCCCACGCGTTCCACCGCGGATCGATCGGCTGCGGCTCCTGATCCAAGATCGCGCCCGTGTCGTATTCCTTCGCGATCCGATGCACGGTGACGCCCGTGACTTCGTCTCCGCTGAGTAACGCCCACGTGGTCGGATCGGGACCTCGATGCCGCGGCAAGAGAGATGGATGCACCCCCAGTCCGCCAAACTTCGCGGCTTGAACGAGGTTCATGGGCAAACGCGTCGTCCAAAACCAGCTCACGAGCAGATCCGGCGCGATCGATCGCACTCGTGCCAAGAGCGCCGCATCGTTTGCCCGCGGTCGGACGAGCATGCGGTCTTCTCCAAACGTGCGTGTTGCTCGACGCAACCCCAGGGCATCTTTGCGACAAACCGCACACAGCTCGATCCGGTGACCATCACGAGCCAAAAGGAGCGCCGCAAGCGGCAATCCGAAGAACACGATCCTCAGCGCCATTCGTCCCTCGTTACGAACACTTGCACCTGTTTTGGCCGAAAAGTTTTCCACTTTTGTCGGCCCTGGTAGCTCTCGCCGTCATGGCGGCATTCTCTCCGCGCAATTTGTTTCGACCTGCGCTTCGACCCGGGCATCGATTCGATCCCCTGGCGGCTCCTCGTCCCATCCTCGTCTTCGAGGATCTGCACAAGGCGTACCGCTCCGACCAACCCGTACTCAAGGGTTTGTCCCTGACCATCGAGCGTGGTGAGTTCGTTTTCATCACGGGACCCTCGGGTTCGGGCAAGAGTTCTCTGTTGCGGCTCATCCACGGCATCGAGCAAGCAGATGAAGGACGCATCCTTTTTCTCGGTCGCGATATCAGTCGCCTCAAGCATGAGTCCATTCCCGCGCTGCGGCGCAACATCGGCTACGTCTTCCAAGACTTCAAGCTCGTTCCGAGCTGGACTGTCGCCGACAACGTCGCCGTCGCGCTCGAAGTCGTCGGACTGCCTCCGAAAGTCGTGCGTGCTCGCGTCGGCGAAGCGCTCGAACGCGTAGGTTTGTCGGGGAAAGGCGCGCAACAAGCCAAGCGGCTGTCCGGTGGTGAACAACAACGTGTCGCGATCGCGCGAGCCATCGTGGGCGAACCGGCCTTGGTTCTTGCGGACGAACCTACGGGTAACCTCGATCCACAACTGGCGATCGACATCCTCGGCTTGTTCGAAGACATCAACGAAACGGGAACGACGGTGCTCTTCGCGACGCACGATCGCACGTTGCTCGACATTCGTCCGCGGCGCGTGATCGTCCTCGATGACGGCAAAGCCACCGACGCACCGAACGGGCTGACCGCAGAAGAATCCGGCGAACACGCCATCCTCAACTTGGTGGCGTAGGAGATCTCGTCATGTCTCAAGAAGACCAATACCGCTTGCGTGTGCCGATGCGAGCCTGGCGTCCCGGGCGCGGAGATCTTCGGACCCACTTGAACACGATATTCTCGTTGGCCGTCGCGTTCGTTTGTCTCGCCGCATCGCTGCTTGTTGTGACAAACCTATCGTCGGTTCGGGAACGTTGGTCGCATGCGGGTCGAGCGACGGTGTATTTGCGCGACAACGCGACCGACCAAGAGATCACGGACCTCGTCACGGCGCTCGAAAAAACCCAAGGCGTGCGTCGCGTGCGTCACGTGACGAGTGCTCAAGCGCGGCGCGAAGTCGTGACGGATGAAACGGATTCGGCGCTCGCGTCGCTTCCGGCCAACGCGTTTCCCGCGTCGCTCGAGCTTGGATTCACCGAGGAAATCGGCGATCAGGAGCTGCAAAACATCGCGCTGAAACTGCAAGCGTTGCCCGCGGTGGAGACGGTCGAGACGTACCGACGTTGGACGGAAAAACTCTCGGCGCTTCTGAACGGCGGGGTCACGGCCAGCGCGGCGCTCGCGATCGTCGTCATGTGCGCGGTCTTCAGCGTCATCAGCTCGACGATGCGGTTGCTCTTGAGCCGCCGCAGCATTGAAGTGGAAGTGTTGCGTTTGGTTGGCGCGACGAACTCGTTTGTACGCCAACCGTTCGTGATCGAAGGAGCCATGCAAGGTGCGGCGGGCGCAGGAGCGGCGATCGGGCTGCTCGGCTTGCTCTTCCTGCTCGTTCGAGGTCGTTTCGACCACGAGCTGGCGAACTTGCTCGGGCTCACGCCTTCGTTCTTGCCGTGGACCGTCAGCCTTGGATTCGTCCTTCTTGGCGGCTTGCTTGGCGCGTCCACCGCGCTCGTGAGCTTGCGTCGCATGGGAGCGGGCTGAAATGAAGCGCCAAACCTCGTTTGTCCTGACACTCCTCTTGGCTCTCGGTTCGAGTGCTGCGAGCGGTAGTACGCCGACCGATGCTCCGCCTTTGCGCGTGAGCGGTTCCGTGTCGGATTTCGAGCGCATTCTCATGCGGATCGACGACGAGCAGAAGGCGCTGGAAACGGAACTCGTCTCGATTGATCCGCGCCTCGAGACCGTGCGCAAACGCATGCTCGCGCGCGGACGAGCGTATTACCGGCACGTGCACGCGGGGCTTCTGCCCGTGGGCGAAGGCTTCGATGCGCTGGTGGATCACGCGGCGAAAGTGGAACGAGTCCGCCGAGCACTCGAACGAGACGTCGCGCTCGAGGCGGACCTCATCAAACGCAAAGAAACGATCCGCACGCGCCTCGAACGATTGGCGGCGGAACGAGCGCCGCTCGATGTGCAACGGGAAGCGATGATCCGGGCCAAACGAGCGCTCGATGCGGAAGAAGAGCGTCGAGCAGCGTTTGCGCGAGCGTTCGAGACTTCGGCGCGGCCGGATTACGTGGCGATCTACGGTGCCGAAACCGGTCCGCGTGACGGCGATACGAAGCTCGACTTTGCAAAGCAGAAAGGTCGCCTACATTTCCCGGTGGCCGGCCGAGCGGAAGCGCGCAAGTCGGAGAAACACGGAGTCAAAGGCATCGAATTCGTCACGCCGATGTCGGCGGCGGTTCGAAGCGTCGCCCCGGGCCACGTTGTCTTCGCCGATCGTTATGATGCGTACGGCTTAACGGTCATTGTCGATCACGGTGATCGTTATTACAGCGTATACGCAAATTTGGGTGGCACGGACGCGCGGGTCGGAGATTCGGTGGGAGCGGGCGTCAGGATTGGGACGTCTGGCGCGAACGGGAAGGACGACACCGTGTATTTCGAGATTCGGCGAGGTTCGAATCCCGAGGATCCCGGCCCGTGGTTGGGCATGTGAACAAATAGGTTCGTCCGAATAGAATAGGGCGTCGGGAATCGTTCTTTTAGGACGAACCCTGACGCCCTGTTTTCATTTGGGTTCGGGCTTGCGTTTTGGGGTGTGGCGCATTAGGATCGGGCTCGGCGCGCCATGATCATGTCCGAAACGGTAGTGAAGTTTCGCAAGTTGACGCAGGTTTTCGACCCGATTTATCGGCCGTATGCGGATGTGGAGAACGGGCCGGGCGGATCGTACGTGGCGGAGGCGCACGAGGATTACCGGAAGAGTCTGGTTCAGGCGCTGGAATTGAACGATCACGTGAAGTGGCTCGTGGCGGGGCAGCCGGGTTGTGGAAAAACCACGCTTCTTTTGCATGTCGTGCAGCATTTACGTCGCCAGGGGCGATTCGTGGTGTTCGCGGATCTCGAGAATCTCGTGTCCGTGCATGACCTTTCGTGGATCGAGCTGCATTTGGCGGTGATTTATTCGCTGATTGAGGAAGTGCGCAAGTGCTCGCTGCCGGTTTCTCCGAATTTTGCGGAGCCTGTTCGGGGGTGGCTCGAACGCTTGGATTTGCGAGGTGGAGTTGGCGGAAACTTGGCTGCCGTCGGGGCGGCAATGAAGCAAGTTTTGGAGACGGCTCGGTTGGGCAAGGACTTGCGGGACGAAGTACGAGATCAGGTGAAGAGGACCGGGCAAGACCCGCTGGGTTTGCTGCGCGCGATGCTTGCTGAAATCGATGCGCATCGTCCGATTGTGATTGTCGACGGAGTGGACAAACTTCAGCCCGATCATGCGCGTCGTAAATTCCTTTCGGATGATTCGCAAATTCCATTCGAAAATACGCCTGGATCTACGGTTCTCACGATTCCGATTTCATTGGTGTACGAACCGGCATTCAATTTGTTGAGCGAGCATTTCAACAATGCCGACAGTGCGGTGCTCGCCGCCGTTCGTTTGTATGATTTCGATGCCAAAAATCGTCGCCGCCAATTATCGGAAAAAGGTCTCGACGTCCTCGAGCGCGTGATTCGAGCGCGCATAGATCCCATTGATCCGGATATTATTTCGCGGGCCGGCATTCAGCGAGCCATTGTGGGTTCGGGCGGAAATATGCGGGAACTTGCGCGCCTTTTGCAGGCGAGCGTGATCAAAGCGCATGTGCGGGAGGCTCATTTCTTGGACGAAGAACACGTCGCCGCGGCCATTGCCGATCGGCGTGAATCCTATCGTCGTGCGCTGAGTCCCGAATTTCGACCTGTTCTCGAGAAAGTGCGCAAAGAATATCAATTGGAAGGACCGGGAGAAATCACTCGATTGCTCCTGTATGGTCTTTGGGTGATGGAATATCGTAATGGCGAGACGTGGTACAGTCTGCCCAATCCGGTGGAACAATTGCTGGAAAGCTTGGAGCGGCGCGGCGCATGAATCTCGAACAAAGTCTCGAAGACCTCAAAGCCCGTCTGATGTTCCAGCGGGGCCATGCGACCCTCATGATTTTCATTTCACCGACGGAAGCGTCGGTGGAGGAGAATCGGCGCATTTTGGTCAATATTCTGCTGGCGTCGTCATTGCAAGTCGTGGACATGGGTCGGATCGAGCATGAATTCGGTCCATCAGCCTGGGTGGACGCGACAAACAAGCAATCGGGCGACGTGTATGTCATGGCGTCCATTCCGACGAGTGTTTTCGGGGCGTCGGCGTTTTCAACGATCGTCAATACGGAGCGCGAATGGCTGCGCAAACTGGCGGGCCCGGTATTGCTTCTCGTTTCTCGGGATACCGAGGACATGTTGCGCAAGCGGGCGCCGGACTTTTTGACGTGGGCCGCGACGGTGTACGAATTGCCCGAATCCACCGAATTTTTGGCCTTGGCGCGTAGTCTCGGCGCAATGCCCACGTCGTCGCAGAGGCATGTTCAGAATGAAAAACCATTGCGATTTTTACATCTGTCCGATTTTCATTTGAAACCAAATCGAATTCAGCGTTACGACCAAGACAAAGTCCTCCGCGGGCTCATTGAATTTCTGGAAAGCGAACGGAAACGTTTTCCGCTCGACGCCATTTTCATTACCGGCGATTTGGCCTTTTCCGGCAGTTCCGCCGAATACGCGCTCGTTGTGGAATTCTTGCAAAAACTGCTGGAAGTGACCGGTGTGGCTGCGGAAAGGATGTTTGTCGTTCCCGGCAATCACGATGTCGATCGTCGCGTGGGTAAATGGCTTTTGCGAACGTTGCCGGATACGCCGACGGCGGATGCGTTTTTCCTGGAACCGGACGCGCGAGATGCACATGCGCGGAAATTCGATGCGTACCGAAAATCGCTCGCGCCACTTTTGGGAGAATTACGCAAACTTGGATTGGGCGTCGGCAAAGATGCCGTGGAAATGATCGATTGGCATGACGCTCGGATTGCGGTCGCGTCCTTTAATTCCTCGTGGTTCGCGCATGACGATGGCGATATGGGAAAACTTTGGCTCGGTGAAGCGAATATCGCCGAAGCGGGCGATCGATTGGCGGAGGAAAAAGCAACATTTCGTATTGCGCTGATGCATCATCCGCAGGAATACTTGGACGAACAGGAACGCGATACCATTGAAGACCGCATGGAACGCACGTTCGATCTCGTGCTGCGCGGGCATTTGCACAAAAACAAAACCAAGGTCGTCAAGTCGCAACGTGGCGGGTATATCGAAGTTGCCGGCAAAGCGGCGTATCAATCGAGTTTATGGCCGAACGGTTGTTATTTGGGTGAAATTCGCCCGTGTGCTCGAACGGTAAAACTGTATCCGTACCAATATGGCAAAGGTGCGGATCCGTGGGTGCTCGATACGACCGTTTTTCCGGACGATGTCGCGGACGGATACGCGCATACGTTCGAGGTCCCGGAAAAACGTATCTTATCGGGTACGATTCGTCGGGCGCGGGAACAGGCCGCGATGGAAGTCGTGCAATCGATGTCGCCGAATATGAAGCGACAAATGGCCGAAGAATTGGGCTGGCATCATTCGTTGGCCAGGAATTTGTCGCCCGATGTCGAGCAACGAATTGCGCGTAAAGCCGCCGTCGCCAACGACGATTCGGCCTTGTGGGCCAAACCCGAACAAGCCAAAAAACTGGAAAAAGCTGTCGGTAAAGCCGTCGTCGAGGAAGCCTTTGCCAATGCCGACGACGCCCCGCGATTCGTCGTCGTCGATTCCGCGTCGCTCGGGAAAGCATTGATGGCGGCGGCGACGAAAACTCGTACCCTGCTCATGACGAGCCCTTTGCCTTTGAACGATCACGAACGTCGCGTGGTTTTTCTGGAAATGGTTCAACGATTGATTCAGCCCGGATGGGCGAAACTCGTCGTTCGGCGTGGAGCTTCGAGTACGGTTGATTTGAATATGGGTGTTTCCGACGATTCGGCGATCAGAAAAGTCGTCATTAAAGTCGCGCCGGCGTCGTTTTCCACTTTCGCGCCGTCGCTTGCGCAGCTCGAAGCGGATCTCGCCGAGCAGCATGCAATGCTCGGGGCGCTGGTATTGGCTGGTAATTTTGGCACCGAAGTGAAAGAGCCGCGGATTGAAAACGTAAAAACGCCCAATGGCCGCGACGTGATCCTGATGCATTTGCCGCTGCCGTCGTCGCCGCAATGATCCATTTGGACGAACGGTTTGTCTTATGGGTGCGTGAAAAATGCCAACTTTTTGTTGGACAAGTGTTACGGTCGGTGCAATCATGTTTTTTGTGGGTCAAGCAGCGCAACGCATTCGCATGACGGAAGACGAATATCTGGCGTTCGAGCGAGCGTCGGACGAGCGTCACGAATATGCGGACGGCGAGATCTTCGCGATGGCGGGGGGCAGTGAGGCGCACAGTGCGGTGGCGGCGGGCATGATTCGCGTCCTTGGCAACGTTTTCCACGGTCGGCGATGTCGTGTCTACACGTCGGACATGCGCATTCACATTCCAATCGCCCGGCGCTATGTCTATTCCGACGCATCTGTTGTTTGTGGACTACGCGAATTTCAAGGAGACAAACGAGATATCCTCCTCAACCCACGCGCGATCGTGGAAGTCTTGTCTCCGGCGACGGAAGAATACGATCGCGGCGACAAGTTCACGCAATACAAAACGATTCCGTCGCTTGCGCATTACGTGCTCGCATCCCAAGACAAACCGTTTGTCGAAGTATTCACTCGGCAATTGGATGGAAGTTGGACGTGCGTAAGTTACGGGGCGGGGGAAAAGATTGTTTTGCCGGCGCTGGAATGCGTAATC
>WBZU01002627.1_pt1 | contig 12232 bp, 12 predicted proteins | sample 5204311 | NCBI WGS metagenome assembly WBZU01 (sample SAMN12344359, study PRJNA552823) | activated sludge metagenome | biome: Activated sludge suspended growth; feature: Nitrification reactor; material: Wastewater; isolation source: activated sludge from nitrification reactor of wastewater... | reverse complement strand
GAAGTCTGGATCCGGAGACGTGGCCGAGAGGTCGAAGGCACTCCCCTGCTAAGGGAGCATACGGGCATAAACCTGTATCGAGGGTTCGAATCCCTCCGTCTCCGCCAGTAACAGCAAATAAGCCCATGATTCTGTGGGCTTTTTTGTTTTTACGCCAATTTGGACTATCAATTCGACTATCAATTTATGGCTCGGTTGGCGGGTTGCTGACGTCTCGCCAGCACCGACTTTTCTAAACAGTCCATCGGCCGTTTTGCAGAGTTTGCGGTCTTTGACGGTGGAGAAACCTACTTCGGTAGTCGGCCAACTGCTGCCGTTGAGCATTTCCTGTAAGCGGTCAGCCGAACGGCCGCTCCACTCTGGTACCTGACGGTCGGATCACGGAAGCAACTCGGCTACTTCAGCCACTGGGGCGCTGCGCCATCAACGGCGACAATAGGCGGGTCAGCGGTCGTAGGCTCGAAGTCGGCTCGAACGACAGGTTGGCTCTCAGGCTATTCCCGGAATCAACCCCAACCGGCATCATGACGGCAGGGAGGAGGCTGGCCGCTTTTGGATCCGTTCGCTGCCTCACAGGCTCCCAGACTCACCGTCTCCACCTTGGCCTCAGCGGTCATTGGCGGTCTGCGCCACCAGCGGCAATTGCACGATGCTCAGGTCAAACAACACGAACCCGAATGGATCTGGGTCAAGGGCCACGCCGGCCACCCGGAAAACGAACGTGCCGATGCCCTCTTCAGCCGGGGCATCGACGAACTGAAGGACGTCACATGAGACAGATCGTTCTCGACACCGAAACCACCGTTTTCGATCCCCGCCAGGGGTGCCGCATCATCGAAATCGCCTGCATCGAGATGGTCAATTGCCGACCGGCCACCACCTGCACAAGTTCGTCAATCCCGAGTGCTACATCGACGAGGGAGCCGGCGCAGTGAGCGGAATTGACCGCGACTTTCTCGCCGGCAAGCCGAAGTCGTCCCGGCGATGCCGCGTGGCCAGAACACCCTGCTGATCGAGCCCGATGCCGCGCCGCGAACACGGCAAACGAGGAAGCCCGGCGCGGCGAACGCAAGCCGTTGCTCGTCCGCCGCGCCAGCGCCGACGAACTGGCCTGCCATGAGCAGATACTGCCGGCGATCGACATGGAATCGAAGGGTACGCGCGCCTGGCCGCTCAAGGAGGCTATCGCGCAATAAGCCACACCGCGTTTTCTCCCCTCCGAAAGCACAAAGGCCAATCCGAAAACTGACCTCTCGCCTCATTCTGACTGGCATGCCCGACACGATGAATCCGGGTTCTGGATCGAAGCGAGTTCAATCGTCTGAACGGCTTGGCTTTCAGCCGCCACTCACAAACTTTCGATCCCGGCACGAATTTCGGCCGTCCTGTCCTCCGCCGCAATCAGCGCGTCCGGCTGCATTCTAGCCAGTTTGCGATAGACCATGGCCAAGCGGGGGTTGGCTGACAATCGCTCACCGTTGCGGGCAAGGAAATCCCAGTAGAGACTGTTGAAGGGGCAGGCACGGTCGCCAAGCCGCGCCTTCTTGTCGTAATGGCAGCCCTTGCAGTAATCGCCCATGCGGTCGATGTAGGCGGCGCTCGACACGTAAGGCTTGGTCGCCAGCTTGCCGCCATCGGCAAACTGGCTCATGCCGAGGGTGTTGGGCAACTCGACCCACTCGAAAGCGTCGATATAGACACCGAGGTACCAGCGATGCACCGCCTGCGGATCGAGTCCGGCCAGCAAGGAAAAATTGCCGATGACCATCAACCGCTGAATGTGGTGGGCATAGGCGTGCTCGAGCGACTGGCCGATGGCGTGGGCGAGACAGCGCATTCTGGTCTTGCCGTTCCAGAACCATGACGGCAGCGGCAACTGGTGATTGAAGAAATTCTGAGCCTCGTAGCCGGGCATGTTGGCCCAATAAATGCCACGCACGTATTCACGCCAGCCGAGGATCTGCCGGATAAACCCTTCCGCGGCGGGCAGCGGCACGTGACCTGACTCATATGCTTCGACAGCTTTGGCAACAGGCTCGCGTGGGTTGAGCATCTTGGTATTCAGCGCAAAGGAGAGCAGCGAGTGAAAGAGCCGCCAGGCGCGGTAAGTCAGCGCATCCTGAAAATCGCCAAAATGCGGCAGGGCTTGCTCGATGAAGTCGTCGAGGTGTTGCAGCGCCTCGCGCCGGTTCAACGGCCAGGCGAGACGCTCGGCATGGGGTTCGCCAAAGCTGGCGACACCCGCCTGCTCGATGCTGCGCCACAGCGCCGAATGATCGTGTTCGGTGCGCCAGTCAGCCGGCTCGCGCGGCAATCCCGGCCATGGCTTGCGGTTGTCGTGATCGAAATTCCACTGGCCGCCGATCGGCTTGCCGGGGCCGGCCATCAGAACGTCGTGGCGAATCCGCATCTGGCGGTAGAAATACTCAAGCAGCCACTGCTTGCGACCTTCGAATAGCTGTCTCGCTTCGTCCCGCCGGGTATAGAAATGTTCGCTGTCAACCATGCGGCGAGGGATGTCGAGTTGTTGCACGTAGTTCGCCAGTTGTTGATCCAGCCGCCATTCATCTGGCGCCTGATACTCGAAAGCGCTAGCTGAATATTGGGCAATCAGCGCATCAAGGTTGGCCGGCAGCGATTGGCGATTGGCCAGATCGTCGATAGCCAGATAATGCACTCGGTGGCCGGTAGCAATGAGTTGCCCGGTGAAATCGCGCATGGCGGCGAAGATGGCGAGGATCTTCTGCGCGTGGTGCAGGACATAATCAGTCTCCTGACGCACCTCCATCAGCACGTAGACAACCTCGTCGTCAGGCGTGGAAAACCAGCTGTGCTGTGAATTGAGCTGGTCGCCAAGGATAAGGCGGAGGATGGTCATGGCTTGTCCTTGCGGGTTCGGCGGCAGCGTTCGGAGCAGTATTTGACCTCATCCCAAACCTTTGCCCATTTCTTGCGCCAAAAATACGGTCGACCGCAACAAAGGCATAGCTTGCTCGGCAACTCGGATTTCTTGAGCGCACCCATCAGAAATCCAGAATCATTTGGGCCGTTGGCTTTTTGGCGGACGACTTGCTGCCCGTCACTGTACGTTTTTGTGAGCCGTGCTCGACGACGATTTGTGCTCGCGCCGCGCACTTCCGGCTGGGCACGCAACTCAAACAGCCTTTTTTTCGCCGCACGGGTAGCTGCTTCAATATCTACCAGCGGCTCAGCAATCTCGACGCCAACACGTAGACCACACCGGGCTTGCAAATCGGCCAGCATGCGCCAGGGCTCAAACAGCCAGCTGTCCGGTACGCGGCGCAGCGCCAGCAACCAGCGCCGAACGAAAACGCCATGAGGCTCATGATCCTGCGTCTGCTTGATCGGGTTAGACACTCGCGGAATATTGATGACGGTGGTGCCACCCGCAGGCTGGGCTCGACGATGGCACGAACCAGACGACGCCATAGTTGGCGGGGTTCGGAAGAAATTTCAGTTCAGCCACTAAGCGCTTTCAGTCGTCATGGACAAAACAATCCTGAGGTTTCGCGAGCGATGACTTGATGACTTTCTCCTCAAAATACGATGCTTGGAATCCCCGACACGCCGCAATCGAGATCACATGAGCTTCTGAACCAAGCTGAAGAATCTGGTAGCGCACTTATTGTAAATCCACTTTGTCCTAGACAAAAAAGGTATTTTTCTCAATAATTCAATCATCAAAGTTCGTTGCCCTTCAAAGAACTTTGCGCAGACGAGGAAAATGACATGCAAAAAATTGCGTTGGTAACAGGTGCTGCGGGCGGCCTCGGACGGCAAGTTGCCAACAGACTGTCCGAAGACGGCTGGGATCTGATCGTCGTCAGTCGCCACGCGACTCACCTGAGCGACGCTTTCGGCGAGCGCTTTCTGCAAATTGAGTCGGACTGCTCAAGCGTTTCCGGCGCTCGCCAGATTTTCCAGATCGCCAAAGACAAGGGGATGATCCCGACGGCAATGGCTCACTGTGTCGGCAATATCCGCCTCAGCGCGCTGCACCGGATGACCGAAGCGGATTTCAACGAGTGCCTGAGCGCCAATCTGGTCAGCGCCTTTCACACCCTGGCTGCATTTGTTGGCGCCATGCGCGATGCCCGCAGTCAGGGTGCCGCGGTTCTGGTCTCCTCTGTCGCTGCGCAGATCGGCACGCCTAACCACGAAGCAATCGCCGCCGCCAAAGGCGGACTCGAGGGGCTGGTACGTGGCGCCGCGGCAACCTATGCCGCGGCCGGCATCCGTGTCAATGCCGTCGCTCCCGGCATCATGGAAACACCGGCGGCAGCCGGCATCATCGGCAGCAGCGCAGCCCGTGAAGCTGCTGCGCGCCAGTACCCGTTGCCAGGCATTGGCTCGCCGGATGAATTGGCCGAATTGATGGTCTGGCTGCTGTCGGACAAGGCGGCGCGGGTCACTGGCCAAGTCTGGGCGCTCGACGGCGGTTTTTCCAGCATTCGTCCATTAGTCAAATGAACGGCGACCTGACCGACAAGTATCCGATGACGCCGCCTGCGGTCGTCGCCTGGCTAGGCTACGGCGGCCTTCTGCCGTTTGTCTTCCTGACTCTCGCCGGCCTCCTCGATCGAGACCACGCCCCCCTGTGGAGCGACGCCCTGAACGCCTACGGCGCCATCATTCTCAGCTTCGTCGGTGCGCTGCACTGGGGCTTTGCCATGAGCCTGCGCGGCCTCAACGATAGCCAACGCTCGGCGGCCTTCATCTGGAGCGTGGTCCCGGCGCTTCTCGCGTGGCCTGCATTGCTGATGCCGGCCTTTTTGGCGGCCCCCTTGCTGATTGCCGGTCTCGTCGCCAACTACCTGCGAGATCGCCACCTTGGGCGTCAGGCCGAATTGCCGGCGTGGCATGTGCCGCTGCGTTTTCGGCTCAGCGGCGTCGCCTGCGTTTGTCTGGGCATCGGCGTTCTAGCCTCATGATCCAGGCGCAGTCACACCATTCAAGGAGTACGCTATGAACCTGTTCAACCGCTTGCCGGGCTTTACCCGAACGCCGCCGGGGAAAGAGCGCCCCGTTCTGCGCAAGCTGCCGAAATGGTTGTGGGTGGGTAGCATCCTGCTGGCAACACCTTCATTACTCGTTCGTCTTGTCGCCGACGATCAAGTGGCCCAGACGATCATGACCATCGACATCTATGTCATCAGTCTGCTCATTCTGCACTGGACGGTCATTTTTACCGTTGCCATCGCTGCTTTCATCATCATGGTGATGAAAGGCCCAGCGTATGTTGCCGATGCCTACCCCTTGGTCGAGGCTGAAACATTGGAAGGCAGCGCGCAGGCCATCAACGATGGCCGTTGATGCGGCCATGCTGACGGCAGCTGTTCCCGACGGGCGCTGGTCTCGTCTGGCCCGTCTCAGCTCGCTGGCCGGCGGTGTTGCCGGCAACATGCTGGCCGAGGGGGCAAAGCAGTTTGCCCAGGGCAGGCGACCCAAAATAAATGACTTGCTTCTCACTCCGGCCAATGCGCGGCGGGTCGCCGGTCAACTCGCCCAACTGCGCGGCGCGGCAATGAAAGTGGGGCAATTGCTGTCGATGGATGCCGGCGAACTTTTGCCGCCCGAGCTGGCTGAAATCCTCGCCCGGCTACGTGCCGATGCGATCCCGATGCCGATGAGCCAGGTCGTCGCGGTACTCAAAGCCAATTGGGGCGAAGGTTGGGATCGCCATTTTCGGCAATTTTCTTTCACGCCGATGGCCGCGGCCTCCATCGGCCAAGTACATTTCGGACAACGCAAGGACGGCCGCCATCTGGCGATCAAGATCCAGTACCCCGGCGTGCGGCGCAGTATCGAGAGCGATGTCGACAATGTCGCCTCCCTGCTCCGTGTCTCTGGTCTGCTGCCCAGTTCCCTTGATATCCAGCCGTTGCTGGATGATACAAAACGCCAACTGCACGATGAAGCGGATTACCGCAGAGAGGGCGCTTGCATGATGCAGTTTGCCAGCTTGCTGGAGGATAGCGACGAATTCATGCTGCCGGAAATGCACGACGACCTGACGACCGAAAACATCCTGGCGATGACCCGCCTCGATGGTGTTGCACTCGACTCATTGACTCATCTCGACCAGGGTGAGCGTAATCGCATTGTCAGCCAGTTGTTCCGCCTGCTATTCCGCGAAATTTTCGAGTTCAAGCTGGTCCAGACCGACCCGAATTTCGCCAATTATCAGTACGCCGCCGAGTCGCAGCGGGTGACCCTGCTCGATTTTGGCGCGACGCGCGCCTACGGCGAAGGCATGGTCGATGCTTATCGCCGCTTTATGCGGGCAGCGATTGCCGGTGACCGGGCAGCCATGAATGAGGCCGCCGAGGACATCGGCTATTTTCAGGCCGACATCAAGGCGCTTCAACGCGAGCAGGTGCTGGACATTTTCGTCCTGGCCTGCGAACCGCTGCGTCACTCAGGGCTTTACGATTTCGGCAACACCGACCTCGCAGCACGCATTCGCGATGCCGGCATGGTGCTTGGCAGGGATCGCGATTTTTGGCACACGCCACCGGCTGACGCCCTCTTTTTGCACCGCAAGCTCGGCGGCCTGTATTTGCTGGCGGCCAAACTCAAGGCGCGGATTCCGGCACAGGAGATTGCCCTGCACGCACTCGATACCGCTCAATTGGGTTTGTCCTGAACAAAACCGTCGCGAAGCACGCCCCCATGTTCACAACAAACTTCAGGACATTAACCATCGGATGCCTGGTGATCGGCAGCATCATTGCCGTAGCAGCACCGTCCCCGCCCGCCTTGTTGCCGCTGTGCGAGTCGGGTGGACGCTGGATTACGCTCAGCGGCGGCAAGGCACGTCTGGATACCGGCCCGGAAATCATCAAGAATGCAGCGAGGCAGGACGTGGTCTTGCTCGGCGAGCAGCACGATCAGGAAGACCACCACCGCTGGCAGTTGCAGATGCTGGCGGCGCTCCACGCGCAACGGCCGACGATGGTGATCGGCTTCGAGATGTTTCCGCGTCGGCTGCAACCGGTACTTGATCAATGGGTCGCCGGTACGCTTAGTTCCGGGGATTTTCTGGCGCAGGCTGACTGGAACACGGTGTGGTCTTTCCCGCCGCAGATTTACATGCCGCTTTTCGAATTCGCCCGGATCAACAAAATCCCGATGCTCGCTTTGAATGTCGACAAGAAGCTGACCCGCCAGGTTGCTGAAAAAGGCTGGAGCAGTGTCCCGGCAGCCGAGCGCGAAGGCGTCGGCCAACCTGCCGCCCCGTTACCCGCCTACAAGGATTTTCTGCGCGAGATCTACAACACCCACGCCACTATGCGCAGCAAGCACCCCGCCAAAGGCAAGGCCGAGCCGGAGGAGTCTTTCAATGGTTTTGTCGATAGCCAACTGACCTGGGATCGTGCGATGGCCGAAGCCCTGGCAAAAGCAATGAATCGCAAAGAGCGGCCGCTGCTCGTCGGCATCATGGGCAGCGGGCATATCCGCTTCGGGCACGGCGTTCCGCATCAGTTGCGCGACCTTGGCATAAGCAATATTGCAACGCTGCTCCCCGTCGAACTCAAAGGTGAATGTGAATCTCTGAGGCCCGGCCTTGCCGATGCCGTATTCACCTTGCCAGAAAAGCCTCAGCCGGCTCAGGAGCCGCCGCGTCTTGGCATTGTTCTGGAAGATCTGCCGTCAGGGGTGCGCATCAGCACCGTCACACCCGGCAGTCTGGCCGAGAAGACCGGTCTGAAAAGTGGCGACCGGCTGGTCGAACTTGCTGGCCGCCCGGCTATCAGCAGCGCCGAGGCAGTCAGTGCAATCCGCCGCCAGCCACCGGGAACCTGGATGCCGTTGCGCATCAATCGCGGTGACAGCGATCTTGATCTGATCGTCAGATTTCCGACGCAACCATGAGCCCGCTCATATCGTGGCGCCTGGTCTTCGCGGCGCTATTCATTTTCGCCTGGTCGCGACCCGGCCTGACTGCCCCTGATCTGACGCTCGCCATCACGCTCGATCCGGAAACCCGCCAATTCACCGCCCAGGCAGAATGGCAGCCGGCCCAACGCAAGGTACGCTTTCTCCTCCATGAGTCGCTGCATGTTTTTTCCGCCACTGTCGATGGCCGCCGTCTGCCCGTCGAGCAAGCGCCTGCCGGGCCCGGACACAAGCAATGGTCGCTGTACCTGGCGCAAACCAGACCAACCCTGACACTGAATTACGCCGGCCAACTGCCGCCCCTCGAGCGCAACCGCGACCACCGCAGCGTACTCGGCGGCATGCCGCCGATGGCTACACCCGAGGGCAGTTTTCTTTCGGCCGGCAGCGCCTGGTACCCGCGCCCGGCTGATTTGTTCTCTTACCGTGTCACGCTCTCGCTGCCTGGCAACCAGCGCGGACTGGTCGCCGGGCGCCGGGTTTCCGAAATCTTGCCCGGCAAACCCGGCGAGCGCTATCAAGCCGCTTTTGAATTCACCCAGCCGAGCGATGGCATCGATCTGATGGCCGGGCCATGGGTCGTGCGCGAAAAATCCGTCAATCGCGCGGGCCAGCCTCCGCTTTTCCTGCGCACGTATTTCCCGGCAGATCTGGATGCCGTCAGCGGTCTCGCGCAAGCCTATCTCGATGATTCGCAACGCTACATCGAGCGCTACAGCAAGCAGATCGGCGCCTATCCCTACAGCGAGTTTTCGGTCGTCGCCAGCCCCTTGCCAACCGGCTTCGGAATACCAACGCTGACCTACATCGGGGCCGATGTACTGCGTCTGCCCTTCATCCGGCAAACCTCGCTCGGCCATGAAATCCTCCACAATTGGTGGGGCAATGGCGTCCATGTCGATTACCAGCGCGGCAACTGGTCGGAAGGGCTGACCACCTTCATGGCCGACTACGCCTACAAGGAAGAGGGATCAGCTGCCGCCGCCAGTGAAGTCCGCTTGGCCTGGCTGCGCGATGCGGCAGCATTGACCGCCGCGCAGGAGAGCACGCTGCGCGACTTTCGGTCGCGTGCCAATGCAGCAGAGGCCACCGTAGGATATGGCAAATCGGCGATGCTCTTCTTCATGCTGCGCGAGCGTCTGGGCAACAAGGTCTTTGATCAGGGCATCCGCGATTTCTGGACCACCTACCGCTTCCGGACGGCTTCCTGGGATAACCTGCAGAAGACGTTCGAAAAGGCTTCCGGTGAAACCCTGGGCGATTTTTTCCTTCCCTGGCTGACCCAGAAACGTTTGCCCGAGATCACCATCAGCCATGCCAGCAGCTCGGGTTCCGGAAAGACGTATCGCCTTGATCTGCGCTTTGAAAAATCAGAGGCGGCGCTGCCGCTCCGCCTGCCGATCGAGATCAACGCGGGAAATCGACAAGAAACGCGCTGGATCGCCCTCGCTCCGCAAAGCAGCAGCGCCAGCATCGAGCTCGATTTCAAACCGGAAACCCTGCGCCTCGACCCCGAGACCCACGTTTGGCGACGCCTGACAGCCGGACAACTACCGCCGGTCCTGCGCGAATGGATTGGCGCCAGCGCACCGCGATTGCTTAACGCCGCGGCCAGCCCCGAGGAGATTGTTGCGGTCAACCAGCTTTCCAGGCGGATTTTCGAGACAGCCCCCAAGGCGCTTGACATGGCAGGGCTGGCAAACGCACTGACCGGAAAGCAGCCTGTCCTCATCGCCGGAACCCACGGCAGCATCGACAAGATTATCGCCAAAGCCGGCTTGCCCCGGCGCCCGGCCAGTCTAGCCGGCCAAGGCACGGCGCAAGTATGGACGGTCGCAGGCAAACCCTACCGGCTGGCTTTCATTTCTGCCGACAACGCCGCCACGATCAGCGCCCTGCAACGCGGGCTTCCGCATTATGGGGGCCAGAGCTGGCTGATCTTCGACCAGGCACGCGCCATCAAAAAAGGCGTCTGGCCCGCTTCAGTGCCGGAACTAGCGGTATCACCCACGCAAATTAGCAAGGAGAAAAATTGAACCTCAACACCCGCGTTGCCACCTCAACCGCCGTCCTGATCGGCCTGCTTTGGACAAACTCTCTGATGGCTACTGAAGAACCAAAATTTGACTTGCTACTCAAGGAAGATCGCTTCGAAATCCGGCACTATGCGCCGCAGATCGTCGCCGAAACCTTCGTCGATGGCGACATGGATAGCGCCTCAAGCCGCGGCTTTCGACTGATTGCCGATTACATTTTCGGCAATAACCAAAACGCCGGCATCGCCATGACCGTCCCGGTGGTCATCGAACCGGTAGCCGGCTCGGAGAAGATCGCCATGACAGCACCCGTCAGCATCGAGCCGCAAACGGAACAAGAAGGCGCGATGGCCGGCGCCAGGCATTGGCGGATTCACTTCGTCATGCCGAGCCAGTACAGCATGGCGACGCTGCCCAAGCCGGTGAATCCCCTGGTCAGCCTCCGCGAAATTCCCGCCAAAAGCTTTGCCGCCATAACCTACACCGGGTTCAATACCGAGTCCTCCGTGCAGGCGAAAACGGATGAACTCGTCGGATGGATGAAGTCGAAGAACCTGGAAGCCATTGGCAAGCCACAACTGGCCCGCTATAACCCGCCCTGGACGCTGCCCTTCCTGCGCCGGAACGAGATACTCCTGGAAATCAGGGGTCAGTAATCAACTCGCGGCAAACCGGGGATTCTCCGAGTCAGGCCCTGCAGGGCCCTGTTCGACCATGCTTCACATGACTCAGATGCCGCAATAGGGAACCCAATGTCCGAAAAGCGCAAGCGCATCGCCATCGTCGGTGGCAATTTCGCCGGCCTGACGGCAGCAGTCAATTTGTCGCGCCGCCATGCCGTGACCGTCATCGACCCGAGCAAACATTTCGAGTGGTTGCCGAACATTCACGAGATATTGTCGAGCGTGAAGACGCAGCAGGGGCTACGTCTGGACCGGACAACTATTGTCAAGCAGGCCGGACACCGCTTCCTGCTGGATCGCGTGACGGTACTGCAGCCGACGCAGTGCCGGTTGGCTACGGCCGCCGGCCGCGAACTTGTCTTTGATGCCTGTATCGTGGCGGTGGGCGCGCTATGGAACACTCATCACATCCCGGGCGCCGACCGCCACGCCATGCCGTTTCGCAGCGTCGCCGACGCTCTGGCGATCGAGCACAGAATGCAGACGCTTCTTCAGCAGGGCAAGCCGCTGCGCATCGTAATCGCCGGCGGCGGCATCTCGGGCATCGAGGCACTCGGCGAGATACTGCGTCGCCACCGCGACAATCCCAGCCTGTCGGTCGAACTGGTCGAAGCCGGCGACCAACTGCTGCCAGGCCTGCCGGCGTCACTGGATGCGGACCTGCGCCGCCTGTGCGAACCGTATGCTGTGAAGTTCCATACCGCCACGAAGATCGCCAGCGTGTCGCCCAAGGGCGTGCGCCTTGCCGACGGCACTCGGCTGCGCTCAGAGCTCACGCTGTGGACGGCCGGGCTGGCACCGCCAGTGCTATTGCGCGAGTCGGGTCTGGCGCCGCCACCGCAGGTCTGGGCGGACGTGCACCAGACCCTGCAGAGTCGCCATTTCGACAACACCTTCGTCATCGGCGACGCGGCACAGCCGCCGCAAGCCGTCGGCAAGCAGGCCTCCAATGCCATCGACATGGGTACGCTCGCTGCTGCCAATGTTGCGCGCTTGCTCGACGGGCACACACTCAAGCCATTTACGCCGGCGCTAAAGCCCCTGCTGATCGCATTCGGCGACCTGCAGACCTATCTGGTCGCAGGCCGCAGCGTGCTCGCCAGCAAAGTGTTGGCAGGCGCGAAGGAAGCCGTCTATCAGGTGTTCATGTCGCAGATGGGGCCGAACGGCGTGTTCAAGTCGTTGCCGGCGGCGACCGGCCGCCTGTGGCAGAGCTGGCACAAGCTGGCCTTGCCGCAACTGTTGTCTTTGGCCGATTTCAGGAATCTGCCCGACCGCAAGGCAATCAGGCTACTTTAGGGAGCACATGCGCGGGGCCCTACCTGATGTTCTGTTGCTGTACGCCTCTCTGCTTGCAGCAGGGCAGGCTTCTGCCAACAGCATGAATTCGTCGCGGTCAGCAGCTTATTCTAATTCGCAATAGACATGGAATTAATAATCCAGTCCCATGCGGTGATGCCTTTGACGCGGGCCGGAGCGTTTTCGAGATTGAGCAGAGCAGCGACGAGATGGTCTTCGAGGGCGTCGATGCGGTCGAAGACCCGGTTGTGGAAGGACTTCTCGCGCAGTTCGTCCCAGAGATGCTCCTGCGGG
>WBZU01002626.1_pt1 | contig 12236 bp, 7 predicted proteins | sample 5204311 | NCBI WGS metagenome assembly WBZU01 (sample SAMN12344359, study PRJNA552823) | activated sludge metagenome | biome: Activated sludge suspended growth; feature: Nitrification reactor; material: Wastewater; isolation source: activated sludge from nitrification reactor of wastewater treatment... | reverse complement strand
CGGTACCCTCGGCGGGCAGGTCTTCGACGTACTTGGCAAGCTTCAATTTGAAGGCCGTCCCCTGCGTGAACTGCTGATCGAGGCCATTCGCTACGGCGAGCGCGAAGACGTTCGCCTGCGTCTGACCAAAGCTGTCGAACACGCCTTCGATCAGCGCCAATTGCAAGATCTATTGGAAGAGCGCGCCTTGGCCCACGACGCCATGGACGCCAGTCGTGTTGCTCGCATCCGCGAGGACATGGAACGTGCTGACGCCCGCCGTCTGCAGCCACACTACATCGAATCCTTCTTCCTCGAGGCCTTCCAGCGCCTGGGCGGTAGCGTCCGGCAACGCGAAGCACGACGTTACGAGATCACCCATGTCCCGGGCCCGGTGCGGCATCGCGATCGCCTGATCGGCGTGAGGGAAGCAATCAGCCCGCGCTACGAGCGTATCGCTTTCGAGAAAACGCTGATAAACATCCCTGGGCAGACCCCGGCGGCCTTCGTCTGCCCAGGGCATCCGTTGCTCGATGCCACGCTCGACCTTACCCTGGAACGCAACCGCGACCTGTTGCGTCGTGGCACCGTGTTGGTGGACGAGCGTGACGATGGCACCGCGCCGCACGTGCTGTTCTATCTGGAGCATGCCATCCAGGACGCTGGTCTTCAGCGCAACGGCGAACGTCGCATCGTTTCCAAACGGATGTTGTATGTGGCCGTCGATGCCAACGGCCTGACCCGACACCTGCACTATGCGCCCTATCTGGACTATCGCCCGTTGCGCGATGGCGAGCCTAGCGTGGACGCGATCCTGTCACGCCCCGAATGCGCCTGGATAGGACCCGACATCGAAAAGCGGGCGCAGTCCCACGCCATTGCGTCGGTCGTCCCAGAACATCTACAGGAAGTACGTGCCCGTGCCGTCGCATTGATCGATAAGACCGAAGCCGCCGTCAAGGAAAGGCTCACCAAGGAAATCGTCTACTGGGACCACCGCGCCGAGGATCTCAAAGCGCAGGAACGGGCGGGCAAGGCCAACGCTCGGCTCAACTCCGCCGAAGCGCGCAAACGTGCCGACAATCTCCAGGCCCGACTGCACAAGCGCCTAGAGGATCTGAAACTGGAGCGCCAGATTTCGCCGTTGCCGCCAGTCGTTCTAGGCGGTGTCCTGGTGGTTCCGGCAGGCCTGTTGCGGGCACTCGGCGGGCAGACTCCAGCTATTGCTTACAGCGTTACGGACCGCCAGGCTGCAGCGGCCCGCGCCCGAGCCATTGTCATGGAAGCTGAACGTCGGCTCGGTTTCGACCCCACCGACCGCGAACACGAAAAGTTGGGCTACGACATCGAGAGCCGCATTCCCGGCACCGGCCGCCTGCGCTTCATCGAGGTCAAGGGGCGCATCAGCGGCGCCGACACGCTTACGGTGACCCGCAACGAAATCCTGTACAGCCTCAACAAACCCGACGACTTCATTCTGGCCATCGTCGAATTCCTGGATGACGGTGGGCACTGCACCCACTACGTCCGCCAGCCATTCCGGCGTGAACCGGATTTCAATGCGGTTAGCGTCAACTACGACTTCGCCGACTTGCTTTCCAAGGCGGGGAGCCCCTCATGAAACAGGCACTGCTTTGCTCGGAAGCGAGCAACTTCCAACCTGCTTCCGAGTTCGCGGCATTTGACAGCGCCAGACTGCACCTTGGGAAGGGCAACATATGAAGCTGAATAAGATTGAAATCACCAACTTCCGCTGCTTCGAATCGCTCGCGCTCAACTTTCACCCTGACGTCAACGTCATCGTCGGCGCCAACGGTGCTGGCAAGACCAGCATTCTCGATGCGATTGCGATTGCGCTCTACGAGATCGTTGCCGCCAATGGCGGAGGTGGTAAGCGCCAGCGCATGCAGCAGAAGGGCGCCCTCCAAGCCACAGACATACTTGTGGAAGACGGTAGGGCCGATGCGCTTGTTCACCGCAAAGACTTCGTGCAATTCCGTGCCAGCGCTTCGAGCTTCTATCCCGTAGAGGGCTTCCCCGCCACCACCCCCGGGGGCGAGCCTGCATTCCTGGAGTGGACCGAACATATCCGCTACCGCCCGCCGGCGGGTTTCAGCTACGACACCAGTTCATCCGAGAGATTGTCGGCTGTCCATCGCTACTTCGGCGCCGTGTGGCAGGAAATCCGCAACAGCGCGCCGGAGGCGTTGATCCCATTGCCCGTTGTGGCCTATTACCGCGCCTCTCGTCGCATCGGGGGCATGCCAGACATGGGCGACGTGTTTTCCATCGAACTCTCCCGCGAGGAGGCGTTTGCTCACGCGATGGATGCCGGTGCGGACTTCCGCACCATGTGCCAATGGTTCTATCTGCGCGAAAACGCAGAGCTTCGCGAACGAGTTTCCAGTGAGGCAGGCAAGACATTCGAATTTCCGGACCTGCGCGCCGTTCGACAGGCTCTGACTCAGGCTGTCGAAGGGGTCGAACGTATCTTCTTCGATGGCAATCCGCCGCGTCTGAAAGTCCGCGTGCGGGATGGCGGGGGCATCGCGCGCGACCTCGAGCTGGCTCAGCTCAGCGATGGTTACCGCAACCTGTTGGCTTTGGTGCTGGACTACGCCCGCCGCCTAGCGCAAGCTCATCCGACCTGGCCCAATCCACTCGATGCGCCTGGCATTCTAGTCGTCGATGAGCTGGAGTTGCACCTCCATCCTCGCTGGCAACAGACTGTCGTTCCCAGCCTTCGCGCAGCATTCCCCAACACCCAGTTGATCCTGGCCACGCACAGCCCCGCGGTGCTCACCACGGTTCGGCGCGAACAAATCCATCTACTGGGCACGGACCATCGCTTCGAGAAGATTCCGGACGATGTCGGCACCTATGGTGCTGAAACGTCCCGGGTGCTTGCCGAAGTGTTCGGTGCCCATGTGCGCCCCCCGTCGATCGACACGGTGGAGAAGCTGCGCAGCTACCTGGCGCTGATCGAATCGCGCGAACACGAGACCGCGCAGGCCAAGACGCTGCGTGCAGAGCTGGAGGTCGACTTGGGCAGGAGTGATCCGGACCTGCGGCGCGCCGACATCCGCATCGCCCAACTGAAGGTACTTGCCAAGCAATGAGAACAATCACTCGCAACGCGCCGCCGCCATGCCTGGCCGGTCAACCGGCGAATCAAGATTGGTATGCGTTCATGCAGACCCCATGTCATGGGGAAGTCGGCAGCAGCCTGCGCCAAGAACAACATGGATTGTGTTGCTACTGCGAGCTTGAAGTGGCCGACAACGACGGCCACGTCGAGCACATGGAACCGCGTAGCCGCAACCCGGCGCGCACGTACGACTACGACAACCTGGCGATGTCCTGCAATGGTGGGGCAGTAGAGCACTGCGGCCACTACAAGGACAATTCGGGTAAGAACCCCGGGCACTCCTGGAACGCTGCGCGCTTCTCCGCACCGCACGATGCCGCGACGACTGCGATGGTCCAGTATCTACTGGACGGCAGCGTCGCCGCCTCAGGGCCCGATCTGGCACGAGCCGCCTACCTGATCGGCTACCTCGGCCTCGACTGCCCGCGACTTACCCAACGCCGGCAGCAGCACGCACATGTTCTGATCGACACCCTGGGAGAGCAGCCCGATCCTGCCGTAGTGGCGTGGCTTCGCGGGGACTACCTGCATCCCGATGCCAATGGACGCCTGAAACAGTTTCACTCGCTCTCGAAGGCGATCCTCGAACCATGACCGTTACCAAGAAGAAACTCATCGAAGTCGCCCTCCCGCTCGAAGCCATCAACAAGGCCAGCGCGCGCGAGAAATCCATTCGTCACGGCCACCCGAGCACGCTGCACCTGTGGTGGGCGCGTCGGCCCTTGGCGGCGGCGCGGGCGGTGATCTTCGCGCAGATGGTGGATGACCCCTCCGCACACCCTGAACTGTTTCCCACCGAAGAGGATCAGCAGCGCGAGCGCCAGCGCCTGTTCGCGTTGATCGAGCAACTGGTGCAATGGGAGAACACCACCAATGAAGCCGTGCTTGACGCCGCACGCCGCGAAATTCAGGCGAGCTGGCGGCGCACCTGCGCCGAGAACGTCGCAGATGCGCGCGCGGCCGAGCTGTTCGACCCCGACAAGCTTCCGGCTTTTCACGACCCGTTTGCCGGCGGCGGCGCGCTGCCGTTGGAGGCGCAGCGCCTGGGGCTGGAAAGCTACGGCTCGGACCTCAACCCGGTGGCGGTGCTGATCAACAAGGCGATGATCGAGATTCCGCCGAGGTTCGCCGGCCGGCCGCCGGTGAATCCGGCCTCGCGCGCCGATGCCGCCAGCGGTGGTTCCTGGCGCGGCGCCACCGGCCTGGCCGAGGACGTGCGCTACTACGGCCAGTGGATGCGCGACGAGGCCGCGAAGCGCATCGGACACCTGTACCCGAAAATTGTCGTCACTGCTGAGATGACCGCCGAGCGCCCGGACCTCAAGCCCTACGTCGGCCGCCGACTCACCGTGATCGCCTGGCTATGGGCGCGCACCGTTAAGAGCCCCAACCCGGCCTTCGCTCATGTGGATGTGCCGTTGGTTTCGACCTTCATGCTTGCTACCAAAGCTGGCAAGGAGGCGTATGTAGAGCCACTCATCGAGGGTGACGGCTATCGCTTTACCGTCAGAGTGGGCAATCCTCCCGAGGCAGAGATAGTAAGGAACGGCACTAAGCTCTCGCGCGGTGCGAACTTCCGCTGCGTGATGTCGAGCGCCCCGATAAGCAGCGACTTTATCTATGCCGAGGCCAATGCTGGACGCATGGGCGCCCGGATGATGTGCATCGTTGCCGAGGGCGAACGTGAGCGGGTCTATTTGCCGCCAACGCCGGAAATGGAGGCAATTGCTCAGCAGGCTATGCCGGAATGGAAGCCAGACGTCGAGATGCCCGAGAACCCGCGGTGGTTCTCGCCGCCACTCTATGGGCTGAAAACCTTTGGCGACATTTTCACTAGCCGTCAACTGGTGGCACTAACTACCTTCTCCGACCTCATACAGGAGGCACGCGAACACATTCGTCGTGACGCCCTGGCATCTGGTCTCCTCGACAACGAGCGTGGCCTCGCCGTTGACGGCGATGGTGCAACCGCTTATTCGGAAGCGGTCGGGGTGTACCTAGCATGCGGAGTCAGTCGCTCTGCTGACTTTTGGTCAAGCCTATGCATTTGGGCGAACCAACCCAAGAATGAGCTGGTCACCCATCTCTTCGGTCGCCACGCCATTCCGATGGCGTGGGACTTTGCTGAAGCAAATCCGTTTAGTGAATCGGGTGGAAACTACCAAAAGAACCTCAGTTATGTGGCAAAGGGTATTGATTTCCTCGCCGGTTCTGCCCCTGGGCATGTAGTTCAAATGGATGCAGCGACTAATGGAATCTCTTTCGACAAAGTGGTTTCTACCGACCCGCCCTACTACGACAACATTGGCTATGCCGATCTTTCAGATTACTTCTACATATGGCTTCGGCGGTCATTGAAGTCCGTATTCCCTGACATTTTCGCAACATTGGCGGTCCCAAAAGCAGAGGAGTTGGTTGCGACACCCTACCGCCATGGCAGCAAAGACAAAGCCGAAGCATTTTTCCTCAGCGGCATGACGCAGGCCATGCATCGGCTGGCGGAGCAGACCCATCCGGCCTTCCCGGTCACAATCTACTATGCCTTCAAACAGGCGGAAAACGATGGCTCCGATGGCACTGCGAGTACTGGCTGGGAGACCTTTTTAGATGCCGTGATCCGCGCAGGATTTGCAGTCACTGGCACTTGGCCGATACGGACCGAGCGACAGGGCCGCATGATCGGCAACGATACGAATGCACTGGCCTCAAGCATCGTCCTTGTTTGTCGCCAGCGCCAGGCCGATGCAGCCAGCGCCACCCGCCGCGAATTCGTCGCCATGCTTAAGGCCGAACTGCCGGTGGCGTTGGCACATCTTCAGCGCGGCAACATCGCGCCGGTTGACCTGGCCCAGGCCGCCATCGGGCCCGGCATGGCGGTCTACACCCGCTACGCACGCGTGCTGGATGCCGAAGGCAAGGCGCTGACCGTGCGCGAGGCGCTGGCGCTGATCAACCAGACGCTGGATGAGGCACTGGCCGAGCAGGAGGGTGACTTCGACGCGGACAGCCGTTGGGCGCTGGCCTGGTTTGACCAGTTCGGCTTCAACGATGGTGAGTTTGGCGTGGCCAACGTGCTCGCCCAGGCCAAGAACACCGGCATGAACGGTCTAGTGGAGGCCGGCATCGTCCAGTCCAGGGCCGGTAAGGTGCGCTTACTGCGCCCCGAGGAATTGCCTGCCGACTGGGACCCGGTGACCGACCCCCGCCTGACGGCCTGGGAAACCGTCCATCACCTTGTCCGCGCCCTCGGCCAGGGCGGCGAATCCGGTGCCGCGGCCCTCGTCGCCAAGCTCGGTACGAAAGCCGAAGTGGCCCGCGAACTGGCCTATCGCCTCTATTCCTTGAGCGAGCGCCGCAAACGCGCCTCCGACGCCCTGGCCTACAACGCGCTGGTGCAGAGCTGGCCGGAGATTCAGCGGTTGGCCGGCGAGCAGCAAGACAGAGTCATCACACAGCAGACGGGAGATCTGTTCTGACCATGGATGCACTGGCCCAAGCCTGGTTCGAGACCAAGTTCGAGCTGATGTTCATCAAGGCTCGCGGAGACGCTTTTCAGCAGTTGCTGGGGCGCGTCATGAGCATGTCACACCCCGGTGACTTTGTTCAGACGCGTCCATGGGGCAAGCTCGGCGACGAAAAGTGCGATGGCTATCTGCGCTCGCAACGGCGCTTCCTTCAGTGTTACGCGCCGAACGAGTTGAGTAAGCGGGTGACCTTGTCGAAGCTGAACGAGGATTTCGAAGGCGCGCTGCCGCACGCGAAAGACTTCTTCGACGAATGGGTGTTCGCCCACAACGCGGAAGACGGGCGCTTACCGACCTGGCTGGTGACGGAAATCGAGCGCCTGCAAGCGGCCCATCCCACCATCAAGATCGATCTGTGCGGCTACGAGGAGTTGCGAAAGAAGGTGATGGACTTGCCGGAAAAGGACCTGGTGGCTTTGCTGGGCGCTCCGGTCACCCAGCAGGCCATGATGTCGCTCGGCTTTTCCGACCTTCAACCCTTGCTGCAGTATCTGGGCCGGGAAGAGCCAGCCAGGGACGAGGCGCCGCGTCCGGTGCCGGCGGACAAGCTGAGCTACAACGCCCTGGGCCCGAACGTGGAAACTCTGCTCAAGGCCGGCATGACCAAGTCCAATCTGGTGCGGCGATACCTGGCTCGTACCTTGAACAAGGAGCTGGGCACGCGGGTAGCTGCTGCTTTCAATACTGAATACCGGCGTTTCGCGGATCAGCGCATCGATCCTGTCGACATCTTCGACCGCCTGCGCCAGTTCGCAATCGGTCCGTGCGGCGCGGATGCGAAGGCGGATGTGGCGAGCCTGGCCGTCCTGGCTTACCTGTTCGAGGAATGCGACATCTTCGAGAACCCTGAAGAGAGTGCAGCATGATCCTGCCGACGAAGAAACTTCCTCCCGAGAACTCTCTAGTTTACCTGGGCGGCGAGGTGCTGCGTCTGCTCGACGAGCCCAAGACCATATCCCGCGTATGGCAGGAGTTCCAGGAAAGCCGCACCCGCAAGCTCGGCCTGGACATGTGCGACGTGCCGTTCGACTGGTTCGTGCTGGCGTTGGATCTTCTCAAGTTGCTCGATGCCGTTGACCTGCGGCAGGGGCGCTTGGAGCGTGCATCATGATTCATCGCCTGTACAGCACTCTCGCCACGTTCAAGACTCTGGAATTCAAGCCCGGCTTCAATCTACTGGTATCGGAACGCCATCAGGCATCGACTGATCTGCAGACCCGCAACCGGGCAGGCAAATCCAGTTTCATCCAAGTCGTCCATTACCTGCTGGGCAGCAATGCCGGAACCGATTCGATCTTCCGAAAGCCTGCTCTGGAGGGCGAAACCTTCGGCATGGAGTTCGACCTTGGTCCAAGCAGAGTCGTGGCCGAGCGGCGCGGCCAGGCCCAAGGCAGAACGGCGATTCTGGCGGGGGCACACACTTCCTGGCCCATCCAGCCGGGCAATGCCAAGGGCGCACCAATGAGCTTGTCGACAAATGACTGGCGGGTCGTTCTGGGATATCTGTGGTTCGGCTTGCCTGCGGATGGCGGAGCCGGATACCAGGCAACCTTCCGCAGCCTGTTCAGCTACTTCGCACGGCGCGAAGGCAATGGTGGGTTGCGGCGACCTGAGATGCAATCCTCCCTGCAACAAGTCTGGGATCAGCAACTCGCGGTGGGTTATCTGCTCGGCCTCGACTGGCGGCTGGCGGCGGAATGGCAGAAAGTCAGGGATCGGGAGAAAACCCTCAAGGAGCTGCGAAAGGCCGCGTCCGAAGGCGCCTTCGGCGAAGTCATTCCTGCCAGTGCTCAACTGCGGACGCAGCTTGTGCTTGCAGAGCGCACGTCGAAGCGACTTCAGGATTCGATCGCCAGCTTTGAAGTGCTTCCCGAGTACCGGGAGCTTGAGAAGGAAGCCTCTTTGCTGACGCAGCGCCTGGGGCTGCTGTCCAACGAAAACACGCTTGATAGGGAATTGCTCGACAGCATCGAGCGCGCCATGAGTGAGGAGCGTGTGCCCAATGCGTCCGATCTCGACCGGCTATACGCGGAAGCTGGAGTCGTTTTTCCTGATGCGGTGAAGCGCCGCTTTGACGAATTGCGCCGCTTCCACGAATCCGTGGTCTCCAATCGGCGCCAGTACCTGGAATCGGAAAGAGCAACGGCAGAAGCCCGACTCACCCAGCGCACGTCCGAAATGAGCCGCTTAGATCAGCAGCGCGGCGAGATCATGCGCACGCTTCAATCGAAAGGCGCACTGGACCAGTTCCAGCGTCTGCAGCAGGAATCTGCTCGGCTGGAATCCGCGACGGAAATGCTGAGACAGCGTTTCCAGGCGGCGGAGCAACTTGAAGGCGTCAAGTCTGAGTTGGAACTGGAGCGTGGCCGTCTGCTGCAACGCTTGCGGCGGGACTTGATCGAGCAGCACGAGCGTGCCGATGAAGTGATCGCCGTATTCGAAGATATTTCTTCCTCGCTGTACGAAGAGGCTGGCAGCTTGACCCTAATACCGGGTGACAACGGTTTGAAGGTGGAGGTGCAGATCCAGGGCGACCGTAGCCGCGGCATCCAAAACATGCAGATCTTCTGCTTCGACATGATGCTGATGCACTTGTGTGCAAAACGTGGCATGGGTCCGGGCTTCCTGATCCACGACAGTCATCTGTTCGATGGCGTCGACGAACGGCAAGTTGGAAAAGCTCTCTTCATCGGCGCTTCGATGGCCAAGGAATGTGGCTGGCAGTACATCGTCACGATGAATGAAGACGACCTCCCCCGGACATTGCCGGAAGGTTTCGATCTCAAAGAACACATGCTTCCCGTCAGGCTTACTGACGAACGGGAAGACGGCGGACTTTTTGGAATCAGGTTTTAGGAAGAACGAGAATGGCAATTACCAACCGCGACCGCGTTGGCAAGGCGCTGGAACTGCTCAAGTCCGGCTTGGCTCCCTACGTCGAGCGCGAATTCCGCGCCGGACTGGAGAAAGGCCGGGCTACAGCCATTGCCCGCCAGTTCGCCGAGGACACCCTTACCCGCGACAAGCCCATTATCGACTGGGACGTTTCCCCACTGCTTAAGCTGATGTGGGAGGCTTGGAACGAGGTATTCCGCGAGACGCTGGGGCCTGCCGAGCGCGGGCTGGTGGGCGAGATCCGCGGCTACCGAAACCGCTGGGCGCACCAGGAGCCATTCTCAGGTGACGACGCCGACCGCGCGCTGGATTCCATCACCCGTCTGCTGACGGCGGTGTCGGCAACCGAGGCCGACGAGGTCGGCCGTATGAAGATGGAACTGCGCCGACTGATCTTCGATGAGCAGATGCGTAGCGAGAAACGCAGGAGCGCCGGCACGGCGATCCAGAGCGCAGCCACCGGCACGCTCAAGCCCTGGCGGGAGGTGACGACACCGCACAAAGACGTGGCGAGCGGCCGCTACCAGCAGGCCGAGTTCGCGGCGGACCTGTGGCAGGTGCACCTTGGCGAAGGTACTGATGAGTACAGAGACCCAGCCGAGTTCTTCCGCCGCACCTACCTGACTGAGAGCCTGAGGAAACTGCTGCAGGGTGCTGTACTGCGTCTGGCCGGTCAAGGCGGCGACCCGGTGGTCCAGTTGCAGACCAACTTCGGCGGCGGCAAGACACACTCGATGCTGGCGCTGTACCACTTGTTCTCCGGCGCCCCCCCGGGCGACTTGCTGGGCGTGGAATCGCTACTGACCGAGGCGGGCGTGGATAAGCTGGTGCAAGCGCGGCGCGTGGTGCTGGTGGGCAACAAGATTTCACCCGGAAATCCATCCGTGAAGCCCGACGGCACCGTGATACGCACCTTCTGGGGCGAGCTGGCTTGGCAACTCGGCGGGGCGAAGGCCTATGCGCGCGTCGCAGCCGACGACGAGCGAGCGACTAGTCCGGGCGACGTACTGCGCGAACTGATGAACGAATACGGCCCTTGCCTGATCCTGGTGGACGAATGGGTCGCTTACGCACGCCAACTGCATGATGCGGCCGATCTGCCGGGCGGCAGCTTCGAGACCCATTTCAGCTTCGCTCAGGCACTGACTGAATCGGCCAAGCTGGCGAAACAGTGTTTGCTGGTCATAAGCCTGCCGGCCTCGGATACGGCTACTTCGCCACATGCAAAAGGCGACGATGAGGAGGTGGGAGGTGAACGCGGCCGTGCGGCGCTGGCGCGGCTGCGCAACGTGATCGGTCGTGTGGAATCGTCCTGGACGCCCGCCAGCACCGAGGAAGGCTTTGAGATCGTTCGCCGACGCTTGTTCGAGCCGATGACACAGCGCGAGCAGTTTGTCGCGCGGGATACGGTGGCGCGCGAGTTTTTCGATTTCTACCGCACACAGAGCGCTGAATTTCCGCCGGAGGCTAGGGATGCCGACTACGAAAAGCGTCTGAAGGTGGCCTACCCGATCCACCCGGAGGTGTTCGACCGGCTGTACACCGACTGGTCGTCGCTGGTGAAATTCCAACGCACGCGTGGCGTGCTACGTTTGATGGCGGCGGTAATCCATAGCCTGTGGGAAAAAGGGGACCGCAATCCGCTGATCCTGCCAGCCAACATCCCGATCGACGACCCGCGCGTGCGCGACGAGCTGACCCGTTACCTACCGGACAACTGGCGGCCGGTGATCGAGAAGGATGTGGATGGCCCGAACGCACTGCCGCTGCGAATCGACGGCGAGGTGGCCAACCTGGGCAAGTTTGCCGCCAGCCGACGAGTAGCCCGTACGATTTATCTCGGCTCGGCGCCGATGACCGGAGCGGCAAATAGAGGGCTGGAGGATCGCCGCATCAAACTGGGCTGTGCGATGCCGGGCGAATCGCCAGCGGTTTTTGGCGACGCGCTGCGCCGACTGGCCACGGCGGCCACCTATCTGTACCAGGACGGCCCGCGCTATTGGTACTCGACCCAGCCGACCGTCACCAAGCTGGCGGAAGATCGGGCCGAGCAGTTGCGACGCGATCCGGACAAGGTGTTTCATGAGATGGAGGAACGGCTGCGCGCCAACCTGCAGCAGCGGGGCGACTTCAGCCGGATTCATCCATTGCCGCAATCCGGCGCGGATGTGCCCGACGACCTGGATGCGCGACTCGTCGTACTGCGTCCGGATGAGGCCTATGGCAAGGAGGCGGATGGCGCAGCGATCTTAGCGGCAAAGACCATCTTTGAATTGCGTGGCAACGCCCCAAGGCTGTACCGCAACACGCTGGTATTCCTGGCGGCGGACGCGACACGCTTGCAGGACTTGGAAGAGGCGGTTCGCCGCTATCTGGCTTGGCAGTCGGTTCTCGCCGAGAAGGATCAGTTGGATCTCTCCCCGCATCAGGTCACTCAAGCAGAAACCCAACGCAAGGCAGCGGATGGCGCTGTGATGGCAAGGTTACCTGAGACGTACCAGTGGCTGATCGTGCCCACCCAGCAAACGCCATCTGCCCCAATCGAGTTTCAACCCCATCGGCTGACCGGGCAGGATGCTCTGGCTGTCCGAGTCAGCAGAAAACTGAGGAACGACGAGCTGTTGATCGCGTCTCTGGCCGGCTCGATGCTCCGAGTGGAAATGGATAAGGTGCCGTTGTGGCGTCGCGAC
>WBZU01002625.1_pt1 | contig 12237 bp, 11 predicted proteins | sample 5204311 | NCBI WGS metagenome assembly WBZU01 (sample SAMN12344359, study PRJNA552823) | activated sludge metagenome | biome: Activated sludge suspended growth; feature: Nitrification reactor; material: Wastewater; isolation source: activated sludge from nitrification reactor of wastewater... | reverse complement strand
AGTAAGATTTAAAAACTGAAAGATTTAAGAACGGAATTTTTTGGCGGTAGCCACTAGCACGTCGTTTTCCGGGTAGTCTTTTAACGCGTTCGCCCAGATTTTTTTGGCTTCTTCCTGCAAGCCTTGTTTCCATAATACTTCACCTAAATGTGCGGCAATCTCCGGATCAGCCTGAGTTTCATAGGCCTTGCGCAAATATTCCGCCGCAAGGGCCAAATTGCCCAAGCGATAATGCACCCAGCCCAGACTATCGAGAATGTAGTGATCGTCAGGTTGTAATTTGAGCGCGGTTTCAATCAAAGTCTTGGCTTCGTTCAGTTTAATGTTCCGATCTGCGAACGAGTATCCAAGCGCGTTATAAGCCGCAGCAAAATCAGGCCTTAGCTGGATGACCTTGCGTAATTCTGTCTCCATCACATCCAGCCTGCCTATCCGTTCCGCCGACATCGCATAGTCATAAATGAGTTCTGTCGTATTGGGGATATTGTTTACCGCTTTCTGCATCAAGTCGAATGATTCCTGATTGCGCTTAGCTTGGCTTAACAAACCGGCCTCGGCCTGAATCAAGGCAATCTGCTGTTCTGTCGTCAGGTCCTCGACCTCGTCCAGCATTTTGATGGCAGCATCCACGCTTTTTGTACGCGCAATCACGTTGGCAGCAGAAAGTCTGCCATCTAAAAAATGCTCGCCAGGCTGAATCTTGTCATACCAGCTGAGCGCCATGGTGTCGTTTTTTTGGCGTTCCGCACTGCGTCCCAGGTAAAAATACAGCTGATCCGGATTTTTAAATCCCGAGCTGATGGATTGCTGAAAATACTTATCCGCCATCGCAAAGTCATTCGATTCCAGCGACAGCAAGCCAACCACGGCGCTGATTTCAGGACTGCCATTCGAGCTTTCTACCAGCTTTACAAACTCAGGCTTAGCCTCTGCATGGCGTTTTTGGCTTACCAGTAACTTGGCATACGCCATACGCACATCGTTTGCTTTTGGGTATTGTTTCAAAAAGTCCTGATAAAAACTAACCGCTTTGTCCGGCGATTCTCTCAACAGCAATTGTCCTTGTAATTGCGCAGCCAGTTCCCAGCCCGGGCGCAGCTTGTTTGCGGTTTCCAGCGCTTTTATGCTGATGTCGGGCTTGTTTGCAGTCATGGCTGCTTGTGCAATTGCAAACTGCGCTTCGGCTAGTTTGGGATAGGGCGCGGCAAACTCGGTGATCGCAGTCAATACTTCTGCTTTGTCTTTTTGATTTTCCAGTAATGAACTCAGATATAAAAAGCCGTTGGCGCGTGTTTCTTCTTTGGCCAGAAGCTTCTGTATATGCGGTTTGGCCTGTTTTAAATTGCCGCTGGCGATGAGTAACTGGCTGGAAGCCTGCTGTGCCTCAAGAGATGCTGGATCCAGTTCAGCCCACAATGTAGAGGCCTGCAAAGCAATGCCCGGCTGATTGCCATAAGCGGCGGCGCGTGCGGCACGCTCCGCCAGTCGCGGATCGCGCGTTTGCTTGGCCAAATCTAGAAATAATTGGCTGGCCAGTGTGATTTCACCGCGCTGTCCGGCAATTTCACCTAACAGATATTTGTACACAAACTCCGCGTTGGCCGTAGTGATCGCTGGCGCGACCTTTGGTTCCGCGGCTGCATTCAGGCTGCTGACGCCCGCAAAGCCGATGAGTAAAGCTGTGACTATTTTCTTAAATTGTGGCATTCGATCATTATCCAAATATGGCATTTGTGTATCGTTTAGTCCGTGACAGTAAGCGCAAGTTCATCCATAATTAAAGGTTGGATATTAATTACTTACATAATTAGGTATGACTATAACTTTTTGAATGAAACTAATCCACCAGTTTTGTTTCATAACCCATTAGTTTTACCTTGGTACACATTAAAACATTTATGAATAATTTGACAGTAGAAGCAATCGAGCTTACCAGGCTTTACGGAGGCCGCGAAGCCGTTAGCAATGTGAGCTTTAGCGTAAAGCAGGGCGAAGTGCTCGGCTTTTTGGGGCCAAACGGCGCAGGCAAATCCACTACCATGAAAATGCTTACGGGTAATCTCGCACCGAGTGCAGGCAGCGTAAAAATCTGTGGCATCGACATGATCGAAAATCCCAAGGAGGCCAAGGCGCTGATTGGCTATTTGCCCGAAATGCGTCCTTTGTATAAAGAACTGACGGTTGATGAGTACTTAACGATTGCGGCGCGCTTGCATAGAGTCAGCGGCAAGCACATCAAGAAAGCGGTTGAACATGCCAAAGAACGCTGTGGCTTAACGCATATGAGCAAGCGTTTGATTGAAAACCTGTCTAACGGCTACCAGCAGCGGGTAGGGATCGCCCAAGCCATTATTCACAGTCCCATGGTGGTGATTCTGGATGAGCCAACCGTGGGCTTGGACCCGATCCAGATTCGCGATATCCGTGCGCTGATTCGTGAAATTGGTGGCGCACATAGCGTGATTCTCTCCACGCATATCCTTCCCGAGGTGGAAATGGTGTGCGATCACGTGCAGATTATCGACAAAGGCAAGCTGGTGTTTAACGGCGGTATCGATGTGCTGAAACGCCAGCGCATTGGCAATAAGTTATTGATAGGGTTTAGTAAAGCGCCAGCAGCAGAAGAATTACTTAAAATTAATGGCGTGACCGAGGCTGAGGTGACTGAAAATAATATGATGCGTGTTCGCTTTGCTGAGGCGGAAGCTCCGCATGAAGCAATCGTACAAGCCTCGGTTAAAAATGGCTGGGGACTATACCAGATCGCCCCTGATCAAACCAGTCTGGAAGACGTGTTTGTTCAGTTGACCTATCAAGATGCGGCTGCAGAAGCCGCATAAAAAGCATGTAAAATTAAGGTTAGAAAATGATATTGAATATTGCGAGAAAAGAACTTAAAAGCGTGTTTGCTTCGCCGATGGGCTGGATTATTCTGGCTTTACTGATGTTTGCGTTTGGCACGTATTATCTTAACGGTGTGAATGGTTATTTCGAGGTGATGTCTGGTGCAGTTCGACCTGCTGAGCGTACAGGCGTAACGCAATTTGTTGGACGAGATGTGTATGGATTGGCCTCGTTTATTATGTTATTTGCGGTGCCTTTACTCTCGATGCGCCTGATTTCGGAAGAACGCCGTAGCCAAACTTTGCCTTTCCTGTTCAGCGCACCGCTATCGCTCAGTGAAATCGTCTTGGGCAAATTTGTCGGTTTGGTCTCTTTTTTGAGCATCCTGATTGTGTATATCGCGCTAATGCTGTCTACACTCAACATTTGGAGCGACATTGATTTTGGCTACATTCTGGCTAATTCACTGGGCTTGTTTTTTCTGGTCGCTGGCTTTTCAGCATTGGGGCTGTATTTTTCCAGTCTAACCTCACAGCCGGTTGTAGCCGCTATATTGAGTTTTATCGCGCTGTTTGCGTTGATGATTCTAGAACGTTTTTTTGCTGGCGACCCAAGCAGCACCATGGCAAAACTTTCACTGATGAATCATTTTCAATCATTTGCCGGAGGATTGATTGATACTGCAGACATTGCCTATTTCGTGTTATTTACCGCTACTTTTTTAATTTTAACCATTCGTCGCTTAGACGCAGACCGTTTAAGAGGCTAACCTTATGAAAATCAATCGTAATCTCAGATTTCAAATGCTGGCGCAAAACTGGTTTTTTGTGCTGCTGTTTTTACTGCTTATCATTCTTCTAGGGTACCTGGCAAGCCAATATCATGTGGCAAAAGATATCACGCAAGCCAATCGCAACATACTTACGCCAGGCAGCGTGAATATACTCAAGTCGATGCAGGGACCTGTGAATATCACGGTATATGCTACCAATGATGACGCAAACCGTGGCGACACATTCCGCAAGGGTATGATCGATTTTATGGCGCGCTATCAACGCGAGAAGAAAGATATGCACCTTAAATTCATTAACCCGGCCGAAGAGCCAAAACTCGCACAGGAGGCGAATATTAAGGAAGATGGTGAAGTGGTGGTTGAATTCAACAAGCGCACTGAACATATTTCTCCGCCGATCGCTGAGCAGGAGATGACCAATCTGCTGGTGCGGTTAGCACGCACGAATGCCAAACCGGTGATGTTTCTGGATGGACATGGCGAACGTTTGTTACATGGTACCAAGAATCAAGACTTGGGAGAGTTTGGTAAGCAACTCGAAGATAGAGGTTTTAAGTTTGCGAATCCCGATCTGAGATTGGTGCCGCAAGTGCCTAGCAACGGCTCCATGCTGTTGATTGCATCTCCGCAAACCAATATCACGCCTGCAGAGGTCAAAAAAATCAAAGAGTATCTTGATGGGGGCGGTAATTTATTATGGCTGCTGGACGACAGTGATTTGCATGGCCTGGATGAGATTGCAAAATACATAGGCCTGACGGTTTCGCCAGGCATGGTGGTGGAATACGGGACTGATCCTAAAATTGCACAAGGTGCTGTGTATGGAGACCATCCGATTACGCGCACACTTAATTCTGGTACCATCTTTCCGATTGCGCATGAGGTTGCCGCCAAGGGAACAGACGAAAATGGCTGGGAAGTCAGCAATCTGGTTGATGTGGCGCACAATGGCTGGCTTGAATCCGGCAAATTAGAGAAGACCGGCGATCCGCAAAAAGTGACTTACGACCCAAAAACAGAAAAACGCGGGCCAATCAATATCGGTGTGGCTTTGCAGCGTGTGTATGGCAAAAAAGGGCAACGCGTGGTGGTGATGGGGAATGCCAACTTTTTAACAAACACTTACATTACCAGCGGCGGCAATCTGGATCTGGGCATTAATATCATCAATTGGCTGACCGGTGATGATAGTCTGATTACCATTCAGCCTATGCCGTTAAAAGACATCAATGTGACCATTCCGAGCGACGACAAAAGTCGTTTGGTTGCCTGGACAGTGTTCCATGGCTTCCAGTTTTTCATCCCGCTCGGAGTGTTCATTGCGGGCTTCTGGTTGTGGTGGAAACGCAGAAAAGCGTAAGAATGAGTTGGCCTAAATATTAAAAGATGATGCTATGAAAAAAAGATGGTTATTGAATCTGGTAATGCTGGCGATTATAGCCGGCCTGGTCACGTTTTTGTACATGCGTCCGCAAGTCAAACCCAGCGAGGCTTCCGGGCACGAGGTTTCTACGCTGAAACTAGGCGATTTCACAGCGCTTAAAGTTGAGTTCCCTGCCCAGGCACCTACCAGCTTCGAGAAGGTCGGTGGTTTGTGGCGCATGACCGCGCCTTACAAAGCGCGGGCCGATCAGTTGTCCGTGCAGCGTATCCTGTCCATTATCGCAGCCAAGAGTGCAGAGAAATTTCCTGCTAACGATTTAGCCAAGTTCGGGCTGGATAACCCACAGCTCAAGCTCAAGCTTACTCATTCCACGGGCACAGAAGAGTTTGTTTTTGGTACATTCAACCCGGTCAGTGAAGAACAGTATATTGCCTACAAAGATGCGGTCTATCTGCTGCCAGGCAATTACGCCGAGGCGGCAAGTACGCAGCCTATTGAACTGGTTGATAAAAATCCGCTTTCCCGGGATGAGGCCAAACAGATTGCAGGCTTTGATTTTTCACGTCTGGAGCAATGGGAAGAGGTGCGCCTGAATGTGGATATCGCGGATGGCAAGTGGGCAGTGAATGCGTCCAAAGCCAAACCTACGCAAAACGAGTTGAACGAATGGCTGGATTTCAGCTGGAAGCAAGCACAGGCCAAACAGGTCGAGCTGTATACGCCAGACCGTAAAACAACTTATCCATCGTTCGAGGTGAAGCTGAAAGATGGCAAAAAAGTACATTTCGACAAGATTCAGGAGGCGCCAGATTTGCTGCTCGGCCGTCCCGAGGAAGGTATTTTGTACCACTTTAGCAATGATGTCGGGTTTACCATGCTTAACCCGCCGCTTAATCTCCAATAAACGCAGTTTGCGGGTGACGTATGCCTGAGTTGCCAGAGGTCGAAATCACCCGCCGCGGTCTGGTTCTGCTCTTAAATCAAACGGTTAAAAATGTTGTCATTCGCAATGCTGGCATGCGCTGGCCGATTCCAGCACATCTGCCGCAAACACTTCACAATCAAAAACTGCTTGGCTTAAGACGCCGTGCAAAGTATATCCTGGCTGACTTCGAAAACGGTACTTTGTTGCTGCATTTGGGCATGTCGGGGCGCATCAGCCTGCTTGATAGAAATTACCCGCCTGAAAAGCATGACCATTTTGATATTGAATTTTCAGATGGGCAAGTGCTGCGTCTGCGTGATCCGCGCCGGTTTGGCGCGGTGCTGTGGGCAGGCGAGAAGCCGCATGAGTATCCGCTACTTGACGTGCTGGGTGTGGAGCCACTCGAAAATGGTTTTAATGCTGAATACTTACATCGCGAGCTGCATTCGCGCAGCGCAGCGATTAAGATTGTGATTATGGATAGCCACCTGGTGGTCGGTGTGGGCAATATCTATGCTTCAGAATCGCTATTCCACGCCAGGATTCATCCTGAAACTCCAGCTAAACAGCTTACCTTAAAACAATGTGAAAAATTAGTGGCAGAAATTAAGGCCACCCTTAATGATGCGCTTAATGCCGGGGGCAGCAGCCTAAGGGATTTTTTTGGCGCCGATGGCAATCCGGGTTATTTTCAGCAGGAATATTTTGTGTATGGGCGTACAGGTGAGCCTTGCAAAGTGTGTAGCAAACCTATCCAATGCATCCGGCTGGGGCAGCGCTCCACGTTTTTTTGTGGCCACTGCCAAAAGCGTTAATTAATTTATATGCCCTGCAAGCCAATATCCATGAGGTCTGCAGAGACATAGTTTTCTTTTGTAAGGCATGAATGGTAACGTTTGTAGCTTGGCGAAACGGCCTGGTTCTAAACTATTCTTCACGCGTCCAGGTCTGCGATCTCCCAAACAGGGAAACCCCGATAAATCCGCGCACTTCCAATTTGTTGCCAGTTTCGTCCAGCTTTATTTTGCATTTGTAGGTTTTTCCATTATCAGGGTCTAAAATCTCGCCGCCCTGATAGACGCCATTTTTCTCTTTCAATCCTTTTACAATGGTCATGCCGATGATTTTCTGGCCTTTGCGCTCATCGGTGCATTTGTCGCACACCGCTTCGCCTGTGTCGGTCGGGAGCAAGCCTTTCTCTACCACGGCGCTATATTCGCCATTGTGTTCGGTGATGCGGATGAGTGAGCGTGGTTTACCAGTTTTGTCATCTATACTTTTCCATAAGCCGGCAGGGGTGGCAGCCAATGCCAGAGCTGAACAGAAAGCGAGGCATAAGCCGATGATTTTTGGTGCTATTCTCATGATTAACTCCAAATAAGAAATAATAGATAAGCGGAAATCTGCAACATGACCCACAGCAATATAACCCAGGTTAAACGCTTTTGCCAGCGTGCTTGTTGGCGCTGGGTTTCAATGAGCAACTTCAGTTGTTCGCGCAACGGAGTATCCCGCTCGGACTGGGTTTGCTGGGTTAAAAACTGATGCACCAAACGCGGCATGTGCGGCGCATTTTTTGCGATAAAAGGCAGTTCTTTTTTGAGTGATTTCGTCACGCTGCGCCAGCCTATTTGTTCGCTCATCCAACGTTTCAAGAAAGGTTTGGCGGTTTGCCACAGGTCAATATTCGGGTCTAAATCACGGCCCAGGCCTTCAATATTCAGCAAGGTTTTTTGCAGCATGACCAGTTGCGGTTGAATCACCACGCCAAAACGGCGCGACATTTGGAACAGGCTTAACAGAGTGCGCCCAAATGAAATGTCCTTGAGCGGCTTGTTGAAAATCGGCTCGCAGATAGCGCGAATGCTGGTTTCCAGTTCATCCACGTTGGTGTATTTTGGCACCCAGCCCGATTCGATATGCGCCACAGCCACATCGCGATAATCGCGGTTAAAGAAGGCCAGAAAGTTTCGTGCCAGATAATACTTGTCGGTGTCGCTCAGGTTGCCCATGATGCCGAAATCCAGCGCAATGTATCGGCCATCATCCGCCACCTGGATATTGCCCGGGTGCATATCGGCATGAAAAAAACCATCGCGAAATACCTGTGTGAAGAATATCTCTACGCCATCGTGCGCGAGTTTGGTGATGTCGATACCTTTTGTTCGCAATACATCAATCTGGCTTACAGGCGTGCCGTGCATGCGTTGCATGGTCATCACTTCTTTGCGGCAGTAATCCCAATGCACTTCCGGTATCAATAGACGTTTGTCAGTAAAATTGCGCGCCAGCTGGCTGCAATTAGCGGCTTCCAGCGTTAAATCCAGCTCGTGCTGCGTATGGCGCGCAAACTCTTCCACAATTTCCTGCGGCTTAAGACGTTTTCCTTCGGATGAAACCGCCTGAACAAACCAGGCGAGTGATTGGAGCAGGGAAATATCCTGGTTGATGACTTTGGCGATGTTTGGCCGTAATACCTTGACCGCAACCGGCTTGCCATTCAGCAAGTTGGCGAAATGCACTTGTGCAACCGAGGCGCTTGCTACCGCGATTTCATCAAACTGGCTATAAATCTGGTTGAGCGGCAAGCCGAATGCGGCTTCTATGGTGGTTTGCACTTCCGAGAAGTTGAATGGCGGCACCTGGTCTTGCAGCTTGGCCAGTTCATCAGCCACATCGGGCGGCAATAAATCGCGGCGGGTAGAAAGCACTTGACCGAATTTAACAAAAATCGGGCCTAGTTTCTCTAACGCCAAACGCAGGCGAACACTGCGCGGTTGCTGCTTGCTGCGCCAAAATAACACAACCTGGATAAGTTTATGCAATGGGCGTAGCGGCGGGTGCTCATGAATAAAATCGTCCAGGCCAAAGCGAAGTGCTACAAAAATGATATGAAACAGCCGAAAATAATGCATAGTTATTGTGTGTGGTTTTTGTTGGCAGAACGGGTTAGTTTTTCCAGGCGTTTTTCAAAGCGCGCGACATCACCTCGCAATGTATCAACCTCGGCATTGAATTGTTCCACATGGCGCTTTTTGGCGAGAACGTTTTTCTCTTCCTGCCAATATTCCGTGAGCATTTCAGCCAGACTAATGCCTTGCTGCTTTATCTCTTGAACGATTTTGTGGCCTGTCGTACCGATTTTATTCGCAGCCATGTCACCTACGATATGACTCAAATCCTCTTCGATATCCCAGCGCATCAGGTGCAGCACTTTGCTCAGTTCGGTGGCCAGATGCGTATCGCCATCGATTCTAATTTGTGTTTTTGCTGCCTCATCTTTAGCCAATAAACGCAAGACCAGGCTGGGCGGTACATGGATAGTAGCATCTGGCACTGCCGTTTCACCTGCAATGGCCAGGCTGCCGTCTTCCAGAATCAGCAAATTGGTTTTCATCAGCGCAACATCAAATTGAATGACCTTTCCCGCATAGCCAATTAAATGCTCGCGCGACCAATTGTTCTGGTTGGTGAGGTGCTGCAGAAATCGTGTTGCAAGCGGCTTGAACATTAGGTTTTATAGCCTTTATGCAAAGCCACCACGCCTGCGCTCAGGTTGTAGTAATCCACCTTGCCTAATCCCGCGTCCAGCATCATTTGTTTGAGCGTTCCCTGATCCGGGTGCATGCGGATGCTTTCTGCCAGATACTGGTAGCTTTCGGCATCTTTGGCGATCAGTTTGCCCATGAATGGCAGAAATTTAAACGAGTAGGCGTCGTACAGTTTTTCCAGCGGTTGCCACACTTTCGAGAACTCCAGCACCAGCAAGCGCCCACCTGTCTTAAGCACGCGCTGCATTTCTTTTAGCGCAACGTCTTTGTGGGTCATATTGCGCAGGCCAAATGCCACAATAACGCAATCAAACGTATTGTCAGGAAAAGGCAACTTCTCGGCATTGCACTGTGCGGCGGGTACGCTCAGGCCCGCATCTATCATCCTGTCACGGCCTACCGCCAGCATGGATGCGTTAATATCGGTGATAACCACTTCCCCAGCCTGGCCGACTTTTTTTGCAAAAAGTTTGGATAAATCACCGCTGCCACCCGCAATATCCAGCACTTTGTCGCCGGGCTTTACGCCGCTTACTTCCGCCGCGAAGCGTTTCCAGCTACGGTGCAGTCCGGCCGACATGACATCGTTCATGATGTCGTATTTGCTGGCAACGGAATGAAATACTTCGCCTACTTTTTGCTGTTTCTCGGCCTCGTCGACCGTTATGTAGCCAAAATGTGTAGTTTTATCACTCATGGTGTTTCCTTGCTGATGTCTTTACGAGAGTAGCCTGCCATTTCAAGTCTGGTGATGTAATCCTGCCACAAGGCCGCGTAATGTTCGCCTAAATAGTACAAATAATCCCATGAATATAAGCCGGTATCGTGGCCATCCGAGAACATTAGCTTGACCGCATAATTGCCGATGGGTTCGATGCCGGTGATATTTACATTTTCTTTGCCGGTTTGCAGAGTTTCCTGTCCTGCGCCGTGGCCGCGCACTTCAGCCGAAGGCGAATATACACGCAAAAACTCACATGACAGCATGCACTCGGTGTTGTTATCAAATTTAATTTCCAACAGGCGCGAAGCTTGGTGCAGGCGGATATCAATGGGTCGAGGTGAGTTTACGTTTAGGCCGCTCATCTAAAAATGGATGCAATTGAACAAATTGAAATGATAGCAGAACATGTCTCTCGGCTAATAAATTAGCGGTTTTTACCACAACTTTTTTTAACCATATGCCGTTTGTCGCTAAAAATCCGCCTTTCATCAGAATTTAAATGAATTAAGCATGTTGATGTGACTGATTTATTTGAATATTTATAATGTCATGATAAAGTACGATTACAAGAAAAGTAGTCAATTTTGGTAACTACTTTTGGGGATAAGTGGGGACTCGCATGGCAGAAAATAAATTAGCGCACCAGTTTACAGCCTACTCAGAATGGAGAAAGGCGCTGGTAGACAGTATTTGCGATTATCGCAGCTGGCTGAATGAGCAAGAGCTCAATGACGCGCAAATAGATCAACGCATCACCAATCTGCTCGAACGCTTACGTGAAGATAAACTGAATGTCGCGTTTGTGGCCGAATTCTCTCGCGGCAAATCAGAATTGATCAATGCCATCTTCTTTGCCGATTACGGCCAGCGCCTGCTGCCATCCAGCGCAGGCCGCACCACGATGTGCCCTACGGAATTATTGTATGATCCGTCAAAACCGACCTCCATCATGATGCTGCCAATTGATACGCGCGCCTCAGATGCCACTACTACCGAATACAAGCGTTATCCGGACGAATGGCATACAGTCGAGTTTGATGTCGATAATAACGACAGCATGGTAGCAGCGTTCAAAGAAGTTAGCAGCACCAAACGGGTGACGGCTGAAGAAGCCGAAAAATACGGGCTTTTTGACCCCAACAGCAGTGACGATGCCATGAGCCTGAATAAAGACGGCACGGTTGATATTCCATGCTGGCGCTACGCCATGATCAACTTCCCGCATCCTTTGCTGGAGCAGGGGTTGGTTATCCTGGATACCCCGGGTTTGAATGCGATTGGTACCGAACCTGAGCTGACATTGAATATGCTGCCCAATGCGCATGCCGTGCTATTTATTCTGGCGGCAGATACCGGTGTGACGAAATCCGAGATTGACGTATGGCGCCAGTATATCAGTGGCACACGCTGGAAACAGAAAGGCCGTATGGCAGTTTTGAACAAGATTGACGGCCTTTGGGATGAACTCAAAAACGAGAAAGAAATTGAAAAAGAGATTAACAAGCAAGTGAAGATGAGTGCGGAACTGCTTGGCCTGGAACCTAGCCAGATTTTCCCAACCTCTGCACAAAAAGGCTTGTTGGCCAAAATCAATGGGGATGATGCTTTGTTGGTGCAGAGCCGACTGCCAGTGCTGGAAAAGGCTTTGTCTGACGAACTGATTCCTTCCAAAAAAGAGATTGTTCGCGATAATACTAAAAACGAGATTGAAGATTTAATCAGCAATTCGAATATGATTCTGGAATCGCGTATATCGGGCGTGGCAGAACAGCTTGAAGAACTTCGTGGCTTGCGCGGTAAAAACGAAGATGTGGTTGAGCATATGATGAACAAGGTGAAGGTGGACAAGGAAAACTTTGAAAAGGGTTTACAGCGATTTCAAGCTTTGCGCAGTGTGTTCTCGCAGCAAACTAACAAACTGTTTACTTTGCTGGGCATGGAGGCGCTTAAGGTACAAGTGCATACCACGCGTGAAACCATGGTAAACGCCAGCTTTACCAAAACAATCCGTGAGGC
>WBZU01002624.1_pt1 | contig 12240 bp, 7 predicted proteins | sample 5204311 | NCBI WGS metagenome assembly WBZU01 (sample SAMN12344359, study PRJNA552823) | activated sludge metagenome | biome: Activated sludge suspended growth; feature: Nitrification reactor; material: Wastewater; isolation source: activated sludge from nitrification reactor of wastewater treatment... | reverse complement strand
ATGCGTTCGACGTCGACACCGGCAACGCTCAGCCGATCGGCGAGTGCGTTCATCGGCCCGAGGTCGCCGAGCATCGATGCCCGGGTCGGCGCGGTATGCGGCGGCAGCAGCGCAGGTGCGGCGCGCGCGGCGCCGCTTGCGTAATCGTAGAAACCGCGACCGCTCTTGCGTCCGAGCCGACCGGCGAGCACCAGTTCCTGCTGGATCAGCGACGGCTGGAAGCGTCGATCGCCGAAGGTGGCGTCGAACACGGAACAGGTAACGGCGAAATTGACATCGTGACCGATGAAATCCATCAGTTCGAACGGCCCCATCGGAAACCGGCAGCTCTCGCGCAGCAGGGCGTCGAGCGTTTCCAGACTGCCGGCACGCTCGCCCAACACCCTGAGCGGCTCGGCGTAGTAAGGTCGCGCCACCCGATTGACGATGAAACCGGGCGTCGAGCGCGCCCGAACCGGCACCTTGCCCCACGCCCGCGCGGTGTCGACCAGGTCGTCGACCAGCGCCGGGTCGGTGGCGAGGCCGCTGACTACCTCGACCAGCGCCATGCGCGGCGCGGGATTGAAGAAATGCAGCCCCACCACGCGTTCCGGCCGCGCCAGGCCGGCCGCGACCGCCGTAACGGAAATCGACGAGGTATTGGTGGCCAAGATCGCTTCCGGACCCAGCAGGGCTTCCAGGCGACGAAAAAGATCGCGCTTGACCTCGAGATTCTCGATCACCGCTTCGATGACCAGCCCCGCCGTCTTCAGATCCTCCAACTTCTCGGCGGGTCGAACGCGGTCGAGGATCGCTTGGCATTCCTGGTCGGCGAGCTTGCCTTTCTCGACCAGGAAGTGCAGATCCTTCGCCATGGCCTGACGGCCTTTCGCCACCGCGTCGGCGCTGCTATCGAACAGGAATACCGTGTGGCCGGCGGCTGCGGCCACCTGGGCGATGCCGCGGCCCATGGTGCCGGCGCCAATGACGGCGACATCGACGCCGGAAACAAGCGCGCTCATGGACGGATCAGACGCGCTCGATCGCCAGGGCGATGCCTTGGCCGACGCCGATGCACATGGTGCACAGGGCGTAGCGCCCGGCGATCCGCCGCAACTGACTTTCGGCGGTGGCGACCAGCCGCGCGCCCGAAGCGCCCAGCGGATGGCCGATGGCGATGGCGCCGCCGTTGGCATTGACGTGCTCGGCGTCGTCGGGCAAGCCCAATTGGCGCGTCACCGCCAATCCTTGCGCGGCAAAGGCCTCGTTGAGTTCAATGACGTCGATCTGGCCGATGCTCAAGCCCAGCCGCGCCAACAGCTTCCGGGTTGCGGGCGCCGGGCCGATGCCCATGATCCTCGGTTCGACGCCCGCCGTCGCCATGCCGAGAATGCGCGCGCGCGGCGTGAGGCCGTGGCGCGCAACCGCGGCGGCCGATGCGATCAGCAGCGCGCAGGCGCCATCGTTGACGCCCGAAGCATTGCCGGCCGTCACCGAACCGTCCGGCTTGACCACACCCTTCAGCTTGGCCAGATCGGCCAGCGTCGTTTCGGGCCGGGGATGCTCGTCGACGGCGAACTGCAGAGGCTCGCCTTTCTTGCGCGGAATCGCCACCGGCACGATCTCGTTTTCGAAGAAGCCGGCATCGCGCGCCCGCGCCCAACGCTGCTGGCTGCGCAGGGCGAAGGCATCCTGATCGGCACGGGCGATGTTGAACTGGGCCGCGACGTTCTCGGCAGTCTCCGGCATCGAGTCGATGCCGTATTGGGCCTTCATCAGCGGATTGACGAAACGCCAGCCGATGGTGGTGTCCTCGATCTTCGCGCTGCGGGAAAACGCCGTGTCCGCCTTGGCCAGCACGAAAGGTGCGCGGCTCATGCTCTCGACGCCGCCGGCGATCAGCAGATCGGCCTCGCCCGCCATGATGGCGCGCGCGGCGGAGCCCACGGCATCGAGGCTGGAACCGCACAAGCGATTGATGGTGGCGCCGGGCACATCGACCGGCAGCCCAGCCAGCAGGGCCGCCATGCGCCCGACGTTGCGGTTGTCCTCGCCCGCCTGGTTGGCGCAACCGAGCAGCACATCGTCCACCGCGCCCCAGTCGACGCCCGGATGCCGCGACATCAGCGCCTTGATCGGCAGCGCCGCGAGGTCATCGGTGCGCACCGAGGACAAGGTGCCGCCGTAGCGGCCGAACGGAGTGCGAACGGCGTCGCAAATATAAGCCTCGGTGGTCATGTCGGGTCGTCTTTCCAAATCGGTTTCAATAGGTCTCGATATGCAGCCGCGCCTGCGCCAACAATTCCGGCTTCAGCTTTTCCCAGTCGCCGCCGTGCTGGCGACAGATATCACGGAACGCCTCGACGACGCCGTTTTCCATCCCCTTGAGGCCGCAGATGTAAATATAGCAATTGCCATCCTGCAGCAGACGGAAAACCTCCTCGTGCCGCTCCCGTATCTTGTCCTGCACGTATTGCTTGACGCTGCCCGGCACGCGCGAGAACGCGAAATTGACGTCGATCAGCGCCTTCGGCAACCGGCCGAGCGGACCGCAATAGGGCAACTCGTCCGGCGTGCGCGCGCCGAAGAACAGCATCAACTGTCCGCCCTCGTTGAGGGCCATGCGCCGCCGCCGCCGCTCGGTCATGGCGCGCATGGGCGCCGACCCCGTGCCCGTGCAGATCATCATGATCGAACTGTTGGGGTGGTTGGGCATCAGGAAGCTGGTGCCGTAGGGCCCGCAGACTTGCACCTTGGCACCCTTGTCGAGATCGCACAGATAGTTGGAACAGACTCCGACCACCGGCTGCCCGTCGTAGTCCTCGGTCACCCGCTTCACGGTCAAGGCCAGGTTGTTATAGCCCGGCCGCTCGCCGTTGCGCGGGCTCGCGACGGAATAAAGCCGCATGGCGTGGGGCTTGCCGTGCTCGTCGGTGCCCGGCGGCAGAATGCCGATCGACTGCCCCTCGAGCACCGGGAAAGTCGTCTGGCCGAAGTCGAGCACGATGTGGCGAATGTCGGCCGAGGCATCGGCGGCCGTGAGGCGGTAGTTGCCCGTGATCGTCGCCGTCGCCGGCCGCGACGGTGCGAAAAGATTGACGTAGGGATGGGCCGCCGACCAGGGCGGGCTTCCGGGGCCGCCCTGCCCCGCCGTGGCGATCGAGGTCATGCGGGCGACATCGGCGGGCAGGTCGGCCTCCGCACCCTCGCCCGGCGCCAGGTCGACCTGCGCCGGCAGCGCGCCCCAGCCATATTGCTCCTCCAGCGAATACGGCCGGTCGCGCGTCACGTTCCGGTAGTTGTCGATCGCCCCGGTCGGACACGGTCCGATGCAGTCGTTGCACCAGTTGCACACCTCGAACTTGACCACGTAGTTGTTCGAGTCGTGCTCGATCGCGCCGATCGGACACATCTCCTGGCAGGTATTGCAACGGATGCAGATCTCGGGGTCGATCAGGTGCTGGCGCACCAGTTCCGCAGTCTCGGTGGTCATGGCGGGGTCAGTTGAAGCGAACGTACTCGAAGTCGACCGGCTGGTTGTTGATGCCGCGCGCCGGCGGCGCGATCCAGTTGGCGAACTTGCCCGGCTCGGCGACGCGGCCCATCAGCGACTGCACGAATACCCGGTCCTCGGCGGTGGGCAGCCAGTCGTTGTGCTTGTGGGTCCATTCGGCCTCGGAAATGATGCGGCCGTCCGGGCTGACGTGCAGGCCGTCGAAAACGCCGATCCTGCGGTGGAAACCCTTGTGCGGCAGCATGAAGCGGAAGGGAATGCCGAGCTTCTCCGGCACCTTGTTCCAGCGATCGACGCCGGCCTGGACGTCCTTGACCCAATCGTCGCGCAGGCGCTCGTTGAGGGCGGTCAAGGCCGCCACGTGACGGGTGACGATCTTGTCGCCGGTCACCTCCATCACCGGGTACTCGGCGGTGTCGAGACGATGATCGTCGCCGAGCCTGGTCTCCTCGAAACGTCCCTTCAGGCCGTTGGTGTAGAACGAAGCGGCGTTCGAGGAAATTTCCGCGCCGTAGAGGTCGCTGGTGACGCTGTAATGGAAGTTGAGGTACTTCTGCAGCGTCGGCAGGTCGATGACGCCCATGGCGCGCAGTTTGGCCGGATCATCGGTCTTGTGCTGGGCCATCAGTTCGCAGGTGCGCTGGATGATGCGACTGATGCCCGATTCGCCGACGAACAGATGGTGCGCTTCCTCGGTGAGCATGAAGCGGCAGGTGCGCGACAGTGGGTCGAAGCCCGACTCGGCCAGCGCCGCGAGCTGGTACTTGCCGTCGCGGTCGGTGATGAAGGTGAACATGAAGAAGGACAGCCAGTCCGGCGTCTTCTCGTTGAAGGCGGTGAGAATGCGCGGGTTGTCGGCATCGCCCGAGCGCCGCTCGAGCAGGGCCTCGCCTTCCTCGCGGCCATCGCGGCCGAAATGGGCGTGCAGCAGGTAGACCATGGCCCACAGGTGGCGCCCTTCCTCGACGTTCACCTGGAACAGATTGCGCATGTCGTACAGCGACGGGCAGGTCATGCCGAGGTGGCGTTGCTGCTCGACCGAGGCCGGCTCGGTATCGCCCTGCGTCACGATGATGCGACGCAGGGTCGAGCGGTATTCGCCCGGCACTTCCTGCCAAGCCGGCTGGCCCTTGTGCTCGCCGAAGTTGATCTTTCGATCGGCTTCGGCCGGCGCCAGGAAGATGCCCCAGCGGTACTCGGGCATCTTCACGTAATCGAAGTGCGCCCAGCCCTTCGGGTCCACGCTGATGGCGGTGCGCAGGTACACCTCCGCCGTGGTGGTCTTGTCCGGGCCCATCTCGCCCCACCAGTCGAGGTAGGCCGGCTGCCAGTGTTCGAGGGCGCGTTGCAGGGTCTTGTTCGACGCGAGGTCGACGTTGTTGGGAATCTTTTCGCTGTAGTCGATGCTCATGATCTCTGTCTCTCCTTGGGAATTTTTATCAATTTACACGCGGTTCCAGTCGAAGACGGACTTGCTGCCGGTGCCATAGACTTTTAGCGCGCCTTTTTCGCCGACGGCGTTCGGTCGCTGGAAAATCCAGTTCTGCCAGGCCGTCAGGCGGCCGAAGATGCGCGTATCCATCGTTTCCGGACCCGCGAAGCGCAAGCTCGCCTCCATGCCGGTCAAGGCATCTGGCGACAAGCTGGCCCGCTCCTCGATGGCCAGCCGCAATTCGTCGTCCCAATCCAGTTCGTCCGGCGTAAAGGTGACCAGGCCGAGTTGCTCCGCCCGCGCCGCATCCATCGGTTGCCCGATGGCGGCGCGCGCAGCCTCGACCGGCGCCGTCTCGCCGGCGAACCGGCTGGCCAGGCGCGACAAGCCGCTGTTCATGGGATACTGCCCGAAATTGGCTTCGGACAAGGCAATCCGCGGCGCACGGGCGAAATCGTCCTCGAGCCGGAGCATGAAGCTGCGATCGGCCGCCAGCGCCAGCTCCAGGAACAGGCCGCCGAAACAGGAACCCTCGTCGATGATGGCGAACAGCGAGCGCGAGGATACGTCGAGCCGGCGCAGGCAGCGGCGCAGGAAGCCGATGGTTTCGCGCACGAACCAGTGATCGCGGAACTTCGCCAACATCGCGTCGGCCTCGAGCACCGCCGAGAGATCGCCGCGCGTCTTGATCTGCCAGAGGCCGATATCGAGGTGGTTGGTGCGCAGCATGAGAATGGCGTCGTCGAGCTCGCGCGCCATCGCCAGCGGCCACCAGCGCGCGCCCTGGGTGACCACCTCCTCGATCTCGTCGGGCTGCCGGCCGATCGGCGCCGTGACGGTCAACGTGGCGCAGCGCGCAGCGCCATCGATGGCGACATCGACGTGGGTGTAGTGGTAGCCATGCTCGTCGATTCGTCGATTGAGCGGCGTGAGCGCCACGCCCTGTCCGCCGGGACGGTCCGAGGTCCGGGCCAGTTCGGCGGCGCACGCGGCGATCATGTCCTCGAACTGCTGCGGCTTGGCGATGTGGTCGACCAAGTGCCATTCCCTGGCGCGTTCCGCGCGAACGCCTTCGGACATCGTGCAAAAGACATCCGCCAGGTCGCGCCGCATGCGCCGCTTGTCGATCAGGCGCGTCAACCCGCCGGTGCCCGGCAGCACGCCCAGCAAGGGCACTTCCGGCAGGCTGACGGCGGTGGAGCGGTCGTCGACCATGGCGATCTCGTCGCAGGCCAGGGCCAGCTCGTAACCGCCGCCGGCCGTGGCGCCATTGAGGGCCGCCAGGAACTTCAAGCCGGAGTGCTCGCTGGAGTCCTCGAGGCCGTTGCGGGTTTCATTGGTGAACTTGCAGAAGTTGACCTTCCAGGCGTGGGACGACAGGCCCAGCATGTAGATGTTGGCCCCCGAGCAGAACATGCGCGGCTTGGCGCTGGTGACGACGACGCACTTGACCTCCGGATGCTCGAAGCGCAGGCGCTGCGCGGCATCGTTCAACTCGATGTCCACGCCAAGGTCGTACGAATTCAGCTTGAGTTTGTAACCCGAGCGTATGCCGCCATCTTCCTGAATGTCGAGCACGAGGCGGGCGACCGGTCCGCCGTCGGTAAGCAGTTTCCAATGCCGGTACTTTGCCGGTTCGGTATCGTAGGTGACCAACATGGGATCGGGGGAGGTTGAGGTGTTCAAGGCAGTCTCCAAGGCAGCCGAAACGGCATGTGCAATATATTGCTATTTCTCGATAAACTTTGTCAACAATGATTTTGATCAATTTTAGAAAATTTTTTACAACCCCTGCCCACATAAGGTAATAATGCGCCAGAAGGCGGGAAAACCGCCATGTACTATAGTGCCTATCTTCACTCCTACAGGAGAAAACGATGACCGCCGAGGAGTTTGTCCGCTTGCTCGCCAACGTCACCGCCGCCATCGCCGGCAAGCCGGTCGACACCGGGCTGGAACGCGAGCTCAACCAGCGTTTTCCCGCTGACGGCGCCGTGGTCGCCCAGATATTCGCCGCCTGCCGGGAAGGCGCGGCCGCCGGCTGGCTATGCCAGCGCGAGCAGGGCGGCATCCGTTTCGGCCGCGTCGCCAAGCCGTCGCCCGAATTGCACAACCACTCGATCGACGTCGTCGACATGAACGAGGTGGCCGGCCCGCACCACACGCATCCCAATGGCGAAATCGACCTGATCATGCCGACCGAGGGCGACGCCAGATTCGACGGGCGCGGCGCCGGCTGGCTGGTTTATCCGCCCGGCAGCAGCCACCGGCCGACGGTATCCGGCGGCCGCGCCTTCGTGCTCTATCTCCTGCCCGGCGGCGCCATCGAGTTCACGCGCTGACGCCCATGAAGTTCTGTACCGTCGACGGCCGGCGCGTCGAATACCTTCGCCTGCCGTCCAGCCATCCGCGCGGCAATGCGCCGGCGATGGTCTTCCTGCACGAGGGGCTGGGCTCGCTGTCGATGTGGCGCGATTTCCCTCAGCAAGTGGCCGACGCCTGCGGCTGCGAAGCCATCGTCTATTCGCGCCACGGCTACGGCCGGTCCGACCCGCTCACCGAAAAGCGCGCGCCCGGTTTCATGCACCACGAAGCACGCGTCTGCCTGCCTGAATTCCTGGACCAGCTGGCCGTCGAACGCCCCATCCTGCTCGGCCACAGCGATGGCGCCTCCATCGCGCTGATCCATGCCGGAACGGTGCCGAGGCCGCTGACCGCGACCGTGGTCATGGCGCCGCACGTGCTCGTCGAGGATATTTCCATCGCGAGCATCCAGAAAGCGCGCGAGGCTTATCTCTCGACGGACCTGAAAATCCGCCTCGGCAAGTATCACGACGATCCGGACTCGGCGTTCTGGGGCTGGAACGACATCTGGCTCGACCCGGCTTTCCGCGACTGGAACATCGAGGACTGCCTGCCCGGCATCGCCTGCCCGGTGCTGGCCATCCAGGGCGAGGACGACGAATACGGCACCATGGACCAGATCGCGCGCATCGCGCGCCAATGCCGCGATGTCGAATGGATGAAACTGGCCGACTGCCGCCATTCCCCGCACAAGGACCAGCCGCGCCAGGTGATCGCCACCGTCGCCGAATTCGTCGCCCGAATTCTCGATTAGCCGTTCTTGACGCCGCTGACCACGTGGCCGGCCGGCCCCGCCGCCACCGCCGATTCGCAATGGCCGGCCTGGTCGTCGAAGAAGAAGTCGGGCTGAAACTCCTTGAGAAAAGCGCCCTTGTCCAGTCCGCCGAGGAACATCGCCTCATCCACTTCGATGTTCCAGTCCATCAGCGTGCGCACCGCGCGTTCGTGGGCCGGCGCGCTGCGCGCCGTCACCAGCGCGGTGCGGATGCGCATCGGCGGCTGGGAACCGGTCGCCTGCAGCCGATGCAGCGCCTCCAGCAGCGGCTTGAACGGTCCCGCCGGCAACGGTCGCCGCACATGCTGGCGTTCATGCGCGACGAATGCCGGCAGGCCATCGCGCTGGTAGACCCGCTCCGCCTCGTCCGAGAACAGTACGGCATCGCCGTCGAAGGCGATGCGCACTTCCTCGGGGTGGCGGTCGGCATCGACGAAGGACTGCGGATAGACCCGCGCCGCCGGAAAACCGGCCGCCAGCGCGGCGCGCACGTCGCCGTCGTCGGCCGACAGGAAAAGATGGGCGCCGAGCGGATTCAGATAGTGATAGGGCGGCCGGCCGCGCGTGAACACGCCGCGCTCCACCGGCAGCCCGGCCGCCTCGGCCGAGCGGAACACGCGCAGCCCCGACACCGGGTCGTTGCGCGAGAGAATCACCACTTCGACGCGACGCAGGCCTTCGGCGTTGAACGCGAGCAGCTTCTTGACCAAGGGGAAGGCGGCGCCCGGCTGCGCCGCCTGCTCCATCCGGTCCAACTGCACGGCCATGTAGGCGGAGTCGTCGCGATCGACGAACACGCGATTCTCTTCCTCGAAGTCGAACAGGGCGCGCGAGGACAGGGCAACGACGAGCTTTCCTTCCAGCGTGACGGACATGATGGATCCTCAGAGATTTCCCGAATATTGCACCAGTCGCCCGAGCGCCGCGTAGAAAATGCCGGCGCGGACCGGCAGCCCTTCGTCCGCGAACAGGTCGGCGTAGCGCGCCAGCTGCTCGCGGTAGTGTTCGGCGTGCGCAACGAGATCGCCGGCGGGCGTCGCCGTCTTGTAGTCGATGATCCAGCGCACGCCGTCCTCGACGAAAGTGCGATCGACGATGCTGGTGCTTGGAATCGGCGTGTCGCCACGGCTGACTTTCACCAGCGCCAGCTCCGACGCCGCTTGCTCGCGAGCGCTCAGCACCCAGCGCCCGTCTTCGCTGGCCAGCGTCGTCGCCAGGATCGCGCCGGCGCGCTCGGCGCCCTGCGCCGACTCGCGGTCGCCGCGGCCCTGCTGCATCAGCCAGACTTCCATGCTCGCGCGCAGCGCGGCCACGCGTTCCGCCGGCCAGGCATCCAGTCCTTCCCGCGCAATCATTTCCAGGTAGGCATGCACCAGCGTGCCGACCAGCGCATCGAGCGGCTCGCCGATGTCCTCGCCATCGCCCGCCGCCTCGATGGGTGGCGGTGCCGCAACGACCGGCAGCGGCACGGCGACCGGTTCCGCCAGCCGCCGCAGCTTCGGCGCGAAATCGAAGCCGCCGTTCGCCGCATCGGCATCCGCCGCCACGACGGATGCGGCGTCGAACTCGCCGCGCACCGCCGGCCACAGCAGTTCGAGCAGGCTGCCGGCCTGCGGCTTCGCCTCGCCCTTCGCGTTCAGCTCGACCGCCGCCACCCAGTGCAGCCGGCGGATCGCGCGCGTGGCGCCGACGTAGAGCACGCGCGCCGCCTCGTTCGCCTCGCGCCGCCGCTCCAGCCGGCCCAGCCAGTCATAGGGTGTCTGCAAACTCTCGCCATTCCGGCGCCGCCGCTTCATCGGCGCCACCAGCAGATGCTCGCGGCCGTCGACGATCACCTCTTCCCAACGCATCAGCGGCATGTCGTTGCCACCGGTCTTGCGGTTCAGTCCCGGCAGGATCACGGTGTCGAACTCCAGCCCCTTGGCCTTGTGCAGCGTCATGAACTGCAGCCTGCCGTCGGCCAGCGCATCGGGCGCGGCGAACAGCTCGCCGGCTTCCTGGGTCAGCTGCGCCAGGGTCAGCCGGCCGCCGGCTTCGAGCTGGTCGAGCCGATCGAAAAAGGCGCCCGCATCGGCGAAGTCGGTGGCGCCGGCCAAGCAGGCCGGGCCGCCGAGCAGCGTCCACGTGCCTTCGACCCAGCGGCGCACGCTCGACCGCCCCTGATGGCGCAGCGCCTGCGCCACGACCTCGACGAAGTGCGCCAGGCGCGCCCCGCCGTCCGGCGACAGCGTCGCGACGCGCGCCGCGTCGTTGATCAGCCGCCAAACCGTGGACACGTGGTCGTCGCCGGCGATCGCGTGCAAGTCGGCCAGCGTCAAGCCGCACCAGGGGGCGCGCAGGATCGCCAGCCAGCTGACGCGGTCGCCCCGGTGCAGCAACGCGCGCGTCAGCGCCAGCAGGTCCTGCACCGGCTGGCGCGCATCGAGGCGTTCCATCTCGACGGCCGTGAAGCGCAGGTCCGGCCGGTGGCGGCGGATCTCGCGCACCAGCGCCGACAGGTGGCCGCGCGCGCGCGCCAGCACGGCGATCTGCCGGCCGGGATCGGCGGCGCGCTCGGCATCGATGACGGCGAGGATTTCGCGCGCCTCCGCCAGATCGGCGTCGCCGCCCGCGTCGACGACCACGGCATGCGGCGTTACGCCGCTATCGCCACCTTCCTCTTTCGTTGCCACCGACTTTCGGTAGCCGATCGCGCCGGACGGAATGTCGTCCGCGGCGGCGAAGACCTGCGCGAAGGTGGCATTCACCCAGTCGACCACCGGCCGCCGGGAGCGGTTGTTGCGGTAGAGGCGCAGCGGCTCGACCGGCAGCATGCCCAGCCCGCGCGCCTTCACGGCCAGGAACAGGCCGACGTCGGCCTTGCGGAAACGGTAGATCGACTGCATCGGATCGCCGACCAGGAACAGCGTGCGGCCGTCGCCCGGCAGCCAGCCCGCCGTCAGCCGCGCCAGCAGTTCGACCTGCGTCGGGCTGGTGTCCTGGAACTCGTCCACCAGCAGGTGGCGGATGCGGTAGTCGAGCGCCAGCGCCAGATCGGTCGGCTGCGCCTCGTCGCCGAGCGCCTGGCGCGCGCGCAGTGCCACTTCGACGAAATCCGCCTCGCCGGATTCGTTGAAGACGTTCCACAGTTCCGCCGCCGCCAGCCGCAGCAGGCCGGCGAGCGCCTCGATGGTCGCCCACTCCTCCTGCGTGTAATGCGGATCGGGCAGCTGGCGCACCTGCGCGAGGGCAGCGAAGGCCTCGTCCGGCAGGCCGGCGATGCAGTCGAGCAGCGTCTGCTTGAAGTCGTTCGCCGCGCCGGCGGGAAAGCCATCGCGCTTGTCGAGCTTCTTGCGCGGCGTGTCCTGGCCGGTCAGCAGCAGCGCCGCCAGCCCGCGCCAGAGCGGCAGTTCCTCGGCCTCGGCGCGCAGCGGTTGCTGCCAGTCGCGCAGCACGGCCAGCGCGTGGTCGTCCGCCAGGTTGCCCGCCGCGTAGCGCGCGATCGGCATCAGCGCCGCCTGCGTCGCCGGCGGCAAGGCCTTGCCCACCCGCTCGAGATCGGCCTTGACCAGCGCGCCGAGGGCGAGCTCGGCGTCCTGCCACGGCTGACTTTGCACGGCGTGGCGCAGCCACTGGTCGCGCTTCGCCAGCATGGCGGCGAGCAGTTCGGCGAGGCGCAGCGCATCGTTGTCGAGGTGGTCGAGCGCGCGCTCGACCGCCTGCGCATGCTCGCCCTCTTCCTCCAGCCACGCCAGCGCGCGGCGCGCCGCCTCCTCGTGATGGCGGCCGGCGTCCTCGGCCAGCCGCGGCTCGGCGCCGAAGCGCGACAGCACCGGCATCTGCCGCGCCAGGCTGGCGCAGAGCGCGTCGATGGTGGTGATGCGCAGGCGCCCCGGATGTTCGAGCAAGCCCCAGCCGCGCCGCGCGGACGCCGCCAGCGCCGCCTGCGCCAGCGCGTAACTCGCCTGTTGGTGCGGCTGCTCCGGCGCCCGGCCCGCCGCCGCGGCCGCCAGCGTGTCCATGACGCGATGGCGCATCTCGGCTGCCGCCTTGTTGGTGAAGGTGAGCGCGACGATCTCCTCCGGCGCCTCGACCTCGGCCAGCAGCTTGAGGACGCGCTGCGCCAGCAGTTCCGTCTTGCCGGCGCCGGCCGGCGCCTCGACGATGCACGCGTCGGCCGCGAGCGCGCGCCGGCGG
>WBZU01002623.1_pt1 | contig 12242 bp, 5 predicted proteins | sample 5204311 | NCBI WGS metagenome assembly WBZU01 (sample SAMN12344359, study PRJNA552823) | activated sludge metagenome | biome: Activated sludge suspended growth; feature: Nitrification reactor; material: Wastewater; isolation source: activated sludge from nitrification reactor of wastewater treatment... | reverse complement strand
GTCCGCGGGCGTCCCGGCCGGCACCACCGTCACCCGACAGCCTTCGTCGGCGAGGTAGTGCAGCATGGCGCGCTTGAGGCCGTAGTCGATCGCCACCACGTGGAAGCGCGCGGTCGGAGGGAAGAATAGTGGCTCAACATGAGTTGGTGAGGGGCCTGCATACTCTCTACAGTCCCACTCAATCCCCTGCTTGGCGTAATCACACGCCTGTCCTTCTGGCGGTAATGTGATAGCGCGCGCATTATGCCAAAAACCAAGACCACAAAAAACCAGCACGCTTGCCGCGAGCAAATTGAGTGGTGTCAGTTTGATCTGTCGCTTAGTCAACTTTGTTTTTGTTTATACTGCTTTTGACGCCGATCCAGAAGGCAAGTGCTATAAATCCAAAGATGAGATACTGCATCAGCCAGCGCGCATAGTTCTGCGTGATGAGATTACTGATACTGGCAAACCCAGTGCGACCTTGTTCCACAAGACCCGGGCCACGAGGATCCTGAATCACAATCGTACGAAGATCAGTGGCAATTTGCTTCGATTGATCATCAAGGATCTGTAATTGCACATTCAGCGTACCAGGACGCTCGCCCGCCCGATAGGTAAATGTGCGTTCAAAGGCGCCACGTGACACCTCTTGTCCATTTACGGACCATACGTAGGTGCGATTTTTTTGGTCGACTGGTCGGTCAGTTGCCTTAAAGGTTATTGTACCACCAGCAGGCACTGCTGCGCTACCTGCTATGAGATTATTTGGCTGTATATTAGAACCTGTTTCCCATGGCAATGCAACTACATTTTTTGCGGGATCATGGCGAATGATCTCCTCGGCAAGTCCATAGCGACTAGTGGTTTGGTTGTTATTGACGACCAGATCTACGACATAATCATGCTCATTGCTCGAATTTGCCTCAAAGTAGAGATAATTCGAGCCTCTTCCACAGAAGGTAAGCTGTTTACGAAACTCATCGACCTGCGCCGTGGTGGGTGGGAAGTTATCAAGCTCATGGTCACTACAGTGTTCATCGTTCACCAGAACCTGATCAACGTACCAATAAAAATCAAAATTCTTTAAGTAGCTTTGTGGATCAGCATCCGCAGGAATAGTGAGCGACGCAACAACCTTAACGAAGCGGGGTGGAATTTCAGTCTTTCCGGTAACATCAATTGGTCGCTGCGGGATAATCGTCGGCTCATGCGAACCAATCACCACATCGCCAATTGTAATGGTAGTTGTCACCTGCGTATGCTCACCGTTTTGTGGATCAAAGATACCAACCGTGAAGTCGTGCTGACTACCGAAAGCATCACGACCAACACGACAACGCAAGACATCATCGTAACCCGAGATACCGAGACCGCTACCACTACAAACAAATGCGCTATCAGTATATTCATTGAGGCTCTTTCCATCGATACTCCAGTCGTACTGCAGATGCCCCGCTCGCGCCCGAGAACTTGATGCATCTACAGTGAACTTCACAATATCATCAACGCGTGGCAACTCAGGTTCGGCAGTAAGAATCGCGGCGATCTGCTCATCAGGATGGATACTCAAAGACTCTTGGTGGCCTGTAATTTTTGTAACGACTTCCTCTTTATCATCAACCAACTGCGATTCACCAAGGACATCAACTTCCAAGGTAAGACTAGAACCTTCATATTGATCAGGTACGAAATTAATCGAGGTCTGACCAGTCCCTACTACATCCTGCTCGTCGGTATATCCATCGTCATCACTATCTGGGTCAATTGGATTAGTGCCCCAAATATACTCATCAAGGTTGGTAAAAACCGCATCGCTACCACCATAGGTACGGATTGGACCGGCCACGCCTTTTGGACCACCTGTTGCTGAGCGCGCCGCTGGCGCATTAATAATTGGATCCTTGATGAGATTATTGTCGGTATCTTGATTTTGAACAAAAACGCCAGTGGCGTCAAAACCATCGCGGTCAGGATCCTCGTTGGGCAAATTTGGATCAGAAGAGTCGAATCCATAGCGCGACTCCCAGATATCACCTAGTCCGTTATTGTTCTTATCAGCATCAAAATCATCTTTGACATCGCGAATTACCATTGCACAGCGGCTCTCAGTTTTTTGATATTGCTTAAATGGCATGCCGCCAGCGGCAACACCATTGAGGCTGACCAGTGTGCCATCCTCCTTCACATCAAACCACTGTAGCTGCATTGTACTGTTATCGGAAATAAAGTTCTGCGGCTCTGCCACAACATTGATGCGCTGATTTTCGGCGCTACCATTGGAGCCAAAACTAATACCCACCTTAGGTTGCTGTGCTGATGTATTTGTTCCAAATTGGCCCGTACGAACTGCATCAGTAAAAGTTTCGATATTCCAATTGAGAAAACCGAGTGGAAATGTTCCCGTAGCTCCAGAGGTGCGAATACTTGGCAGAGGGTCCGGAAGCGGAATAACAAGTGATACCATTGGCAAGTTAATAAATGGAGGATAGATCAGTGAAAAGTCAGCTGGTGGCCAACTCTTAACTGGGCGTGTCGCAGCCTGATCGGTTGTTGTACCATTGCACGCTTGCTCGACTGTAACCTCCTTTGCTGTGGACTCCTGCGCATGCACCATTGGCAAAACAAAATACTGCGCCACATTAAGGCATACGCTCAGGGCAATAAAACCAATCAGTTTTGGCACCCTTTTCACTTTCATTGCAACTCCAAGAAGTGATCAACTTTTGCAAAGATACTGCGCACCTGCGTCCCAATCGAGGCCATCCCCTGTTTTGCCTTACCAAACACACTCTGCGACACTGGCGCACTCTGAACAGTAATCACCTGCTTCTGTGTAACAATCTTATTAACGTGATCACCATAATTATACGCTGCATTGACCGTAACCGTATAGGTTGTTGGCACGTCACTTGTCAGATGAATCACCGAGCATGGCGCGCCTGCAAAATTCACATCCGTAATCTGTGCAATATCGCTAGGGCAGCTACCAGCAGTAATGGCCGGCGGGTTCGGGACATTGGCCTGCTCAACACTCCAATCAAAGCTGACGCTTTGTCCAGTTGGTGCTTCTAACAAACCTGCGTAAATATCGATTGGCTGACCAACAACCGGATTGCTTGGTTTCGGTGAAATTACAAGATTCGGCCCCTGCACAACAAACTCTAACTGAGCAGCAAAGCGCTCTTCACGCCGCTGATCTTTGCCGTGTGCGGAAACTCGAAGTGTCCAGTGAGAACCTGGGCCGGAAGGTGTAAAGGTATAAATCTGCGAATTTCCCTCTTGATCCTTTGTGCCATTCACCCACCAGTCGTAGACAAGATCATCTGGACTCTCATTTGCGCCGCTGACCGTAACACGCACCGCAATACCCTCCCACGCACAGAATGGGATCACATCAACAATTGATGACTGTGAGCGCATCTGTTTCTTGCACGGATCCGTATCAGGCAAGGCGTTAATCACATCTAAGAGACTCTCATATCCATTGCCCCGATCGATTTCAATATTAAAGTCAAAGAGGTCACCGATAGAAACAGGAATACGGTCAAAGGAGACTTCCTTGGTCTTTGAGTTAAAGACTTCGACATTGACGTATACCACTTCGCCAGGTGTAGTTGTAAACCCGATGCTCTGCGCCATGGGCTCCCCTGCCAGACTGCGAACAGGAAGTTGCAATTGGTATTTTCCGATGCCAGATTTGTCCGTGAGCTCTTGTCGATCGCTGACTTGCCCATTCTTGTTCTGAAAGTTCAAAGTCCAGCGATACTCCAAAGCAGCGCGGTCACTACTGGTTTGTGTTGGCGATGCGTCCATCAGCAGAATCGCATCACGACCCTCTGGTGTATTGATATTTGGGTCACCATTTATTGGATTTGGGATCACTGCTGTAAGATCCACTGCAAGTGAGTTATCAGTACCCGCAAAGAGCGTCTTTTCTTGGCTATCAATTTTGGTCTTATAGGTACCGGAGTTATCTTCATTGAGCATACCAGAGGCTACAACGGTAGTGGCACGGAAGGTGATGCGGTCCTTATCAGGCGTGTTGGCGATCAGATCAGAGACAAATTCTAACTTGGTCTGACCAACGCCGACAATATCTGCCTCATCGGGGTAACCATCATCATCGGAATCTGGATCAAGTGGATTTGTACCCCAGATATACTCCTCTTGGTTTGTGAAAGCGCCATCACCAGGCAGCGATTGCGCTGTTGTGTCAGGAGTCACGTGAATCGGACAGGCGCGCGTACCAGCTTCACAATTGCCAAGAAAATTATTGCGTTCAGCAAAATTATCGAGATCACTAATATTAAAACCGTCACCATCAGGATCAGTAAAGGCATCACTGCCGTTGGCGGGATCAAAGCCGTAGCGAATCTCCCAATCGTCATCCATGCCGTCTTTGTCGCTATCATGACTTGGTACGCGTGTAACCTGACGGCAACTTTCTACTGCATTTCCGAGTGTTCCAGCTACATCAGTAATCTCTTTGCCACCAGCAGCTAATCCCTGCTGGCTAATGAACTCCCCACCGACACGCCGCGATGACCAGCCGATGAGAATATTTTGCTGTGTGGAATGTACACTGCCCAAGACGGTCGCTGAAACTTTCTCGGTCTCACCAACTTTTGGCGCTGCATTAGAAAAGATAATATTGATGTTCGGGGGGTCAGTTCGTTTGTTTGTTATGCCATTGGCAAAGTAGTAGGCTTCACTCCATGTGTCGTAGTTAATATTCCACTCCAGACTTCCAAAGAGTCCGATCCACTGGTTCAAGGCAAGCCCATAATTTGGGAAGTAGTAGTTCAAGACATTAAAGCAGAATGGTGGCCAGAGCGCTGCTTCACCAACATCTTTGAATTTTTGCCATGAGGCATGACTCGTTGTAATCGCCTTTACTGTCTCGCAAGCATTGTACTCCTTTGACCCCTCCTTATAGAAGAGTGAATCTGTTGTACCTTCACCCGGCACATCCTCCTCTTGAACCTCTGCATCAAATGGAGCGCGCCAACGGCAGGCGTACTGATCGTCCACTTCATTGTCATATCCCAAATCTGCACCATTGGTTGTATAACGCTTTTCCGCGTGTGCCGATCGTACGAGCCCAAAGGCAACAACAAGTGATGCGCCAACTATTGCAAAAGAGGTAAGAATACGCTTCATCACTTCTTTCCTCCGCGACGAATGCGAAATGTTCCGAGACTAAGGTAAATTAACACCCCAAAAACACCGCCCAAAACCACCACGCCCAGAACGATTTTTTGCAACACAACAGGCAAGAGCTGCGGCAGTGAGGCAAGATTCTGATTAACACGATTAACAATGCCTGCAACCGTACCAGCAGGTGCTACACTAAAATCACATTGCGCGATGCTAGAGGAAATCGGCTCAATGCAACTCACCGTACTATCATTTGGCCCGCAGTCCCGGATCGGACTATTGGGATCGTTGGGGTCTTCGTGATAGGTCTGGCCAGTGAGAAAAATTGCTGTCTCGAAGCCGACATGCGCTCCTTCACCTGAGGTTGCAAAAGTCAAAGGCAATGGTACATCGGAGTAGGGTTGCACTGCATCATTAAGTCTCCATCGATATACCTTCTGGTATGGCATTGGGATCGTACCAATTGAATCATCCTGCATTTCCAACGTCACAAAATCCCCTGCCGGAACTGCTGTGCCAATTGCAGGGCACCCTGTTACCGTGACTGGAGCACCGTTAACTGGCAGGCGCGTATCAACCGAGGTGAAAAGCGCCTGGTCAACAATCTTATACATGTCAACACGCACATCATAGTTACCACTTCTCTTTGCAGCTAAGAATGTTACCTGATTTCCAGCAGCTCCAACCTTGCTATTCGGGACCTTTTTGCTATCGACAAACCACTCAAAGAGTAAATTATCCTGCACAGATTCCACACCGAGCACACGCATCGTAATTGATTGTGCGGTATTCGCATCAATGCAAAGCGCGTTGCCACCCATGACAACATTTTTACCGTCTGCTGAGCATGGATTAAAAACCAATGCTGGAGCAACTGCAATATCAGTGCCGTTAATTGCCGGTACAATTGTGAATGCGGTTGTAATTGGAAACTTCTTCTTAACCTCTACTACTTTTTGTGTATCAGGCTCAATAACCTGGAGATCCAACTCCAATACGTTTCCTACCTTAGGATGTACGCTTGGGGGAAACTTTAATACTTCTTGTAGAGGCGAGGTACCGGTTAAATCAATTTGGATCGGGTTAAGACCAAAACCATTGCGTCCAATTCGTGGATCCGCCAAATTGTATTTCTCTGGATAGGGCGCGGGGTCACCTCCAGGGACAACAACCTCCGGAGCCGCGTCAATTCCTCCATCTAGCAAACGCATCGTCCAACGATAGTGCAAATTCGCTTCACGCATCACTGAATTTTCTACTGCAGCACGAAATTCAACTGTATCATTTGGATAGATATCTGTACGTGGTGGTCGCTTGTCATCCGGTGACTGTGCCTGTTGCACAGTGTAGTCGAGATCTGCAATCAATGCCTCGCCAGAACCAACGTACATTTCGCGCCCAACATTTACAATCTTCACAAGTCGTCGCTGACCATTTGTGTCGGCATCAAGCATCGCAGTATTACCGAGACCAATGAGCTCAACAAACTCCTTGTCGCCAGCTTTGAGTGCAGGATCGAACGTAAACGGAAAGCTGATCTGACCTAGTCCAGAGACATCTTGCTCATCACCAAAGCCATCGTCATCGGTATCACCATCCACTGGCGATGTCCCCCAAATGTATTCTTCATAATTTGTAAACTTTCCATCACCGGTAATACCCGCTATGGAATCTGGCACGACCTTCAATGGATTGTTATTACTGAAGGCACTTACGTATCCATTTGCCGCAGTGATTGCAAAGCCATCGCGATCCGGATCCTCCTGTGCTATCGCCTGTGCCGTTTTTGGATCATCAACATACAGTCCATAACGGCGCTCCCAACGATCCCCCATGCCATTGAGGTTCTTGTCTGTATCGCCATCGGCAGTTACCGGACGATCCGTAACGGTCATACAATCTGAGCGATCATGCACATAGGGAAGCATACGTCCGCCAGCCACAACACCGTTTTGAGCAAGCATCTTGCCCATGTAAGTCTGTGTACTCTTGGTGTATCCAACACACCAGTTAAAGTACATATTCAAATACAATGACTGAAAATTGCTCGGTACAGCAATTAATTGCGTCTCCTGCGTTGGTGCTGGATCGTTCACCGATGCAGTAATATCTAATCGCGGCTGAGAGATATTAGCAAGCGCTCCTGAGGTGTAGGAGATCAGATCAGAGGAGGAATCAACATTATAACTAGTGCCACCAAAAAGTGACCACGTAAAGGGTGGCCAGACATCTTGCGTCTTCGAGGAAGGTGGATCAACATCTTCAATGTATGGTGTTGTTTGTGCACTAATCGTACGATCAAGTAGCGACTCAACTGTCTCAGCCTTTGCGCCATGCGATTGGCCGACCAGCAAAATCAGGGCAATAATACTCACGCAAAATGCGAGTGCATTCCAGAAGAATAATTTTGCAATACGTGTGAGCATTATTTTTTCTCGACCTTTGTTTGCTTAAAGATTCCCAGGGATCGGAAGACAAAGAAGATAATTATGAAGATGACAATTGCTACTCCAAAGAATTTAACCGCATAAATGCCAGTTGGAATGATACGATTTATCTTTGCAACACTCCGTTGCCAAAATGTACTTGATGTTTTCTCCGGTGTTAGCGTATAGTCAGCGGTCGCTAATACGTGCAATGGATTAGCTGCCTCAACAACGGTTAGGCGTACATCAGTCATGCTATTTATAAGTGCAGCCGAGAGCCGTAACTGCTTTTGGTCGCTACCCTGCGCCAGGACTGTACCCATTGGATCTTCCCATCGATAGAGAATCGACTGCGATGTGGCCAATGATGCTGTATTGGCCTCCAAGACGATCCCACCATCCGTCGCCTCGTTAGCTACTGGCGTGATTTCTACACCGGACGCCTTTACATTGAACATCTGCTGTAGGCGCATGACCTCTTTCTGCGAGACACTATCAACAACACGTGCCTTAATTTTTATGCGGAGAGGCTCCTTGGATGGGTTGTCAGTAGCAGCATCTGGCGTCTTCAAAAAACTCTGCGGATCAAAAGTGAAGTTCACCTTTCCCAAGCCCGATTGTTCCACTATATACTGGTCATTGGCTATCCACTCAATAAAATACTGGCCGTTGAGTGTGGCATTTGGATCACCGAGATCAGCAAATGTTACAGTTACATTTCCCTGTCGATCAATAGGAATGCCATTTGTCGGTAAACTTGTTACTTGCGTAGTGGTGGTTATTGCTAAAGGTTTACCATTTTGCATAGCTTGCAAGATAAAATCTTCATTTCCTACATAGTAATCTGCTGTTGTACTCGCCTCCTCACCGAAGGTTGTTTGATTGCGCAATCGACCCTTTGCGGTCACGGAAACCGTAATCTTTTCGCCCGGTGCTATATAGTTTGGTTGTCCTGCCAAGGGTAGGGTGTAAAACAAACTACTCTCGCCCTGCGCATCCTTTTTTTCTATCAATACTTGTCCACCCGGCCCAGTAATTTTCCAGTCATAGGTGAGATAACCCTCGCGCAAATCAGCACTAGCAACGGTAGCAGCATATTCGGTCTCCTTGCCGGGAGCTGGGTTTTTCGTGTCAGCACTAAGTGTAATGTCGAACCCTTGACGGTTTTCCGGCAAGATCGAAATGTTGTGACAGGCGATCTCAGTAAATGTCTGCTGTTCTTGCTGACTATTCAAGCCTGATTTTCCCATTGCAATGACACCGACTTTTTGCCATGGGATATCAGTGCGAGGATCAGCACTACCTTTTGTATTTGTGAGCTTGAGCTGCCACTGACCAATACCAGCAATATCAACGCCATCGCGGAAGCCATCATCATCAGTATCAGGGTCTAGTGGATTTGTACCCCATGTGTACTCCTCAATATTTGTAAGATTTTCAGCATTACCATCGACATACTGCCACTGCGACTCATCGGTGGTGCCCTTAGTATTCCAGATCCCGGGAGTGATGCGTATAAAACTCTCTGGATTCTTAATATTATGGTAATCCTTTGCAATATACCCGTCGAAATCAGGATCCTCATCGCCTTTCATTTGAATTCCTTGGTAGTGTCGCTCCCAATCATCATCTAATCCATCGCGGTCTTGATCCTCACGCGGAAGCCGTACCGCAGGTTTATAAAAATCACGGAGATCCTCGTGTGGCTGACCGGTTTGGGAATTAATTGTGGGTGGTGCAAATTTGTGATCTGGCACCGGCGTGCTCGCACCAGCAGCAAGCCCCTGCTGTGGATAGAGATGAGAAACTGTCGCCGAACTCACGGTATCATGAGTACTTCCAGGACTATCCAATAACCACGCAAAATACATTTCATTCTGCTGACTAGAAAATCCTTGCTGTACAGCCATAACGGACACGTCATCATCTTTTTCTGGGGACAGTGGTGCAATCCGCAGATCAATTTGCGCGCTTGGCGTAGACTCCCCAATCACAGAGTCGAAGACATTATCAAGGACGGGGGGCGAGATTAAGAACTGTAAGAACGTCAACGTGTTGGCAGTAATAGGTGGCCATACCGTCGTCGGCTTCCGCGAACTCTTATCCTCACAGAAGGTACCACCAAGTGAAGGATTCACGGGATCCTTTTGGTTTTCACCACAGACACCGCAAATATTGTCATATACAGGTGGCTCCTCTTCAGGACACTCCATGTCAGGTTCATAGAAACATTCGCGTCCCGAGAAAGTCTCAAACTCTCCAAAAATCTTTGGCTCACCCTCGGTTACACCATCTTTTGTGCGACCAATGTCCCACATAAACGGTACGTGCCGATCCCCTACTGTCTCTACGCGGGGGCTTGTTCCAATATCAACAAATTGATGACTCCATGCCAGCTCGGGCACAGTCAGCTCGCTTTTAAATCCATCCTCATAAAACCAGACATCGCCAGGCGTGTAGCCGTTGCCGATATCGCTAAACTCTTCATTGCGGCAGTCGCCATCACCATCAACATCCTCAGTAAACGGCTGACATGTTCCATCATTATTGATGTCTTTCCAGCTATCGTAGTGATTATCGCCGTCACTATCTTTATATGGCTCGTCGTGCGTCCACACAACAACACCATTGGCATCCTTAAATGGTAGTCCAATTGGACATGGGATTGCACGTGGATTGCTGGGACCCTCGGGTTGACCTGGATCCAAAAGCTGCGATTCACCACTTGTTGCAGTACCACAATTTGCTGCATCCCACTGGCCATTCTTTCGCTGTGCATCACCAACGAGCCCAACAACATCAGTGCGGTACTCTTGGGCCGTCTTGGCACCAGCAGGCGTAAGGTGTTTATATAGGAGACCTGGGTATGGAATAATCCACTTAAAGTCCATGCCGGCGCGATGGCCGGTAAGTGAGCCGGTTTGATTGCTGTCTTTGTCGCGATACCAATCAAGCTTTGTTTCCTGATCCATCGTCCCCTGATAATCATTCTGCGGATTTGCATCGGAGTCAGGTTCAGGCTGACCAAAATATTCCTTCACAACATTTGGATTGAAATCTTTGTTGTCAGTTTCGTAGTTGCACTCCAATGAGTTCAGGCGAATCTCATCGCGATAACGCAAAGGATCAACTGGAATGCGACGCCGGAAATGAATGATATTGCAACCGCCTGGAAAGTTCGTAAAACCATCGGGGTTCTTATCTGGATCTTCGTCCCACACCGCAGCATACGACAGAATCCATCCATTATCGTTATGCAGTGGCCCTGTTTGTGTTGCATATTTAATCTGCGCGAGGGTACTGGGCAGGCCATAGACTGTCATTGTAATAATCGAGTGGCCGAAGCCGCCCTTGTTTTCGTCTAAACCCGGGATTGGGTAAATACCAAAACATTCATGATAAACATTCTTAACAAATGTTGGCGTGCCACCATCGGGGCTTCCACCACCAATTTCATAGCCTGGTGAACCAGCAGGAATTGGCACCAGTGGCCACAGCTGACTTCCGCAGAGTGCGTCAACCTGTGCACTTCCTGAGTTCCCTGAGCCTGGCGGAACCTTGGGGCCTTGGTTTCGCGGGTCCTGTCTTGCTTCACCCTGATCATTGGATCCCTGAATGGCTTGCGCCTTTTGAATGAAAAAGAGGCCGAAAATCCCACCTACCAATAAAAGAAAAACTACCAGCAGGAGAACTGGCTTTTTTTGGGACACTTTTATTGTAGATAGTAGACTTTTCACCCCTTTGTTTTCTGTCTCACTCTTGATTTATTCAAATTGCGCAAAGCTCACCTTCCATTCGTTCTTTGCCCGCTGCAGTTCGATCACGATATTCTGATAGGTCACCTTCGGTTCTGCCGTCGTGTCAGTAATTTCTTCTCGCTTGGTATCAACCAAGATTTTTATGTGGTCAGGGCGTGCTGTCAGCACCTCCGAAACAACCGCTGTCGTTGTAACGCCATAGAAGTTTATATTCTTATCTTTGTAATCCTGCTTACGATCGGCAATGAGCTTTTGCATCCAGGTCTGCATTTCCGGCGTAGCATAATTCTGGAGATTTTGGTAGTTCGCAAAGTCATCTTGATTGGTGAATGTGCCGAAGCGCTCTGCAAATCGCTCCGCAGTCTTCTTGATTGCCGCAAGCGACTCATCGCTAATGCCAGCTGCGATCGCCTCTGGAGTTTGCGCAAGAGCTGAAACTGTAGCGGTGCCCTCTACCTGCTGTTGCTTGCCGCAACCAGACAGTGAGAGCCCCGTACCGAGTAGAAGTAGTATTGTGGCGATGAGAGTTAGTGGTCGCTTCATGCCTTCGCCTCCGGTTGTGCTTCTTGTCCCTCTGAAGCAGCCATCTGTTCCGCAAATGCAGCCTGCTCTTCTTGGATCTCCAGAAGTTGGCGTGGGTCTGAGGTAATAATTTGATCCTCACGTGCTGATGCACGCACCTCAATCGCGACGTGCTTTTGGCCTGCGAAGAAGATCCCCTGTCCGACCTGTGCCTGCAAAAGTAGTTGGCGCTCAAACTTGGTGAGGTGGAAGGTTTGCGTTATAACGTCAATTGTTGCCGGTGATTGTTTCAGCAACAAATACATCGATGCATTACTCACGACCGCGCGGCCATAATCGGAGTTAAGGAAGTCGGCAACGTCCTGGCTAATCGTTGTAACACCGAGATAGTACTTGC
>WBZU01002620.1_pt1 | contig 12251 bp, 7 predicted proteins | sample 5204311 | NCBI WGS metagenome assembly WBZU01 (sample SAMN12344359, study PRJNA552823) | activated sludge metagenome | biome: Activated sludge suspended growth; feature: Nitrification reactor; material: Wastewater; isolation source: activated sludge from nitrification reactor of wastewater treatment... | reverse complement strand
ATTCGACGCGTATCTTGATTGGAAACTGCATCGAGATTTCAGCATTCGGGCAGGTCAATATTTCGTGCCTTTCGATCGCTTGCGTACGGTGCGTGAATTCGCCTTGCAAATGGCAGATCGCCCCGCGCCCGTGAATGAATTCACCCTCGATCGCGATGTTGGAATCACGTTTTATTCCGACACGTTCCTCGGCAAACGTTCGCCTATTGCCTGGCGATTGGGCATTTTTGGCGGAGGTGGAACGAATCTGACGACGAGCAAAGAAGTTGGCGGGTTGTTGGTCGGGCGTTTGGAGCTTCGTCCTGTCGGGCCAATCGATGATGATTCCGAAGGCGACCATGAGCGACGTAAAAAACCCGCATTGGCGGCCGGTGTCGGTTATGCCCTGAATTGGAATACGAACCGAGCGCGGAGCACGACAGGAGCCACGTTTACCGGCGGAACGACCGATTACGAACATATCGCCGCGGACCTGGTCTTCAAGTGGCGAGGTTTGGCACTCCAAGCAGAACACGTTTGGCGCACCGCATCGACCAATACGATTCAATCGACAAAAGCAGATGGATCTCCGCTGACCGAATACACGCGGTCCGGTCGCGGGTGGGTCGTTCAAGCGTCGTACACGTTCGATCCGCCCGTGGAAATCGTCGCCCGTTTGACCCGATCGTACGCTGCTGCGGGCACGGATCCGGCGCTCATCAAGGACGTATCCGCGCGTCCTTATGAAATAGGCGCGGGACTCAATTATTACTTCAACGACCATCGCCTCAAGGCGCAAGCGGATTGGATCGCAAGAACGCCGCTCGACTTCGACTCCAGCAAAACGACGCATGTCGTCCACCTGCAAATCGACGCAACGTTTTGAGCTCAAAGGAACAACGAACATGACAAACTCGATCCACCGCCGCCTCTTCAGTCTTGCCCTCATCGCGGTGCTTGCCGTGGGGTGCAAAGGAAACGACAAGCCGTCGGGATCGGAGCCGATCACGTTGCTGAACGTATCGTACGACCCGACGCGGGAATTCTATGAAGAGTTCAATCGATCGTTCGCGAAGCATTGGGAGGCCACGACAAACACACGCGTACAAATCAACATGTCGCATGGAGGTTCGGGCAAACAAGCTCGCGCCGTCATCGACGGGCTCGAAGCGGATGTCGTGACGCTCGCGCTGGCGTACGACGTGCAAATGCTGCACGAAAAAGGAAAACTGATCCCCGAAAATTGGCAATCGCGACTTCCAAACAATAGCTCGCCGTATACGTCGACGATTGTTTTCGTCGTGCGCAAGGGGAACCCGAAGAACATCAAGGACTGGGACGATCTGGTTCGTCCGGGCATTTCGGTGATTACGCCCAATCCGAAGACATCCGGAGGCGCACGCTGGAATTATTTGGCGGCGTGGGGTTACGCTCTACGCAAACCCGGCGGCACGGAAGATACGGCGCGCGAATTCGTGACGTCTCTTTTTCGCAATGTACCCGTTCTCGATTCCGGAGCCCGAGGTTCTACGACGACCTTTGCGGAACGCGGCCTTGGTGACGTTCTTTTGGCGTGGGAGAACGAAGCGCTGCTCCTTCTGCGTGAAATTGGCAAAGACAAGTTCGACGTGGTGAATCCGTCGGTGAGCATTCTGGCCGAACCGCCGGTCACCTTGGTCGATAAAATTGTCGATCGAAAGGGCACGCGCGCCGTTGCCGAGGGATATCTACAATATCTGTATTCGGCCGAAGGCCAGGAGATCGCCGCCAAACATCATTATCGGCCGAGATCTCCGGAAGTTGCGAAAAAACACGCGGCGGAGTTCGCCGACCTGAAACTCTTTACGGTGGATGAAGTCTTCGGCGGATGGTCCAAAGCACAAGCCACGCATTTTGCCGATGGCGGGATGTTTGACCGCATCTACGAGGTCAAACGATGAAATCCGCACGGCGTCACGTCATGCCCGGTTTTGGACCAACGTTCACGTTCACGTGGGCTTATCTCGGCCTGCTCGTGCTCATCCCCTTGGCGGGTTTGGTCGTGAAAACGGCGACGCTGGGCGCCGGGGCATTTTGGACGACGGTCACCTCGCCGCGAGCACTTGCCTCGTACCGCCTGAGTTTCGGGGCTTCGTTTGTCGCGGCCTGCATCAACGCCATGTTCGGATTGCTCGTGGCGTGGGTTCTTGCGCGTTATCGTTTTCCCGGACGAGCGCTGCTCGACGCTCTGGTCGATCTGCCATTTGCGCTCCCGACCGCGGTCGCGGGATTGACGTTGACAGCGCTTTACTCGGAAACAGGTTGGCTTGGCAAACCATTGATGGTTTTAGGCGTCAAGGTTGCTTTTACGGAACTTGGAGTGATTCTCGCGTTGACGTTCACGGGTTTGCCGTTCGTGGTGCGAACGGTCGAACCGGTATTGGCGAGTTTCCCGGGCGACGTCGAGGAGGTCGCGGCGGTTCTTGGTTCGAGTCGCGCCCACACGGTGCGTCGCGTGATACTTCCGGCCATTTTCCCGGCCTGGATCACGGGTTTTACCCTGGCGTTTGCCCGCGCCGTCGGTGAATATGGATCGATCGTCTTCATTTCGGGAAACATGCCGATGCGCACCGAAATCACGCCATTGCTCATCGTGACGAAGCTGGAACAATACGACTACGCCGGCGCCACGGCTTTGGCGTTGGTCATGTTGAGTTTCTCCTTCATCGTTCTCTTCGTCATCAATGGGCTCCAACGCTGGGCCGCCACCCGATTCGGCTTCGACGCGAAAGGAGGGTAATGGTATGTCTGTACGAACTGAGCCGGCATGGGTCCGTCGGCTGCTCATCGGCGCCGCATGCGCGTTCTTGGGTGTATTCGTGGGACTTCCCGTGTTCGCGGTCTTCGCCCAATCGCTTGCGAAAGGATTCGGCCCGTATATCGCATCCGTCCAGAAACCCGATGCCTTGGCGGCCATTCGCCTGACACTCCTGGTCGCTGCGATCGCAGTCCCGACCAATACGGTGTTTGGCTTGGCCGCTGCGTGGCTCATTGCGAACTATCGTTTTCGCGGTCGCGACATGCTCGTGACCCTCATCGACCTGCCCTTCAGCGTGTCCCCCGTGGTCGCGGGCCTCGTGTTTGTCCTGATGTTCGGACAACAAGGTTTGCTTGGGCCGGTGCTCGTCCACAATGACATCAAGGTGATTTTCGCGGTGCCGGGCATTGTCATCGCCACCTTGTTCATTACGTTTCCATTCGTGGTGCGCGAGGTTTTACCTGTACTTCAAGCCCATGAAGGAAATGACGAAGAGGCGGCGTTGACCTTGGGAGCAACAGGTTGGCAGGTGTTCCGGCGCGTCACGTTGCCGCGCATCAAATGGGCGCTGCTCTTTGGGATTATTCTGGCCAATGCTCGAGCCATGGGCGAATTTGGCGCGGTCTCGGTTGTTTCCGGGCATATTCGAGGTGTCACGAACACAATGCCTCTGCATGCCGAAATTCTCTACAACGAATACGACTTCGTCGGCGCGTTTACGATCGCCTCGCTCCTGACCCTGCTCGCGTTCGCCACGTTGATTGCGAAGAAAATCGTCGAATGGAGGTCATCGACATCATGAGCGTTCGAGCTGAAAAACTCACCAAACGGTTTACCGAGAAAAACACGCCGGCCGTCAATGATGTCTCCTTCGAGGCTCCCACGGGTGCCATCACGTCGCTGCTCGGACCTTCGGGAGCTGGAAAATCCACCATTTTGCGGCTCATCGCGGGTTTGGAATTGGCAGACGCGGGGCGCATCTACATCGACGACGTCGATGTCTCCGCAACCTCCGTACAGAACCGTGGCGTCGGGTTGGTCTTTCAAAACTACGCCCTCTTCCAACAGATGACCGTGTTCGACAACATTGCGTTTGGCTTGGACGTACGCAAGCGACCTCGGGGCGAAATCAAAGATCGCGTGGAGGAGCTGCTGCGCCTCGTGCAGCTCGGCGATTTGGCCAAACGATATCCCGGACAACTTTCCGGAGGTCAACGTCAACGCGTGGCATTTGCTCGGGCTCTGGCCATACGGCCCCAAGTGTTGCTCCTGGACGAACCATTTGGAGCGTTGGATACGCGCGTGCGGATCGAATTACGTGAATGGCTCGAGCGATTGCACGACGAAATGCGCATGACGACATTGCTGGTGACCCACGATCAGGAGGAAGCATTCGAAGTTTCGCAGCACGTGGTCATCATGGGAGATGGTCGCGTGATTCAAGCCGGTTCGCCGACGGACGTGTACGACCATCCGGCAACGGCGGAAGTGGCGACGTTTCTCGGGGCAAACCTATTGCGTGGTCATATCAAAGCCGGTCGTGCCGAGATAGGTTCGTTATCGGTTCACGCGCCCGGTGATGCGCCTGAGGGGGCCGCCGCAATGGCGGTCGTACGGGCGCACGACGTGCAACTGGCGCGACCTGCAGATCCGTCGAACCAAGGGTCGTCCGGTCGAATTACTCGCGTGCGGCGTGTGGGAGGACAAACCAAAGTCGTCGTCGCAATGCCCGGCGGAGATAACGTCGCGATGGACATCCCTCGCGAAGACTTCGACAAACTCGGCGTAACGGTCGGCGATCGCGTGCTCGTCACCGCCCGTACCGCCAATGTGTTCGTGCTGGACTACCAAATATAAAGCACATTCACAACTTCACCTTGACGAACTCGCGGCCGTCGTGATTGAATCCCGGTACGTGTCATCGGAGACGTCCCGCCCATGCCGCTACCCCTCCCCCGAAAGTTCTCCGTCATGCAATGGTCGCCCGGCGCAATGCATTGCATCGGCCTTCTGCTGAGCTCGTGCAGTTTGGCTTGTACCCTCGAACCGCTCGAAACGCCTCAGGAACCGGCGTTTGTCGTTGCAGATCCATTGGTCTATGTGGATCCGCGTATCGGCAGCGGAGGGTTCGGTTATGCGCATGGCAGTGCATTTCCCGGAGCCGCGGCGCCGTTTGGCTTGGCCAAAGTCGGTCCGGACACTCGAGGCTCGCAAACCGGGACCATCAACTTTTTGCATTATTCCGGCTATTACGCGGAAGATGATTTCATCCAAGGTTTTTCTCACCTGCATTTGCATGGCACGGGCGCGACCGATTACGGCATTCTCGGCATGATGCCGCTCGATCTCTTCGATGCCTCGCGCACGACGCAAGACGGTTATGAGTCCCCATTTGACAAATCGACGGAGGTCGCGTCGCCGGGATATTACGCCGTCACGCTGGATCGCGGCAAAATTCGCGCGGAAATCACGGCGACGCCCCATGGAGCGCACCATCGATACACGTATTCGACCGGAACGACGTCCGGGCATGTCGTCTTCGATTTGGCGCACCATTTGAACAGCGGCGAAGTCACCCACGGCGAGTTTTCCCTGGATACGGCGAACAACCGCATTACCGGCATGCTGCACCACAACGGCGGAATGTCCGACGGGTTTGGCGGATATGATTTGTATTTCGATATCGTCACCAAAGCCACCTGGAAAAAGTCGCTGATTTTCGTGGACAATGGCGCGCCGGCGGAAGGCACGACGGCGACGGGCAAACAGGTCGGGTTCGATCTGGAGTTTGACGTGTCAAACGGCGGACCGATTGAAGCTCAGGTGGGCATTTCACTCGTATCGGCGGAAGGCGCGCAAAAGAATCGGACGGCGGAGCTGCCCGCGTGGGATTTCGATAAAACGCATTCGGACACGGCGGCGGCGTGGTCGAATCTGCTGAATCGCATGAAGATTTGGGGCGGTACCGACCAACAAAGACGCATTTTTTATTCGGCGCTTTATCGCTCGTTTCTCATGCCCACCGCATCGAGCGACGTCGACGGGCAATATCGTTACGGCGGTCAAGTGCAATCCGCCGATGGTTTTACTTTCCTCACGGATCAATCGTTGTGGGATACGTACCGCACCTTGACGCCGCTCTACGCCCTCATTGATCAGGATGCGTCGCGTAATACCGTGCAATCGTTGCACGCGATGGCCAAGATATCCGGATTTTTTCCGAAATGGCCCATTGCAACGGGCGAGTCGGGAACCATGCTGGGATCGAGCGCGGATATCGTCATTGCCGATGCATACATCAAGGGCATTCGGGATTTCGACGCCGAGGGTGCGTATACGATGCTTCGTGCCGCGGCCCTCAATGAAATGGATCCGCCCGGCGGTCGCGGAGGACGGCAATGGGCAAAACCTTATAATACGCTTGGGTACGTCCCGGCAAACATCGGACGCTCGGTGTCGCACACGCTGGAATTCAGTCACGATGATCTGGCGCTGTCAAATCTGGCGGGCGCGCTCGGAAAAACCGAAAACGCATATACCTTTGACAACCACGCCCGGAATTATCGGAATCTCTTTGATCCGGTAACGGGTTTCCTTCGCGCTCGCGACGATAAAGGCGCATTTGTCGAGACGAACTACAATCCTTACACCTTGAGCGACCACTATGCCGAAGCCAATGGCTGGCATAGCCTCTGGGCGCAACACGATATTCCGGGCGTCGCCCATCTCCTGGGTGGACAAACCGCGTTTGTCGAGAAGCTGACACGATTTATTGAAGAAAGCGTGGTCGACTTGCAAGAACGACCGATTGAAGATCACTTCGCTTCGTCGGCGCCCCGAAATGCCTATTGGCACAGCAACGAGCCCTGCATTCATACGACGTATGCGTTTGCCCAAGTAGGTCGAGCGGACTTGACGCAGAAATACGCTCGCTGGGCGGCGGAAGCGCATTACAATGACCAACCGTGGGGGCTTCCCGGCAATGACGATGGCGGCACGATGTCCGCCTGGTATCTCTTCACGGCGGCCGGGATCTATCCGATTCCGGGGACGAAGCGATACATCTTGGGTTCTCCTCTTTTTCCCCGTATGGGAATCCTCGTGGCGCAAGGCCATTTGACGATCATCGCCAATGGTGCGTCGGCAAAAAATATTTACGTCGCGTCGGTGCTCTGGAACAACGTACCTCTTGACAAACCGGAGATCTCGCACGACGAAATCGTCAAAGGCGGTATGCTGATTTTCGAGATGACCGACAAACCTGCGAATTTTGGCGTCACTGCGCCATAGAAGAAGCCGACCCGATGGATGCCTTGACGTTGATTTCACCTCGCCACGTGCTCGCCGCAGCAAACCGCCTCGAACGCAGTGGTTTGGTCTTCCGTACGCCGCTCGAAAAAAGTTTGTCGCTATCTGCCATTACGTCGTCCAATGTTTACCACAAGCTGGAAACGTGGCAGCCGACGGGTTCTTTCAAGGTCCGCGGCGCCGCGAATAAGCTCCTGCGCATGCGTGATGAAGATTCCGCAGCGTTTCGTCGTGGGTTTGTCGCCGCATCCGCGGGTAATCACGGATTGGGTTTGGCGCATGCGAGCACCTCCTTGGGCGCACGATCGACGCTGGTGGTGCCGAGGAATGTTTCACCCGCCAAACTTGAATCATTGTGGCGGTATCCCATCGAGCTCGTCGTCTCCGTCGGCAATTACGATGTCGCCGAAGCGGACGCGCGAAAAATGGCCCAGGATCGCGGCACGAATTTTCTTTCGCCTTACAACGATGCCGACGTCATTGCGGGAGCGGGTACCATCGGTATCGAAATTGTGGCGGATCTGCCGGATGTCGATATTGTTTTGGTGCCCGTGGGGGGCGGAGGTTTGGCCGCGGGCATTGCGGTGTACCTCAAAGCCATTGCTCCACGAACACGCGTGATCGGCGTGCAAAGCGAAGCGTATCCGGGCATGAAGCGATCGCTCGCGGCGGGTGAAATCGTCCAGGTGGAAGATTTGCCCAGTCTTGCCGATGGTTTGGCGGGAAATATCGAAGCGGGATCCATGACGTTCGATCTGTGTCGGCATTACTTGGACGACATGATCCTCGTATCGGAATCCGAGATCGAAGACGCCATGCGCCACTTTTTGAAAGAAGAGCGTCTCGTGGTGGAAGGTTCAGGCGCGGTATGCGCGGCGGCGCTTTTGGCGGGCAAAGTCGATTTGGCAGTCGCGGGCGTGAACCAAGCGCGGGTCGTTTCCTTAGCCACCGGAAGAAACGTCGCGGAAAAGGTTTTACGGGATCTCTTGGCCAAACCCGTCGAGACCGCGAATTCGTAAAACGGCGGACGCGTCACCCGAATCGCGCTCGATTCCTCACCCGCCCGAACGTGGACGTGATAGATCCGGTCCATGTCTCGCAACCTAACTTCCGTTTCTCGCGTATTCGCCATTCCTGCAGTCGCGGCGATTGCTTCATTTTCCGCTTGCACCACACCTCCGAATGACCTGGGCAGCACGAGCTCCGGCACCGTGGGCGGCGCAGGAGAAGGCGGCGTCGGAGGCACGGGCCCATCCGCATCGAGCGGCATGGGCGGGTTTGGCGGAGCAAACGCCTCGGGCGGGAACGCAGGCGCAGGCGGGAATGCAGGCGCGGGCGCGGGAGGCGCGGGCGGCGCAGGCGGAGGTACGTGTATCGGGGATCCGACGTGCGTTTGTCCTTATCAGAAGCCCATTGCGGGATATGCGGAACATGACGGACTTCGAGCCATCGACCCGAGCCATTTTGATTTGGTCGATACCGGAACTTGGACGACGTACGCTGCAGCGATCGATACGTTGGGTTTGCCGTTTGTCGCGCTCGATGCGCTCGACCTCAATCGTACGGGAACGAAACCGGATACGACATTGGCGGCGGATCTCGCGACGGTCGTAGGATACCAAGGAGCATTTGAATGGGAAACCGGAGATCAAACGGTCACGTATTGGGTTCCGCAAGGATTGACCGGCGGAAAAGCAGGCGCTCGCGATTACGTCATTGTCTCTTGGCATTACGATGAAGCAAATATCGCCGACGATCCGAATCCTCCGCCCAGCGGGGACAAAGGGATCCGTGTAGCGTTTGCCGACGTCGCCGGACTTGGGGGAAATGTCCCTTATCGCCATGTTTTACTGGTCGAACCGAAAGGCGCAACAGGACTTGCGTCCGTGGATATTCACGCCGGCGGCATGGCCTTGGTTGGGACATACCTCTACGTCGCCGATACGTCTCGAGGCGTACGCGTATTCGATACGACGCGAATCATGGCCGTATCGACATCGGCTGCTTGCAGCACGCAAATTGGGAAAGTCGCCGCCGAAGTCTGCGCGTATGGATATGCGTACGCGCTGCCTCAAATCGGCGGATTTTATTATCCCACGGGCACCGATAGCAGCTGCAAAGCAAAGTTTTCGTATTTATCCCTCGATACGACGTCGAATCCCCCGTCCCTCATTTCGGGCGAATACGACAACGACGTGAACGTGGGTATCTACAGCCGATTGTTGCGTTTTCCGCTCGATGCGGCGACCCACAAATTGGCGGTCGATCCGCAAAACGTCGTCCACGCCAACGGGGCCTGGTACGCAGGCAATCGCAACGTCCAAGGGGCCACCGCAATCAACGGCAAGTTTTTCCTCAATGCTACGCGCTACAATGGCGCGCTTTTCACGGGAAGCGTCGACCAAACCAGCAAGGTGTATCTATCCGCGAACGGCAAATGGGGCTACATGCCCGAGGGAATTCATTACGTCCCGGAAAGCGGCCGACTCTTCATCAATACGGAAGGACACACCAATATGCCGCGAATCGTTTACGCGGTAAAGGCAGCGAGCATACCTTAACCGGCTGTTGAGCATATTCTCATTGGGGTTTCACCCCAAACCCGACCAGGGTCTGTCCGACCCTGGACCCGGACCAGCGAGCGCTGGACCAATACGTTTCGTGTGCTTCGCACCCGAAACGACCAGGTTAAAGTCTGCTACTGCTTCCTGGCACCTGTTTGGTTTGTCCGCAGGACAAACCAATACAAGGGTCAAGGGCCTGGGCCCTTGCGTGGGTCGAGGGGCGCGGAGCCCCTCGTGGGTCTGGGTGAAACCCAGCCAACGGGATCGTCCCCGCCGCACATCAACCCGGACCGCACCATTCCGCAGCGGCGTCCAAAAGCCGCTGATGATCGGGCGATCCATCCAGGAAAGAACGCTTGAATCGAGGATCCGTCACTTTGCGGGCATTTGCCAAAAGCGCATTACGTGCGTCATTGAGACGCTTGCAGCCTTCGGTTTCCTGACCGTTCGCAATCAACGCCATGGCATAAACCGTACGGACCAGCGATTCCGCTGATTGCAATCCGCCGATTCGATCCAGAATCGCCGACGCCTCCTGCGCCAAACTCATCGCCGCCGACGCTTGTCCTTCATTCAGCAGCGCATCGGCCAACACGGCCAGCGCCGCCGCCCGTTTGCCCGTCGTTTCTTCGGCATCCATGAGCGCCAATGCGGAACGCGCCAAATTCGCGGCGACCACGAATTCGCCTTTTTGCATGCGCATACGCGCCGCGATCGCGAGAACTTCCGCTTCGCGTGGTTTGTCTTGACGCGATCGACACATGTCCAGCGCTTCATCGATGAGTTTCAAACTCTCGCCGGTGTGCCCCGTGCGCTGGGAACAATGCGCCAACGTCGCTTTGGCAATGGGCGTGAAATCCAGGCGCATCGGTTCGGCAATTTCAATCGCGCGGCGCAACACGAAGCTCGCGCGGTCATTTCCACCGAGCAGCATATACGCATGACCGACGGTCGTTCGAGACAAACAAGCATTACGCACGTCGGCGGCTTCCGTGAAGGCGTCGACGGCGGCTTCGCAACGGCGCAAATACGCCGCCGGATCGCCTTCGACCAAGGCAATTTCCGCCCGGGCACACGCGAGCCACGCGCGCACGATGGGCCCGGCCGCGGATTTGCTCGGAATGCGCCCGTGCGCCTCGCGGGCAATCTTTTTGCCCAATTGCGTCACGCCTGCACGAATGACGAATACCGCCAATCGACACTCGCTCACCACGTGCGCTTCCGTCGAAACACCTTCTTCTTCCGCGAGCGCGGCGAGTTCGTCCACGCATTTCAACAAACGGTCTTTTCGCCCGAGATACCCATACGCCATGACTTGGTGGCCGAATGCGGCATGCCAAACCGTTTCTCCGCGAGCCGCTCGAACCATGGCTTCTTCGGACGCTCGCAGAGCTTCCGCATAATTGCCGAGCCATCGATGCGCCACCGTCGCCACGAGCCACGCTCGACCTCGCGCGTCTTCGTCGTCGTCTTTTTTCTCGATGGCCAGCGTCGCCCATTGAATGGCGTCTTTCAAAGCATTGACGGCCAAGGCCTCTTCCGCCAATTTCAATGGTTCTTCTTGTTGCTTTCGGGAGCTCACCGGGCGCGGCGCCCATTCCGATTGCGAATCGGGCAGCGGCGTCAGCAATTTCGGAAGGTTTTTCCTGGAAGAACCCACGGGTTGCGGCGGAGGCGGCAAATCATCGACGTCCGGCGGAGATTCATCCATGACCGGATCACCGTCCGCAGGGACGGCTCCGGGCGTCGACGGGCCCAAGGGCGCAAGCAGCGACGGAGCACGCGCAACGAGCACGCGAGCGGTGCCACCAACATCGCACAAGGCATCGCGAAATTCGACAATGGATTGATAACGATCGGCCACCTCTTTTTCGAGCGCTTTGGCGACGATCGGCGCATAAGGCGCGGCGTGCCGCGAAGCGACGATATCGAGCGGCGGCAATGGCCCTTTCGTAATGAGCGCCAACGTATCGGGAATCGAATCGCCATCGAACGGCAAAATACCGGAGAGCATTTCGTACACGACGACGCCCATCGCCCAAATATCCGCCCGTTTGTCCACGCGCTTGCCCATGACCTGCTCGGGCGACATGTATTGCGGCGTTCCGAGCACCGTGCCCATACTCGTCAAACTTTGCTTCGTCACGTCTTGCAGCTTCGCCAAACCAAAATCAATGATCTTGGGAATGATTTCCCCGGAAGGCATACGCGCCAAAATGATATTCTCGGGCTTCAAATCGCGGTGCGTGATACCGAGCGCATGCGCTGCGGCCAATCCATTCATCAGCGGAATGGTAATCGCAAGAGCGTCATCGGGAGGCAGAAAGGATCGCTCCTCCAAATGCGCTCGCAACGTATCGCCCACGAGAAGCTCCTGCACGAGGTACACGAGGCCGTCGCGTTGACGTCCGAGCTCCAGAACATTGACGACGTTTGGATGCTGAATCCGGGCCGCCGCTTGCGCTTCGCGACGAAAGCGCGCCACGAGCGCCGGATCGGCGGCGTATTGCGGATGCATGATCTTCAGCGCCACTTTGCGCTCGATGTACGTGTCCCAAGCTTCAAAGACCGTACCCATGCCTCCCGACGCGATAACTCGTTGG
>WBZU01002619.1_pt1 | contig 12255 bp, 10 predicted proteins | sample 5204311 | NCBI WGS metagenome assembly WBZU01 (sample SAMN12344359, study PRJNA552823) | activated sludge metagenome | biome: Activated sludge suspended growth; feature: Nitrification reactor; material: Wastewater; isolation source: activated sludge from nitrification reactor of wastewater... | reverse complement strand
CGTAGAAAGTCTGCACTTGATTTGGTTAGTACATTCACATCAAATCCAAAGGTTTGCTTAATAATAGCCTCAATTAAATCATTTACTTTATCTATCGATTGACTGCTCGACAGTATGACATTACCTGAGTTAATGTAAGTCTGAACATCTGTGAAACCGCCGTTTTCTAATGACTGCTTCAAGTCTTTCATACTGACTCTATTGTTACCACCTACATTTATTCCTCTCAACAAGACTATATATTTCATTATTATATTTTAACCTATAATAACAACAGAAATACAATACCTCTCTGTCAATTAGGGTTCTAACCTTGGCTCTGTTTAGTGATGGATGTTAGAACTAATACTATCGATAATGGTATACTTTATACAAATGCTTGAGCAACACTACAATTTACTAGATCCAAAAATTCCAATCATTTTTCAGGATGGCTCTAAAATATACTCTAAGCTGGCAAAAAAATATAAAACACACAAAGTTGGTTATTTTATTATGGCACCTTCTGGGGCGGGTAAGACACATTTTGTTAAAGCGCAAAAAGAAATGCACTGGCTAGATGGTGATGATTTATGGATGGCAACAAATGCCCACCCAGATGGTCCATGGTGGCTTGAAGGAACAGAAAGAATCACAGAAATAGACCAAAGGTCTGATGTTATTACAATAGAAGCAAAAAAACTTGGTTTTTGGATTGTTGGAGCGTCAAATGACTTTTTACCTCCCGATGCCATAGTTATACCAGACTGGGAAACTCATAAAAAATGGATTGGTATTCGCGAGACCACTAACTACGATGGTGGAGCAACATCAGACAGACTTGACCAAGTTATATCACACCGAAATTGGATACTAGAATGGGAAAAGAAAGGTGTGCCAAAATTTGAGACCGTAGATTTGGCTACAAACTATTTGACTAAGAAGTACGCTTCCCTGAAGTCTTAAGTGGCACATCATATTCTTTGTCGCCAATCGCGGTAGATGCTTTACCTGAAGCATCGATATGTATAGTTATACCACCCCCTAAAGCAACTCCTAGAGATTCGTCTTTATAATTATCTTGCTTTAAAATATCCCGTCTTACATATGGGCTGATCGTATCATAGTGCGTAGCGGCCCAAACAACCAATCTTCGCCCTGGGTTACGCTTGTGATAAATCTGGGCATATCTACCGAGTACATCAATTGAATGTGCTGTTCGTTGTGCGATATCATCCGGGCCTTCAGCGCCATGCTGTTGTCTCAACTCTGCCTCGGCATCCGTTTCAAAAGCAATCCAGAAATTTACATCTAATTTTTTTTCACCATCGGGACCTTCAGTCTGGCTATATTTTTGTAGAAGTTTATTCGCAAATTCCGGATTATTATCTAAAAATTGAGGTTCTCTGAGACTAGCCATTGGTCTTGCTTCAGAATTTTCATCAACCCGTTTTAAGTCGCCGCGAGTGTTATGGATATTTTCTAGTGGAATCCCATATTCTTGAAAAATTTTAGTAGCTGCCTCCTGTGCAATACTTGCCGTTTCTGCACTTCTTCTTCCACCTTCAAAATACTGTGTATCACTAGTTACAAATAAAACATCAAGGGTATGACGTTCTTCGACAGGTGTTTGCTCTACTAGATTACGAAAATAGCTTTCGGCAGTTTCTCTTACTTCTTTTTCTGCCTCACTAGTTAAGCTTCCTACTCTCGAATCATTTCTATCTCTGACATAGTCGCCATGTCTTTGGGCGACTATTTCGGTTTCATTTGCTAAAAGTGGTTGAGCAACGATATCTGATTTTTCGATTTTTTTTGGAAAATCACCGTCAATTTTTGGGTATTCGGTAATTTCTTTCTTTAAATCTTTATAAACACTCTGTGATTGCGGTTCCTCGTATCGACCACCACCTAATTCTTCATTCATTTTTTAATTTTAACACCACTTACACAAATTGGTAAAATTAAGTAGGTAGTATTAATTGAAGATTTTTTCCTACGTTCGTAATAAGTAAAAACACCAGAATTATCTGGTGTTTTTACTTGACTCCGGGGACTGGATGACACTACGCCTTCGGCTAGCTATTCCGTCGCTTCGGTTCTCAAAGCCTTCGGCTTCTCAAGATCCTTCCGCTCCTTACGAACCAGCCGGCTTCGCCGGCAATCTGGTTCTCAATTCAATTCTCGCAAGCAAAGTAAAACACCCACAGGAATGGGTGTTTTACTTTGGCTCTCCATAGTGACGGAAGTTAGAACTAATTTTTTATGAATAGACTGAAAAAGTTGTTCGAGGTGTGAAGCATGATGCTAGCAAGTAGTGAATTTGATTTGAAACGAACATACCCCAGAACCAAACTCAGCACAACTATAGACACGACCGTAACTGACCCTGCATTAACTATTAATAGTCCCTGAAAAGACCAACCAATACAGTGTACTGCCACAAACAGCAGGCTGGTAATAATATTTGCTATATAAAACTGCGGGGTATTTGTCATTAAAGAACCTAGAATATAGCCGCGAAACATCACCTCTTCAATAACGGGCGTAAGCAACACTACATAGGCAACTAGCCAGTATTGGCCAGCAGGTAGCTTGAAGGAGTGTTGAAGTATTAAGCTTACAGCTACCCAAATAAGTGACGCCCCCAACCCAAATAAAAACCCTTTTTTCAAATTTTTCAACTCAAGACCAACAAGCTGTACCTGATTTTTTGTTTTCTTTCTGAAATACAAAATTGGATACACCAGCCAAACCAGTAGCTTAGCGGTTACCCAATAAACTGTGTCTGCAGTTATTAATGAGCCTTCTGGACTAGATGTATGAAAAAGTAAATTATGCACAATCCATGCTAAAATCCAAAGTCCAAAGAATATTGCAACAAAAATGAGCGTATTAATTCTACTAACCACCATAACTATATTATATCAAAATAGACCTAGCCGGGTCTTTTAAGTATAATTACTGGCTCCGGGTGGTGATGGAAGTTAGAGCTATCTTAATAACACAAGAGCTTGCCCAATAGGCAGGTCCACTTTTTCTGTATGTATTTTTTCTTTATTTAGATTTTCTTCAATAGTGGGCAAGTCTACTAATTCTGTAGTTTTATAATCCTCTGGGTCTAATACATGTATAGCCATACCGCAATCCTTAATTGCCTTGAACGAATTAATTACTAAATCCCATTGTTTTTCTTTTGGAATAAAGCGTAATAGTACATGGGCAAATGTAATATCATATGGGCTACCCGGCAGTGACTGTGTGCAGTCGTGCTGAATTACATCCTCCTCGCCCACTAAATGATCAATTGTAATATCAAAGGTAGTAATCTTTACAGGCTTATCAAAAACTTTAGTGAATATCTCTCTATGTCCGGCTACAAATCGTTTCTCTCCGCAACCCATGATCGCAATTTTTAAAGTGTCTGATGAGAATTTAGGCTTAACAGTGTCACGAATTAGAATAAGTTCTTTTTCTTTTTCGGCAATCCGGTCGTGCATTTCTTCATCTGGCCTATTTGCATATTTTTGATGGTATTCATCTAACATTCTATTATCATATCAAAAAGAAGCCCTGATGGCTTCTTTAAGCATAAGTTCTATGGGTCCGGGGACTGAATGACGCTGCGCCCTCGGCTAGCTATTCCGTCGCTTCGGTTCTCAAAGCCTTCGGCTTCTGCGATCCTTCCGCTCCTTACGAACCAGCCGGCTTCGCCGGCAATCTGGTTCTCAATTCAATTCTCGCAAGCAAAGTAAAACACCCACAGGAGTGGGTGTTTTACTTTGGCTCCGGGGACTGGATTCGAACCAGCGACCAATTGGTTACATCTACCCTATATTTTCATATAGGAATGGACTATATCATCACCCACCATAATGGGTGTAGGGCGCTATCTGAGAGATTATTGTTGAGTCTCACTCTCTAGTCTCTGAACCTTCTAAGAAACCTTTGCTCTTCTTAGCTTGGCTGCGGATTACCATGTCTCGCGATTTAGGCTTCCCGCAATTCACCCTATTTTCATCTTGGCATTACTGCCAAGCGCTGCATCAATTTACAGCCAACTGCTCTACCACTGAGCTACCCCGGATTAATTTTTGATACTCCTGCTTCTATCTCTCTATGACAATTTGCACAAACCAAAATACATTTATCTAATTCGTTTTGAATCTCTTGCCAACTACGAGTGTATCCTTTATGACCAATTCCAAATTTCTTAGTCATTGGGTCTAAATGATGAAAGTCCAAAGCTTCAACACATTTGTTATAGCCACACAACTCACATTTGCCACCTTTGTATTGCACAGATTTTTCTTTTAGTACTTTACGTCTTTTGGCAACTGCTGCTATGAGATAATCTCGTCGATCAATATACTTTCGAGTATCTTTTTTCATTTTCTTCTGCTTTTAAACTACCTCTAACCACACGATTATATCTGTTGATATGGTTGAAAGTCAAGGTATTACGTGGTATTATACGTTCGCTCTTAGAGAGTGGTACCTACAAAAGGAGACAGCTTGGCCACAAATGCATTGCCTCGGTTTACATATATGCTTGGGGAAGAAGTTCAGCCCATTATTACTGGTAAGAAGTTGCGGTCGCGAAATATTAGAGCCCAACAAATTTTGGTAAGACCAGGTAGAAATCTTTCTGAGAAATACTGGGTAGTTAGTAAAGTTTCAGACGTAAAAGACCTCGATTTGGTCGGTGAAATTCTTATTTACGTTAGGGCACGTCCACCACTTGCCGAGCATGAGACGTTTGTAACGGTAGAATCTGGCATTCGCTCTGGTGTACAGGGCGGCAGAAACATTGCACTTCGTTCGGAGCTAGAAGGTACTCGGTTAGAAACAGTACAAGAAGTACGTAGCCGTTTGCTCGAAGACTGGCTTAGACTCTTGCAAGATGCAAGTGGCGAGACTACTCTACTCGATTTGGTTGCCTCTGATATGCAGTTATGTAGAACTTTACTTAGAAAAGATGCCCGTACACGCATAGAAAATTCAGTTGGGTTTCGCGACTCGCTTGCTAGATACAATCCTGGTGCTAATGCTGCCAGACTAACGGCAGCTATTGCTCGCCTACGTCTACAGGTAGAATATGATAATCTCAGCGAGAAGTCACTGCGCTATCGTTATCTTAATTGCACAACTGTTGCCGAGACTATTGCTGCTGATATTTGGGATTTGCAAGTTATGCTAAGGAGTGTACAGACAGGTAAAAGACGTGTTGTTGTATTTATGCAAGAAGCTACCAAGCGGCTAGATAGAATTGGTATTAAACCATATTTCTGGGCCAAAGTTTGGATAGAGCGACACAAGCTTAGTCAAAAAGACAGCGTAAAAGCTGCAGAAATGTTGGTTGAGGCATTACTTGCCGAGCAACAACTCGGCGAGATAGATATGCTACTCTCTGAGTTGAAGCACGCCAATAAAAATAAGCAAAGTTTGTTGCTGCGCATTATTACCATGACACTTGCAAACCACGAGTATCAGTCACGAGATTATGCAAATTTCTTTTCTGATATTCAGCGCATGGTACGACGTAATCTAGGCCTAACTCGCTCTACTCCTAGCGAGCAGTATGCGAAGAAAGTTGAGCAGATTCAAAAACACATTAGGTATCGTCCTCAAACACCAGACGCTCCATGGATTTTGGGCGATAATTACTTTGTAGGTTAATTACCTTTTACCTCACCATACGGTGAGGTATTTTATTTGTTATAATACACTTCTATGAAACAGTCTAAGCCTGCAGAGCCAAAACTACACTGGATAGTAAAAACTATATTAATAATACTAGGTACATTAATACTAGTCTCGCTCATTTTAATGATACGGTTTTGGTTACTGAATCGCAGTAAGCCAGAGCAAATAGGCGTTAGCTTTAGCCAGGTACAGGCCGAGCGGTACGGAAGTGATGGGCAAAAAAATTACACTGCCATAATGGACGAGCTAGGGTTTCGGCATATTCGCGTGGCTGCCTACTGGGATAGATTAGAACCACAGCCAGGGGTGTACGATTTTACTCAAACAGATTATATGGTAAATGAGGCTAGTAAACGAGGTGCCAAGCTTACTATGGTGATTGGTCAGAAAACTCTGCGAGTGCCAGAATGCTACTACCCCACTTGGCTGAATAAAACTAATTCAGAACAAGTTCACCAAGAATCTCTCAAAATGCTTACTGCAGTAGTTAATCGCTACAAAGACAATCCAACTATAGAGAAATGGCAGTTAGAAAATGAATTTTTATTAAAGAGCTTTGGCGATTGTCCATCGCAAAATCTTAACTCTCAATATTATCAAGACGAATATAATTTAGTAAAAAATATTGATGCTTCTCGCCCAGTTGTCATTACGCAGAGTAATCAAAATGGATTCCCGCTGCGTTTACCATATGGCAATATCTTTGGCTTTTCTATGTATCGCTGGGTATGGAGCCCGTTTGGGTACTACCGCTACCCACAGACTGGTCTGTACTTTTGGTGGAAGGCCGCTATTATAAGTCTCTACACACGTGCCGAAATAAAAATTCACGAGTTACAAGCCGAAGCTTGGGGTAAGGTGGGCAACGAGAATCTTTCGCCTCAAGAGGGGTTTCAGACAATGAACCCAAAAATTTTATATGAGAATATTGAGTATGCCCGGCAGAGCCAAATAAAAGATTTTGATTTGTGGGGTTCGGAGTGGTGGTACTGGCTAAAAGAAAATGGCTATCCGCAAATGTGGGAAGCTGTAAAAACAGTGCCTAATAAAAACTAGCTACTTTTTCTTATTTTGCCCTAACATTTGCTCGTATACCCCAAGGGTAATCTTGGCAGTTTTCTTCCAACTAAATTTCTTAATTTGACGATAACCCTTTTTAGCAAGCTTATCGCGCAAATCTTTATCGGCCAACACCTTGGCAATTACTGCTGCCATATCGTTAACACTACGTGGATTAAAATAAACTGCCGCGTCTTCTAAAACTTCTGGCAAGCAGGTAGCATTACTACTGACTACTGGTAAGCCATAGCTCATAGCCTCTAAGCCTGGTAAGCCAAACCCTTCTGAGAGTGAGGGTAATACATATAGTGTTGCGGCTTTATATAGCCCAGCCAGCTCAGCATCAGTTACAAAACCAGTAAAGATAACCCTATCACCCAAGCCAGATTTTTTTACCTCTTCTTCTAGACCCTCATGAAAGTCATCTTTTTTACCCCCAATTACCAATTGATAGTCTAAAAGATATTTTGTAGTTAATTGGCCAAAGGCCAAAATTAATCGCTCTAAATTTTTGTGTGGGTAGGCATTGCCGGTATAAAACAAGAATGGTTTGGTAATACCATATTTTTCTAAATCTATGCGTGCTCGCTGATAAGCTGCCTCGCCGGCCAGTGGTGCCACTACCATTTTATTACGCCGCACGTGATATGTTTTGGCAATATCTTCTTTTACATACTCGCTATCTACTAAAATTACTTTGGCGCGCTTTACCCCTTGGCGCATCGCTAGGCGTCTGGCCTGATCACGCAGCTTATACTTTAATGTACCAACTCCCTTTTTACGAATATTCTGAAAGTGCAGTAAGGTAAGATCGTGAATAGTCATGACAAATTTACCGCGATACCTAAGTGGAAAATTAAAATTAGTAAAGTGTACTAGGTCTGGTTGTTGCGATTCTATTATTTTGGCAAGCTTAATTTGCTCTTTAAAGTTATACCAGTCCATATCTACTGGTAACAGTGAAAGATTTTTGGCCTTGAGGGTTATTTGATCTTTATCTTTTTTACGAATTATTAATACGTATTCGTTTTTTTTGTCGAGTAGCAAAACTTGCTCGACCATTTCTTCTATATAGCGGCCTATGCCAGTTTGCTTTATAAAACGACCATCAATTACGATCTTCATCCCGTTAGAAATCCTTCCGAGGTTATTTGCAAAGCTGTCTCCCACTATTTCTAACGGGATTCATATCTAGGGTATTATACCTTAAAATACGCTATTTATTAAGCATGAGGCGGCATAAAAACGCTGTTGCTTGCAAACGTTTTTTGAGACTGGTAAGTTGAATATATTCCATTGTTCTTCACGACCCCAGCGCAACAATAGGAGGATGACAATGGAAACCTCCCCCACGACCCACAAGGTCGTTTTTTCGTTTCTGGCCATTATTCTTACGATTTTTGGCCTGGCACTTTTACAATCTCCTGCCTCAGCGGCAACTCGCTATAACAATGGGATGCTAATTATGGCCTCTGGCCCTGGTGTGTATTACGTTAACGATGGTGTCTTACATCCTATTCTCGATCCGCAAACCCTTACTACTTGCCTTGGCGGTTGGTCAAAAGTTGTTCAAGTAAGTGATAATAATCTTAATGATGCAGCAGCTACGATGGGAATTGGTCAACCGGCGTATTGCAGAGTGAGTTACCCAACAGGCAAAACCTTTAAAGACCCTGGTGGTAATGCAGTTTTTACCATTGTTGGCAATAGTAGATATTGGGTACCAAACCCAGAAACTCTCATTGCTTGTTTGGGTGGCTGGCCTTCGGTAGTTATGAATATGCCAGCTTATGAATTTAGGTGGGCCTCGGCCAGTTATGGGTTTGGTGGTACTTTTGGCTGTAGTAAAATCTCTTACCCACAAAACACCTTATTACAAGGTAGTGGCCCGGGTGTGTATTTGGTAAGAAATGGTGCCTGGCTTGGTATTCCAAACCCAGCAGTATTAAGTTGTTACGGTGGTTGGCCGGCCGTGCACCATGTAAGTGATGTCGAAATATTACGCCTTACGCTTACCTATACAAATGCTGGTGCTGCTGGTTGCCCGTACAGTCTGCCAGAGGGAACCAAGCTCTTAGCGCCCAATGGCACAGTATTTCTACTGCACAATAGTCAGATATTTGGCATGCCAAATGCCCAAACATTACTGGGTTGTTATGGCGGCTGGAATGGTGTTCGGTCGGCATCGCAAGCCGAAATTAATGCCATGTTTGCTACTTATCCGTATGCTGGTGCTGCTGGGTGTGCTCCACCGCCTCCACCAGCAGCTAATTCTAGAGAACAGCGTGCTATTGACTGGGCAAAATCACAGCTTGGTACTACTTCTTGGAATGGCTTGTGTGAGCTAATGGTAGAGCAGGCCTATGGTACACGGGGCCGTTATGGCAGTGCTCTTGCTAATGCCAATGCAAAGATTGCTGCCGGCCAAATGCATACTGGTGATACCAATGTGCCGGCGGGTGCGCTAGCATTCTTTGGGGCTGCCACAGTCAATGGTGGCTACGGCCATGTAATGATATCAATTGGCAATGGGCAATTTATTAGTAACGGCTACAGTTGGAATGGTCGTGTCTATGGTGCCCGTATTACTACCATCAGCTCGGTTGGGGCTGGCCCCTATATTGGCTGGGCCTGGGCCGACAGTAACTGGCCTGGCAGATAACTCTATTGACCGATACTACTTGTATCGGTCTTTTTTAGTATAATTAACTCATGAGAGTAAAAAGAAAAAGGGTTTCTAAGTCGGTATGGCTAGCTATACTTGTGATCGTAATAGTAATTGCATGTATTAGCTATTATGTTTATTGGTCAAATAGTAGCAAAAATCAAACAGTAACCAATAAGGGTGTCGAGGCACAACAGACCGTAAATCAGTCTCCGGTAGAAAAGAAAGAATCTGCCACTGGAACAATCATTAAAACTGGCAACAGCCAGTATGGTCCAATGCTTTTTGATAGCAGTGGTCAGGCTATTTATATATGGCAACTAGAAGATTCATCAACACCTGAATGCTATGGAGACTGTGCTAAAGAGTGGCCTCCAGTGATTACCAATGGTACACCGATTGCAACTGCAGGCGTAAATAGCAAACTACTCGGAACTACTGAGCGCACTGATGGTACTACTCAAGTTACCTACAATGGCCACCCATTATATTTTTATGCACACGAGAAAGCTGGTGAAGTAGAGTGTCATAATGTTAGAACGCACGGTGGTCTATGGTGGGTGATCCAACCGAATGGTGATCGAGCAAAATAAGTACCATCGAATATCATAAATTAATTTAGCGGTTAGTTTTTGCGACTATAGCAAATAATTCAGGCATTGCAAAAGTAATAACTATTTTCTCAGAACAAAAACTTCGTTCTCATTGAAGACTAGTAGATATCCCTCTGCTTCTAACTTAGCGATATAATCATCCACTTCTTGCTTGCTGGCAAAGGGCCATTTTTCTAAATTGCTAGAAATTATAATATATTGAGGCCGTGCTCCACTTGGCAGCGGTAAATTGTAAATCTCATTGCGTGACGAGAGCAATGCAAAGGCCGAGCTTGCTCCCACACTAGCATTACTTGGAACTAGCGCTGCTGCAATATGTGCACTTTTCTCGCTTGGAGTTAATATGTAAAACCGTTTGGCCAATGGTTTTATAATAGCGTATTGATGCATAACAATGTTTACCACAAAGGCTAGAGCAATTGTTATACCAATAGCAATCTTAAATACTAGTTCTTTATTAAGACCGTGGTTTTTGTGCAGATATTGTAATAATCGATATAAGCCAATTATAGAAGAGGCGGCCAAAATTGGTGCTTGCGAGGCTGAGTAATGCTCAAAGCTTCCCCATCGCCATGTCTCGACACTTAAGAATCTGCCCAGCCACAATGGCAAAACTAAAATCATCACCTCAATCGCAAAAATACTAAACCCACCAAAAGAGAATATCATAGCTAGCATATTGCGCAGCTTCTCACTCGGCAAGAAGAATGATTTTACTACATTTAGAGGCTGTAAAAATACTGCCTTAACAACATCTTGCATGCCTGTGCCAAAATTGGTTTTCTCATACCCATAACTGGGGCCAAAGATTGGTAGCCACAGTTTAGTAACCGCCAAAAAATACACTGCACTTACAAGTCCAATAACTACGCCAAGCCAATATTTGCGCTCAACTATCACTAAATATACACCTGCCATTACGGCAACTAGCGGCATGTCTTCGCGAAACAATAACAGTATGGCTAAAGCGATGCAAAGATGTCGATAGTTCTTGCTAACCAAAAGAAAATACAATACCCAAGCCAGCGGCAAAACGGCTGCTGCAGAGTCGTGAAACGAGTACACTGTGGCCGAGAAGAAGCCAAAATATAAAAAATATGGTACCAGCCACCATGCAGCAAATTTTGGGGCAGACGAGAATTTTTTGGCAATTAAGTATATTGGCCACCCGCTAAGTACAATACAGGTAGTTTGCAGAACTAATAAAAATCCAGGTGCCTGCCAAAAATAATACAGCGGCAGCAGTGGCAGTAAAAAGAAATGAGCATGGTCCCCTAGTAAGTTATATCCTTTCAGTGGGTTACTACTTAAGCCAGAATGGATAAGCCCATACATATGCCTATTAAATAACCCAAGATCGAGCATAGGTATTTGTAATTTTCTATAAAGCAGATACTGCAAAAGCAAATAATAGCCAAAGCTTATAGCACAAATAATAATTGCTAGTTTGTTTTTACGTAACCAGCTACTAGTCTGCAGTCGCCTTTTTAGATTTTCTAAATACACAACCTTGGCACTTCCGGTAATGGCGACTAGTATACCAATCATTATCCAGGTATGTGTTACTGCTAAGTTTCCAAGACTTTGCCACTGCACGACAAACATAACACTCATAAGCACAATAGCAAGCAACCAGATTTCTTCGATTTTACTTTGCGTTCTGGGCCATACACGAATAAGTAGCCACAATAAGATTGCCACCAATATACACAATAATCCCAATCCTACCACTCCTTGCTCGGCCAGTATTTGCACATACAGACTACGCGAGAGCGAATTACCAGTATTATATTGTGGATCAACATTAAACTGCCTGAGGAGTATAGTTTGTAAATTACCTGGCCCTACTCCCCATATTGAGTGTTGTGTAAAGATTTGTGCTCCGGCCTGCCAAGAATCGAGACGAGTTTGTACTGAAGTGTTGGTTTGTACAGAAGTAAGTTGCCCTACTATATTATTACCAACTATCTTAGGGCTAATACCGGTTTGCGGTATAGATGTCTGTATATCTGGCGGGACAACGCTAGTAACTGGCTTTGCTAGCCGTGCCCCGGCAAACACCACGACTGCGCTTAGTATTGCCGCCACGCCAAGCATCAACAAATAATATAGTATTTCTTTAAACCATTTCTTAATAATTAAGGTGGTTAGAATACCGAGCGAAATTAGGGCGAGGCCAATAAATGCCGAGCGAGAGGTTGCCAAAAATATTACTGTAAGAAACGCAACACT
>WBZU01002517.1_pt1 | contig 12256 bp, 10 predicted proteins | sample 5204311 | NCBI WGS metagenome assembly WBZU01 (sample SAMN12344359, study PRJNA552823) | activated sludge metagenome | biome: Activated sludge suspended growth; feature: Nitrification reactor; material: Wastewater; isolation source: activated sludge from nitrification reactor of wastewater... | reverse complement strand
AGTCTGACAAAGCTCGACACCGACAACGTTGCTGGAGTGTCCCCAGTCCGCCTTGACAGAAACGGCTTCGGCCAGCGAGTACATGGCATCGAACACGACCAGATCGGCCTTGTTGAAAAATTGGCTGAATTTTTCATGTTCGGCCGGGTTGTCCAGCGTGTGCTCGGAATCGGTTGAATAAACCACAGTCCGATCCAGACTCTGGCTATTTTTGCCCAAAGCCCCGAAAAGGTAAAAATTAGAAATTGCTAATATTATATGGCTCTAGAAGAGATGCTGAACTGAACTAAGCGTCAGCAATTTTCCGGCTCCTTTTTCGAGGCGTGACAGCTTTAGCACTCAATTGCTGTAGTTCATGCTCCAGTGTGGTTCTCGTCTCTTGGCAGGTATTTAGGTCGCGCTGCAATAAAGCATTTTGTGTGTCACGTTCTGACAGCGCAGATTGCAGGAATTGCAATTGATCGGTCTGTTGTTGATGCCCTGCTCGCATTTCTTGTAGCGTGCCTTCTGCTACACCGACACTTTGACGCGCCGTACCGAGTTCTTTTTGAAGTTCGGCGATCTCGCCCCGGTGTCTTTCAGCGGTCTCAAGCTGGATTTGCCGTAGCTGTGCCAGTTCCTTCTGGAGTTTGGTCGCAGATGTCCGTTCCCGGTCGATCTCAAGCAAGGCTCGCTTCTCAGTGGCGTCACAACGTTCTTCTGAGCCCTGCAAAGCCAGACGTAATTTCTCCAACTCGTTGGAGAAATCGCGCCGAGCCTCGGCAAGTGCGCTTTCGAGAACCAACTGCTGGTGGCCGGTCGCAACCAGTTGTGTCGACAACAACTCCTTGCCGGCACGTTCCGCCGCCAGCTCACGCTCCAACTGCAACGCCCGGTCCTCAATCACCTGTGTAGATTGTCGAACCAGTTCCAGCTCCGTTTGTACGTTGGCCAAGCTGCTTTCAGCCAATGATTTCGCGGTTTGGGCTTCCAGAATTGCGGCCTGTGCTTCGCTACGAAAGGCAGCCAGCCCTTCCTGGGCAGCTTTCTGGGCTTGGACCCACAGAACGGCCACCAAATCACCCGCTGCAGTTTTCAGCACATCGGGGAGATCGGGGTGCTCGATTCGCACCCGACTTTTCTCGCGCAGATCCTCCCAGAATTTGGCCAGCGCTTCGGCCGGCGCCGACATGCTGCCCTTGCGGACGTACTGATACAGTTTGTTGGCGGTGGGCGTTATGCCGTAACGAAAGAAGAGAATCGTGCAGACTTCGCGATACAGATCCTGGGTTTCAGGAATCCGCTCGCGGAGGGCCTCGATATCAGCATGGATTTGAGCTTCGGTGGTCATGACGCGTCTCCATCGGTTTGCAATATAGAAAATAATATAACGTAAAACATTAAATAACTAATCGCGCCATCATGTTATTTGACATTAACCGTATAGTGTCAAATAATCGAAAAACATCGTTTGGAGAAAGTGGCCACATGTCAGAAAACTCCATCACCTGCGAAATGACGAGGCCGCTGGCCCCGATCGATCAACTTCGCCTGCCCCTGGAACTGGATGGCAGTCACGGCAGCAATCGGGCGCAGGCCGGCTCCACCGTCATCGCGGCTCAGAATGATCTGCAAGCCATCGCCGTCTGGCTCGCCCGTTTTGCCGATACCAAGACCACGTTCGACAACTACCGCAAGGAAGCCGAGCGGCTATTGCTTTGGGCGGTCGTCCAGCAGGGGAAGCCATTGTCCTCGGTTACTCATGAGGATCTGCTGGCCTATCAGCGCTTTCTCGCCGATCCGCAGCCGTCCAGCCGCTGGGTATTTGCCAATGGGCGCAAACCTGGTCGCAACGATCCATCGTGGCGACCCTTTGCCGGCCCGTTGTCACCGTCCAGCCAGCGTCAGTCCATGGTCATTCTCAATGTCATGTTCTCCTGGTTGGTCAGTGCCGGCTATCTGGCCGGCAACCCGTTGGCCCTCTCCCGGCAGCGGGCACGCAAGGCCAAGCCGCGCATCACGCGTTTCCTGGAAACCGAGTTGTGGCAGGAAGTCCGGGCGACCATCGAGGCCATGCCGCGAGAAACGGATCGCGAGCGCGTGCACTATTTCCGTGTACGCTGGCTGTTTTCCTTGTTCTACGCCTGTGGCGTGCGGATTTCCGAGGTCATCGGCAATACCATGGGTGGGTTTTTCTGCCGACGCGACAAGGAAGGCGAAGATCGCTGGTGGCTGGAGATCACCGGCAAGGGCGACAAGACCCGCATCATCCCGGCAACCAGCGAACTGATGGTTGAGTTGGCCCGGTACCGGCGGGAAAATGGCTTGTCTGTCTTTCCCGACCCCGGCGAGGAAATACCGCTGCTACTGCCCATCGGTGGCAAACACCGGGCGCTGACCCGGGCGGCTGTCCATGCGATTGTGAAAGAAGTTTTCCGGCGCACGGCGGAACGCTTTCGGCAACAAGGTGACGGGGGACGACATCGGGCCGATCGTATCGAGCAAGCGTCGGCTCACTGGCTACGGCATACTGCCGGTTCGCACATGGCTGACCAGTCCATGGATCTGCGTCACGTTCGGGATAATCTCGGGCACGAATCGCTCAGTACGACCTCGGGCTATCTGCATACCGCTGATGACGCACGCCATCGAGAGACTGAAGAAAAACACCGAATCGGATGGTAAAAATGGATGGCTGCTATAAATTTTTTTGTAGCCAAAATAGCCACCAAATGAAAACAACATATATTTTATGTAATTAAATTCCTCTGTGGTCGGCATCTTTTATCGCGCTACCTTGTTTGCTTGTTATGACTTTGGTGTTATTTACCGAAGGTGCCACGCTTGATATGGTAATTATGCTCCCATGCTACCGGGTATGGGGCAGACCTTTCAAGGCCTCCTTGTGGCAACCGGGAATGCGTTTGCCACAAGCGTAGCCTTGAACTTTAGCCGTTTTATATGTCCGAACATTACGGACATCATAGGAGTTGCAAATGAAAAATTCATTGAAACTTGCATTTGTCTGTATGTTGTCGTTAATTACGGTAGGGTTTGCTTGGGCTTCGGGTTCGTATTCATCGTTTGCAGTAGGGCAAACGATATATTCGAAAAACGTTAATTATTATGATTACTTTCCGGTAATTGGATCTCCGCCATCTACAGGTCCTCTTCAATCGGTTTCTTGGTCTTATAGCTTTAGTTCCATGCCATCGGGTATGGTTGTATTGTTGTGCCAGACAGGAATCGGCTGTATTAACGTAACTTCTTCTGCAAGAGGCACGACAACCGCCTTCAACACTGCTGGCGGGCACCCTAACGGACAGTTCTATTTAAACTACGCTGTTAATGGAACCGGAACGATGAGTCCTGTTTATAGCAACAATAATAATGTGATAGTCAACTGGTAAGATAAACATTCGTACCCTACGTCGTTACGTAGCATTTGTGTATTCGTAACGGCGTAGTTATTGATTACAGCGATTAATTTCAAGGGGTAGCACATGTCCACCTTAAACATTATTGCCTCCACACAGTCGTCAGCCCCCGTTACGAATGCCAAACCAACAACTCGACAAACGGTAGTTGCTTCAGATACGCAACCACAGGGCAACTTAAGCAGCAATGTCACAATATCGCCATCTGGCATGGCTTACTTTACCTATGAGCAACAAATCGCTCAATCCAAGGAGGCGCAAAATCAATCAGTGGCAACTGCATTCAGCGATCCCAAATGGGGTGCTGATCTTGCATATGGCTTAGCTCACGATGATTCAATGGCTGGCGAGCCTGTTGGTGGCTTACTCGCACCTGGTACGAAGGCTACTGATCCCGCAACATACGCAAGCGGCGCACCTGTAACAGTAGCAAGCCAAGCATATTTCACACAACAAAATGCTTCCTATCAAAATCAGGTACTCGGACTTTTCAATACGGAAAAGGCCAAAGGAACAGCTCCTGGTCAAATAGTTAGCGATATATATGCTTTGCAAGCCAAGCAGCCAGCTGCATTCCGAGCAATGATGATGTGGCCACCCGCGTCTGATTCTTCAAGTATTCAAGCGGCAACAAATACCACTAACAAGCCACCTCAGTATTTGTATGCGAATGGGCAGATAGTTAATTCATAACTTATAACCACATTTACTGAAAAAGTGGATGCGTAGCCGAGGGAGGTGACTAAAGTTGTTAAGCTGCCCTGTCTGAACGCATCTAAATCAAAATATAAGATGCAAGTCGCCGACTAATTTTGCCTAAAATGGCGCACATCCTCCCGCAAGCAGCGGGTTTATGCACTTAGAAAGTCTGAGATCCTGCCGCGAGGCGCTTTCCGCTGGACTTTTTCCTGGAGATGCCGTTTTATTAAAAAAGTGCATTTGTCTTTACGCTGTGCGTTGAAAAAGGTACATCTCCAATGCGAATGGATTTGGATTCATAGTGCAATGGAGGGACCAGTTCGCCGCCTTCGAGCGGTGATTTTCTCGATATTAATCACAATGCACGCTGCAGAGGCTCCTGCTGCAGGCATCACGCACTCGGCGATACCGGAAGCGACGGTGACACAGCTGACGCTAGAAGATGTGATTGCCTTGGCAGTTAGAGGCAACCGCGGAGTCAAATCAGCCTACCTCCAGCGAATCGCCCAAAAATTTGACCTCTATGTTGCCGAAGGAAAGTTTTTTCCGAAAATGACCGTGACCTCGGGCCTTGTCAATAACCGCGTTGACGGTAGCCGGGTGAGTAGTAGAAATATAAACACCTCAACTTCTGTCGCACTACCAATCGGTACAACGCTGTCAGTGGCGACTAATAACGGCCTCGGCTCATCAGTAGGAAATCCGTACACTACAACGGTATCACTCGCACAGCCACTCCTCAAAAACGGAGGCCTTAATGCCAATATGGCCTCCGTGCGTGTCGCTCGCTTGGATGAGCAGATCAACCAACTGTCGCTGAAAAGCAGTCTGTCGCTAACCGTTGCTCAGGTTATCTATACCTACCGTGAGCTTCTACGCGCACAGGAGCAACGGGTGATTGCGTCAGCAGCCTTGCAGCGCAGTAAGAGTCTCCACGAGGTCAATAAAGTTCTGATCGCCGCCGGCCGCATGGCAGAGGTTGAAATCGTTCAGACGGAAGCTGAGGTCGCTAACCGCGAAGTTGCGCTGGAAGAAGCTGAAAACCAGATCGACTCTTCTCGTCTAGCATTACTGACTCTTCTCGCCATCGAGTCTCGTACGCCAGTCGTTGCGGTGAGTCCCCAAAATATTCGCATCCGAGGCGCAGATCTGACGCAGGCAATGGAGACGGCACTAAGCAACCAACCCGATTACCGAATAGCGCTGCTGCAAGTTGAGAAGGCAAAGATCAATTTCGACTATGCCAAAAACCAACAGTTGTGGGACCTATCGCTCGTTGCCGGCAGAACCAAAACGCGGGGAAGCCTCGGGAACTTAGGGGGTAACGATGCTGCGCTTTCCGCTGGTCAGACTTACGATAGCTCCTATGCAGGACTCCAACTTAGCATCCCGCTAGGCGATCGATCAATCGAGCAGGCTACCATTCACGCATCGGTTGATCTGAAGAGTCAGAATCTGAGGGCGGAGGAGTCACGGCAGGTCGTCGAACAGCGCATCCGCGATGCCGTGCGCAACGTGCAAACACGCTGGAGACAACTTGAGCTTTCCCGTAAGGCGAGCGAATTATCTGTGTTGAAACTTAATACAGAGCGGGAAAAACTAAATGTCGGCCGCTCGTCGAACTTTCAAATCCTGTCCTTCGAGAATGACTTGCGTAACGCAGAAAACGCTAGGGTCAATGCCGAGATTGCCTACCTGAACGCCATGACAGATCTCGATGACCGGATGGGTACGCTACTGGATATCTTTGGGGTGCCAATCGTTGAGCCGGAATTAAACACCTATGAATACTGAAAAAGAGATACCGCCCGAACGTGCAGCGTCGAAGCGCTCTTTCACCGGCTTTATTGTCAAGCACTGGCTAAAGTTTGCAATCGCCTGCGCCTGCGTGGTAGTCGTTGCGGTTTTGCTATGGCCAAAGCCAGGTGTAAGAGCAACGGAGCAATCCATAGCGGCCTCCCCGGCGCTACTACTCCCTGGGAGTTTGCCAAAATCGTCGAGCACAGCGACCGAGCTATCTATTGTCGGCACCATTGAGGCCGGCGAAGTCATCAGCGTATCGGCCCCCTTTGACGCGGTGGTCACAGAAAAAGAATTCTCATTCGATACGATGGTTAATCGTGCTCAGCCGATGCTTGCCCTGGATACCAACGAGTTGCAAGGTCGTATCAATGAAGCCAAGGTCGCCATGCTCAAATCCGAAAAGGCGAAACAGGAACTAGATTCTTGGGAAAAAGGCTCTGAAATGGCGCGCGCTACCCGTAACACCATCCTTGCCAGGCAACAGGTCGAGCAAAGCGAGCGAAAAATGCAGGAAACCGAGATTTTGCTGAAAAAAGGCATCGTTCCGCGCAGCGAATACGAGGGGCTGGTCGAGCAGTTAAACGGGCAACAAGCGCAGTTGGCTGCGGCAAACGACGACCTGAAGGCAATCCACGACAAGGCAAGCCGCAACAATCGAGAAATTGCCCGAATCGAGTTCGAGCAGGCGCAAGCCAAGTACCGTGAACTTGTCACTGCACTGGCTCAGCAAAAAATTGCCGCGCCTCGCGCCGGCATCGTTGCCAAGGTAATACCCGCTTCCGGACAGTCACCAGCAACGCTTGACGTTGGTAGCCGGGTGATCAAAGGGCAGCCGTTATTTACGATTGCCTCGGTCGATAAATTGAGGGTTGCAGGCAAGGTCGACGAAGTGGATGTCGCTGATCTGATTCCTGGAATGCGGGCTGCAATCTCAATTGACGCTCAGGAGATGCCACCCATCGCTGGCCGGCTTGTCGAGATTTCTGCCCAAGGATCGCAGAGTAGCGGGACTTCGCGAAGCGCATCTTTCGATATCCGGATCGATATCCCAGAGCTGAGCGAGCAGCAAAGACGGCGTGTGCGTGTGGGCATGTCCTGCAATGTAACTATCTTCAAGGGCGGCGCAGCGGGGGATTCTCCGCTGGTACCTCCTGCTCGCTAGTGCCTCAACATCATGTTGCGCCTTGACCGCGTTAGCAAAGGCTATTTACTTAATGGTCATCCCGTACCTGTGCTTGAGGAGGTTTCTTTAGAGATCGCTGAAGGTGAAATGTGTGCCTTGGTCGGTGCCTCCGGATCGGGCAAGAGCACGCTGCTCAACCTTATGGGGCTACTCGACTCCCCGGATCGTGGGGCGATTTTCTACCAAGGGCGAACGGTGCACGATGCAAACGAGCGTATTCAGGCGGAAATTCGCAACCGTCATTTTGGATTCGTTTTCCAGTCATTCAATCTGATGCCCCACCTCTCGGCACTCGACAACGTTGGTTTGCCACTTCTGTACCGAGGCGCAACGAAGAGCGAGCGACGCCAGGTTGCCTATAACCTGCTTGAGCGTGTCGGCCTGGGCAATCGGGCCGAGCATTTCCCCGATGCGCTCTCCGGTGGACAGAAGCAACGGGTTGCCATTGCTCGGGCATTGATCGGGAGACCACGGCTTATCCTTGCGGATGAGCCGACGGGCAACCTCGATCCGCAAGCAGCCGGTGACATTCTCGATTTGCTCGCAACGCTCAACTCCGAGGAGCGTGTCAGCGTCGTCATCGTTACTCACGACATGGCGATCAGCGCACGTTGCCATCGCGCCCTTCGGGTCGAGCGGCAACATACCGAACCTATCAACGAGCAAGGGCATGTCAATGCCGAATAGGTCTTCGCTACTTGTACTGATGAAACAACCAAGCATGCTGCATGGGCTGTTGCACGAAGCTCTCGATAACATGCGTGCGGTTTGGCCACGTACCTTGCTATCGCTCTTGGGTATTGTCATCGGGACGGCTTCGGTCATCGCCTTGCTGAGCATTGGCGAAAACACCGCCGATGAAGCAGTACGGCAATTCAAGGCGATGGGCACTGATTTGATCGTCGTTCAAGGTGGGTTGGGAATCGGCGATCCAAGAAATGGACATTCAGGAAAACCACTCGACCGGGGAGATGCGATCGGGATCGCGCGCGACGTGACCGGTATCGCTATCTCGACACCGATTTCGTTTTACTCCGTCAAGGCAGCGCGCGGTGGGCAATTGTTGGATACGGCCTCAATCGGTGCTGAGGCCGGCTTGCTGCCAGCGGCAAGGCTACAACTCGCCAGTGGACGTTTCATTTCCGACGATGACGGTTACGACACCCTGGTCGTCGTGGGCAGCGGTATTGCTCAAGCCTTGGCGCCAGGAGGACAATCACTTCGCCTTGGCGACAAGATACGGATCGATAATTACCTTTACACGGTTGTGGGTACGCTCAAGGAGACGCTGCGAAATCCATTGTTGCCTTTCGACGTCAATCAATCGTTGATTGTCCCGTTCAAAGCAAACCGACGGATGATGTTTTATAACGGCTCCGTGTCGAATATTCTGATCCGTGTCGGCAATGAGAGCGACCCAATCGCTGTTTTGAGCGATGTTTCGGCCTATCTGACATCAAGAGGAACGTCCTCACAAGTTCAAGGGGCCTCGCAGCTTATTGAAGGGATGCAGAAGCAGAATCAGTTGTTTACCTGGATGCTGTCAGGTCTTGGTGCAATCTCTCTGCTCGTCGGCGGCATCGGTGTCATGAACGTGATGCTAGCCAGTATCGATGAGCGACGGAAGGAAATTGGACTGCGCATGGCCATTGGAGCAGATCGGGCCAGTATTCTGCTAATGATCGTGTTCGAATCAGTCGTACTTTCGCTACTCGGTGGAGTGGCGGGAACAATTCTCGGCCTCGCGGCCTCGCTGGTGTTTTCGTTGCTTTCGGGTTGGACCTGTTCAATTTCCTATTTCTCCATTCCTCTCGGTCTTGGAATGTCACTCTCGACGGGGCTGTTTTTCGGGATATATCCGGCCCTTAAAGCTTCGCAGATGTCACCGATTGATGCATTGCGTTGATGCTCCTCCAAATCTATTGATCTCCTTGCATGACTGTCGATACCGATACCAGCCGAATTGCAATACTTTCTGCCGACGAAATTGCGGCACTGTACGATCTGCCGCGATTCGATGCGGGCGAGCGGCAACTTTATTTCACACTCAGCGATACTGAGCGCCAGATCGTCGATAGCGTCCACACGACCAACGCTGCCGTACATCTCCTTCTGCAACTCGGATATTTCAAAGCAAAGCGGCGATTCTTTGTGGTGGAGCCGGGCCAGGTAGCTACGGACGTGGCGTACGTGGTGGCCCAACACTTCACGGGTACGACGGCAAGTGCGCTTAAGCCACTAACGAAGCCAACGCGGCTCGAACAACAGCGCCTCATCCTGCAACTGTTCCAATATCGCACTTGTGGCCCGACCGAGAAGGAAGCGCTCGCGGCCAAAGCGCGGCGCACTGCCATGTTGTCTACCCAGCCAGCCTTCATCCTGCGCGAACTATTGCAGTACATGGAAGGCGAGCGACTGGTCGCGCCTGGCTATTCGACGCTCCAAGATATCGTTGGTCAGGCTGTCATTTTCGAACGCCGGCGCATCACCGAGTTGCTCGATCACGCTATCACACCGGAGATCACGGAGACACTCGACAATCTGCTCACAGCAGGGGAGTTCATCTACCGTATCAGTGCAGTTAAGCGCGAAGCCAGGGATTTCAGCTACGGGGAAATGAAGCGGGAAGTTGAGCGTCGTCAGACGTTTCAACCGCTGCACGATTTTGCCAAGACATTTCTAGCTAACTCGGGCTTGTCCGTGGAAAGCGGCAAATATTATGCCTCGCTAGTCAAATACTACACGGTATACAAGCTCAAGCGCTTGGGGCCAGCAACAGCGCGCCTGTATCTGCTGTGCTTTGCCTACCATCGCTTTCGGCAAATCAACGACACACTAATCGAAGCATTCAGCCATCTCGTCCATAAGTATGAGACCCATGCCAAGCGCGAGGCTGACGAGGCCATGAAAAAGGCGTTCGACGACGCCAGTGAAAACCTCGAAGCTGCCGGTGAAGTCTTGAACCTGTTCGCCGACAAGACCATCAAGGACAAAACCCCATTCAAGGAAGTCAAAGAACGCGCCTACAAGCTGCTTGAGCCAGAGCAAATTCCGGTGGTTGCCAACTACTTGCGCAAGGTGGCCTTCGACAAGATCGCTTACGAGTGGTCGTACTACGCTGGCTTATCCGCAGCCTTCAAGCGCAATCTGCGACATCTGTTCTGCGAACTGGAGTTCGCGGGCCGAGTAGAAGAAGCACCATTGATGGACGCCGTCACTTTTCTGCGTGACCTGTTGCGCGAAGGCAAGGTGCTGCGACAGATCAAGGAGGAGCGTTTCCCCTTGGCGGTAATACCGAACGGACTCAAGCGTTACTTATACATTGTGCCCGAGCCAGATCCGGAACAGCCGGACGCGAAGCGCGAACCGAACCTGAACGTTGATCGTTACGAGTTCCTGGTCTACTTGCTGCTGCGCAAGGAACTCGATGCAGGCAACATTTATGTACGCGACAGCGTGGAAAACCGTCGATTCGAGGACGATCTGATCAGCGACGAGCGCTGGGAACACCGTGACGAAATCTTGCGTGAAATCGGCGCCCCCCTTCTGTTAGCGCCCATTGAAGAGACCTTGGCAAATTTTGCTGATCAGTTGGAACGCAAGTTCGATGCGGTCAACGAACGCATCGAACAGATGGCGAATCAGCACATAAAAATTCGCGGCACAGGTGAAAAGCGGCGCTGGACGCTCGCGTATCCCAGTTCAGAAGAACCAGTCAACGGCCCGTTCTATGGCAAGGTGCCTGGTATCAACGTTGCCGATTTACTCGCCTTTGTTGCGCGTGATACAAAATTTCTCGATGCATTCACCCATGTGCTGGAGCGCTACGTGAAACAGGCGCCGGCGCCACGCGAATTGATCGCCTGCGTTCTTGCCATGGCCACCAATATGGGGCTCGGCAAGATGGCTGACGTGTCAGGTCTCAGCCAGGCTGCGCTTATGAACACCGCCCGCAGCTATCTGCGGCAGGAGACGCTGCACGCGGCCAATGACGCCATCAGCAATGCGACGGCCGCGCTGCCCGCTTTCCACCTGTATAACATTCGCGACGAGATCCATTCCAGTAGTGATGGTCAGCGCATCGAGACCCAGATCGACACGATCAATGCGCGCTACTCGCCCAAATATTTTGGGTTGGACAAAGGCGTTAGCGCGAACACAGTGGTGGCCAATAATGTACCGGTTAACGCGAAAGTGATTGGCACGAATGAGCATGAGAGCCACTACGTGTTCGACCTGCTGTACAACAACAGCTCGGATATCCAGCCGGTGCGCCATTCAACCGATACGCATGGCACCAACCAGGTAAATTTCTGGATATTGCTCACGTTCAGCTATCAATTTGCACCGCGCTACCGTGACCTGCACAAGAAAATGGACAAGTTGGTCGGTTTCCGAAATCCGAGCAATTACAGTGATCTGCTGATCAAGCCTTTACGCAAGGTGGACGAACCTCTGATCATTTCAGAATGGCCGACCATCCAGCGCATCATGGCATCGTTGGCGCAGAAGGATGTGACGCAGGCGACGATTGTACGGAAACTGAGCAGCTATTCGCGCCAAAACCAGACAAAGAAGGCGCTGTGGGAGTTGGACAACATTTGCCGCACAATGTATTTGTTGGATTTTATCGATGACGCCACCTTGCGTCAGGCCGTACAGAAAGCCCTGAACCGTGGTGAAGCTTACCATCGGTTCCGTCGGTCAGTGTCCTATGTAAACGGTGGCAAATTCCGCGTAAAAACGGAGGCGGAACAACAAATCTGGAACGATTGCGCGAGGTTGGTGGTTAATGCGATCGTTTACTACAACACGCTGTTGTTGTCGAAGGTCTATGTGCAGAAGCTTGCCGCTGGTGATAGGGAAGCTGTCGAGGCATTGAGCGGCATCTCACCGATTGCCTGGCGCCATGTCAATCTGGTAGGCAGATTCGACTTTACGTCAGACGCGACGGACATCGACATTGATGCGCTTGTGGCACCATTCTTTGATCCGGAGTACTGGCGCAAAGCCTTGGTGGAAGACGCTGATGAAGCTTCGGAATGACGAATTGGAAGGACGCCGTCTAGCGCCACTGTATTAGCACTCGCTAATTTTTACCTTTTCGGGGCTTTGGGCAAAAATAGCCACTCTCGAATCGGAAGCCGTAGGAATC
>WBZU01002618.1_pt1 | contig 12259 bp, 12 predicted proteins | sample 5204311 | NCBI WGS metagenome assembly WBZU01 (sample SAMN12344359, study PRJNA552823) | activated sludge metagenome | biome: Activated sludge suspended growth; feature: Nitrification reactor; material: Wastewater; isolation source: activated sludge from nitrification reactor of wastewater... | reverse complement strand
AGATCGCCCAGGTCAGGAGGGGTCAGACCAGCTTGACGAGGTCGTCCGCCATCGCCCAGCCGAAGGCGATCAGGGCGTCGCCCCGGGCCTCGTCCACCCCGTCGAAGAAGGCGACGAACCCGGCGTCGATCTTCTCGGGCTTGAGCGAATCGTGGTCGAGCACCTCGGGGAACGAGTCGTCGCCCCGGGCGATGAAGGACCGCTCGTCGTACCGGGTGCTGCCGATGCCGAAGCGCTTGGCCAGGCGCCGCCCCCAGGCCCGCTCCTCGCCGGTGGCGGTGTAGTCCGGCCGGGGCACGATGTCGGTCAGCGCCTTGAAGGCGTCGTAGCCCGAGACGGTGGCGAAGCGGGTGCCGACCAGGACGTCCTCGTCGGGGAAGGCGAGCACGGCCCGGCGGAGCTGGTCGGTGACCATCCCCCGCAGCACGGTGTCGCGCTTGGCGGTCCGCTTGATCGACGCCAGCCCGATGATGACGCTCGGCGTGCCGCCGATGCGCTCGAGGGTGCTGAAGGAGAACCCCTTCAGCCGGCCGTTCTCGCGAGCGAGGGTGACCAGCACCCACGACTCGGCGGCCTTGGAGAGCACGCCGACCTCGAAGCGGCTCGGTCCTTCGGCGCTGAGATCTGCCAGCTCGGCCAGCTCGGCATCTCCCAGCGCGGTGGTGTCCTTGGTCTCGATCTCGATTGCCATGAGACGGCCTCGACCCCCGGGCATGGGCGGATACGTGCCGTACAAGTCCAGTCCACCGGCCGACGCGACGCAAACCCGGCCGGGTGGCCGGGCCGGCGCCGGGCGGCGTGGGAGGATGGCGCGGTGCCCGTGCGCCACCGTCTCGCCGTCGTGCTCGCCGCCCTCGCCCTCGCCGCCACGGCCTGCGGGAGCGACGGGCCGAGTGCCGAGGAGAAGGCCGAGAGGACCCACGCCGTCGATGTGCTCGTCGCCTCCGGGCTCTCGAAGGACCAGGCCTCGTGCATGGTCGACCGGCTCGGCGCCGACACGGTGGTGGAGGCGGCCAACGCGGACGTGCTGGCCGACGGCGAGCCCTACCAGCAGGCGGCCAAGGCCTGCTTGCAGTGACCGCCCCGTTCGGCCCCGCCGCCGGGCGGCGGCGGCGCCGCTCGTTCGTGGCCCTCGGCCTGGCGCTGGCGATCGGCCTCGCCGCGTCGTCCTGCTCCGGGTCGGATCGATCGCCCGAGGAGGCCCGCCGCGACCGCGTCGAGACCCGCCTCGACGCCACCTTCTCGCGGGCCCAGGCCGATTGCATCTTGGACCGCCTCGACGACGACGCCCTCGTCCAACTCGACCGCAAGGCGGACCTCGCCGCCGACGACCCCGCGCTCGCCGCCTACTCCGAGGCGCTGGTGGCCTGCGTCGCCGACCCCGACGGCACGACCACCACCACCGGACCGTCGACCGCCACCTCCACCACCGCGCCGGCGTCCACCACCGCGCCGGCATCCACCACCACCGCCCCGTAGTCGTTCGGGCGCTCGCGGCGGGTCCGCTAGGGTGCACCGGCCTGGCGGCGTGGCCGAGTGGCTTAGGCAAGGGACTGCAAATCCCTGTACGGGGGTTCGATTCCCCCCGCCGCCTCCAACCAACCAGACCCGTCCAGACCCCGGGTTCAGGGGTCGACCAGGGCGGCCTTGGTGATCTTGCCGAGGGCGTTCCTCGGCAGGGCGTCGACCACGGTGATGCGCTTGGGGCGCTTGGCGGGGGCGAGGGTGGTGGCGGCTCGGGCGGCGAGGGCGTCGGCCAGCGCTCGGCGGTCGGCGGCGGCGACGTCGGGGGCTTCGACCACGGCGACGACGGCTTCGCCCCAGTCGTCGTCGGGGACGCCGATCACGGCGACGTCGACCACGCCCGGGTGGGCCCGCAGGGCGTCCTCCACCTCGCGGGGGTGGACGTTCGAGCCGCCGCTGATGATCAGCTCCTTGGCCCGGCCCACGATGCGGAGGTAGCCGTCGGGGTCGAAGGCGCCGAGGTCCCCGGTGCGGAACCAGCCGTCGACGAACGCCTCGGCGGTGGCGTCGGGGCGGTCGAGGTAGCCGCGGAACACGCTCGGCCCCCGCACGAGGATCTCGTCGGAACCGGGGGCGAGGCGGACCTGCACCCCGGGCAGCGGGCGGCCGACCGTGCCGGAACGGCGCTCCCCCACCAGCGGGTTGGAGGCGACCATGACCGTCTCGGTCAGGCCGTAGCGCTCGAGCAGGCGGTGGCCCGACGCCGCCTCGACCGCCTCGAACAGGTCGCTCGGCAGCGGGGCCGAGCCCGACACGGCCAGCCGCAGCGGCGCCAGCACAGCGGCCCGACCGGCCCGGGCCAGGCGCCGGTACATTGTCGGGACGCCGAAGAACAGCGTGGCCCGCTCGGTCGGGATCGTGGTGGCGAGGTCGTCGGGATCGAACCCGTGCCGGATGGTGGCGGAGGCGCCGGCCAGCAGCGTGCCGTGCACGCCGAGGCCGAGGCCGTGGAGGTGGAAGAGCGGCAGGGCCAGGACGAGGCGGTCCTCGGGGGTCCACGCCCACGCATCGACCACCGCGGCGGCGCCGGCCAGCAGGTTGGCGTGGGACAGGACGACGCCCTTGGGCTCGCCGGTGGTGCCCGAGGTGAACAGCAGCAGCGCCGGATCCTCCGGGCGGGCGGCGTCGAGCGGCCGGTCCGCAGCTGCGCCGGCCGCACCCACGGATCGGTCGGGGGCCCGGCCCCCCTCGTCGGCCAGGGGCAGCACCGCCGCGTCGCCGAGCGCCTCGCCGAGGTCGCCGGCTCCGGCCACGACCATCGCCACCCGGGGCCGGGCCAGCGCCAGCAGGCGGGCCGCCTCGGACGCCGGCACCGACGGGTTGAGCGGGACCGAGACCAGGCCCGCCCGCAGCACGCCGAGGTGGGCGACGACCAGGTCGAGCGACGACGGTCCCCGCAGCACCACCCGGTCACCGGGGACCGCGCCGGTGGCCAGGAGGCGGCGGGCCGCCCGGGCGGTGCGGTCCTCGAGCTCGCCCGCGGACCACCGGCGGCGATCCGGGCCGGCGAGGGCGGGCCGCTCGGGCGCGGCCCCCCACCCCCTGGCCCAGGCGGCGGGAAGGGTGCCGGCGGCGGTGATCGGGTGCACAGGCGGCCTCACGGGGTCGGGATGGGGTCATCGATCCCTGGTGGGCGGTGGACCGGCCCGGTAGGGTTGTCCGAACGGGGCGGTCGATCGGACCGTCTCAATTCAGAGAGAGAAATCATCTTGGCTACTGGCACCGTGAAGTTCTTCAACGCAGAGAAGGGCTACGGATTCATCACCCGGGCCGAGGGCGCCGACGTCTTCGTCCACTTCAGCAACATCCAGGGCACCGGCTACAAGACCCTCGAGGAGGGTCAGACCGTCGAGTTCGACATCGCACCGGGCCGCAAGGGCGAGGAAGCGCAGAACGTCCGCGTCGTCTGAGCTTTCCTCTCGATCCTGATCGAGACCTTCCACGGGCCGCCGACCTCCGGGTCGGCGGCCCGTGGCGCGTCCGGGATCGGATCCGGTATCGCCCGGCCAAACCGGTCAGCACCTGACCGGTACCGGGTGGGAGGATCGTCCTGTGCGTGCGGACCGCCTCGTCGCCATCCTCCTGATGCTCCAGGCCCGCGGCCAGGTCACCGCGGCCGAGGTGGCCGACGAACTCGAGGTGTCCGAGCGGACCGCCCGCCGCGACCTCGACGCCCTCGGCGTGGCCGGCCTGCCGATCTACTCGATCCAGGGGCGGGGCGGCGGCTGGCGGCTGGCCGGTGACGGCCGCACCGACCTCAGCGGCCTGACCTCCCACGAGGCCCGGGCGCTGTTCCTGGTGGCCGGTCCGTCCTCGGGGGCCACCCCGGAGGTCCGGGCCGCGCTGCGCAAGCTGGTGCGGGCCCTGCCCGAGTCGTTCCGGGAGGACGCGGAGGCGGCGTCGGGCGCGCTGGTGCTCGACCCCGCCGGCTGGGACCGCACCACGCCTGAGCGCCCGCCCCCACCCTTGCTCGACGCCGTCCAGGACGCGGTGATCGCCGGGCTCTGCATGGAGCTGGCCTACGTCGCCCGCGACGGGTCCGACACCACCCGGGTCGTGCACCCGCTCGGGCTCGCGGCCAAGGGGCCGCACTGGTACCTGGTGGCGTGGACCGACGCCGGCCGGCGGACCTTCCGGGTCGACCGGATGCGCTCGGTCACGCCCACCGGCGAGCGCGTCGTCCGGCCGGAGGGGTTCGACCTGGCCGATGCCTGGTCGTCGATCACCGGCGAGGTCGATCGGCTGCGGACCCCGCTCGAGGTCGATGCGGTGGCGTCGCCGGAGGCGGCCGGCTGGTGCCGCCACGCCTTCGGGCACCGGGTGCAGATCGGCCCGCCCGAGGACGACGGCCGCGTGCCGGTGGCCATCCGCTGCCACTCGACCTGGGCCGCGGCGCGCGACCTCGCCGCCTTCGGCGGCCTCGTGGAGGTGCGGGCGCCCGAGGAGGTGCGCCGGCGGCTGGCCGAGCTCGGCGCCGAGCTGGTGGCCGCCCACGGACCGGCGTCGCCCTGAATCGGCCCGGCCGGCGTCGCGAGGGAGGCCCGCCGCGCCAGACTGGTGCCCATGGCAGGAAACCCGGCGCTCAACGACAAGATCTTCGAACGGGAGACCGCCGCCTCGCGGGGCGACGCCTTCTCCCCCGGCTGGGGCTCGCCGGCCAACGAGGTGCCCACCGGCCTGTTCGACCAGGCCACCTCGTCCACCACGGTCGGGCCGGTCACCGGCACCGGCGACACGATGCGGATGAGCGGGACGATGTCGGCCTCGGCCATCCTCCTCGGCGTCCTGCTGGTGGCGGCGTGGGTCGGCTGGCAGGGCGTGAAGGTGGTGACCGGCACCACCGTCGCCGGCAAGACCGTCGTCATCAGCACCTCGATCCCGATCTGGTTCTGGGGCGGCCTGATCGGCGCCCTGGGCGTCGGCATCCTCACCGCCCTCAAGCCGAAGCTGGCCCGGTTCACCGCGCCGCTCTACGCGATCTGCGAGGGCGTGTTCGTCGGCGGCCTGTCGAAGATCTACGAGGTCCAGTACGACGGGATCGTGCTCCAGGCGGTGGGGCTCACCGTCGGCGTGTTCGCGGTCCTGCTCGTGCTCTACAGCACCGGCACGGTGCGGGTGACCGACCGGTTCCGCAAGGGCGTCATCGCCGCCACCGGGGCGATCATGCTCGTCTACCTCGCCTCCTGGATCGCCCGCATGTTCGGCTCGAACATCCCGATGATCCACGACGCCGGCATCGTCGGCATCGGCTTCAGCCTCCTGGTGGTCGGCATCGCCTCGGCCAACCTGCTGCTCGACTTCGACTTCATCGAGCGGGGGGTCAAGCTCGGCGCCCCGCGGTACATGGAGTGGTACGGGGCGTTCGGCCTGATGGTGAGCCTGGTCTGGCTCTACCTCGAGCTGCTGCGCCTGCTCAGCAAGCTGCGCGAGCGCTGAGCCCACCGCCCTCGGAGCCGCCCTCGCCCGGTCGGGCCGGGTTCGTCACGCCGGTCGCGGCGACGCGACAGAATGACCCGGTCCGACCCAGGCGAGGAGCACCCCGTGAGCGACACGACCACCTGCCCGAACTGCAGCGCCGCCCTCCCCGCGGGGGCCACGTTCTGCACCTCGTGCGGCACCCGCATCGAGGTGGCCGCGCCCACCGCTGACGCCACCCGGGTGGACACCCCCGGCCTGCACGACGCCACCCAGCAGTTCACCCCGCCCGCCGCACCGTGGCAGCCGGCCGAGGCCGCCCCGCCGCCCGCGCCCCCGGCGTGGCAGGCGCCGCCCGCCGCGGCGCCGGCGCCTCCCGCGGCCGGTGGCTGGGCCGGAGCCGCGCCCGCCGCGCCGCCCGCCCCCACCGGCGCCCCCTGGCAGCAGGCCCCCGGCGCCCCCGCCCAACCGGCGTGGGGCACCGCCCCCGGCCAGCCGGCGTGGGGTGCTCCCGCCCCTGCGGCCGCATCCTCCTCCGGTGCGGCCGGCGCCTCCCCGCTCGGGGGCATCGTGGCGGTGCTCGGCGGCGCGCTGACCATCGTCGGCCTCTTCTCGGCGTGGCTCGGCAACAACGTGGACAGCACCAAGCTGGCCGGCTGGGACCTCACCCGGGACGACGTGGCCTTCACCTCCAAGGACCCGTACCTGCTCCTCGTCCTCGGCATCGTCGGCGTGCTGGTCGGTGCCGCCCTGTTCCTCGGCAAGGCCCGCAACCCCGTGCGCCTGGTGGCGATCGTGGTCGGCCTCGCCATCGTCGGGACCCACATCCGCGACTGTATGTCGATCGCGGACCTGGTGAAGGACCTGTCGAGCAACTTCAAGGTCACCGCCCAGATCGGCTTCTACCTCGGCATCGCCGGGGGCATCTTGGTGGCGCTGTCGAGCCTGATCCCGGGCAAGAAGTCGACGCCCACCTCCGTCTGACCCCGCGACCCGAGCGGGACCGCCCGTTCGCCAGGAGCACCGCCATGCCCGAACCCCGCCCGCTCGCCGGCACCTCCGCGCTCGTCACCGGGGGAGGCAGCGGCATCGGCCTCGCCGTGGCCGTCCGCCTCGCCGCCGACGGCGCCGCGGTCACGATCGCCGGCCGCAGCGCCGACCGGTTGGCCGAGGGCGAGGCGGCCATCCGCGCCGCGGCGCCCGACGCCTCGGTGACCGCCGTGCCGACCGACGTGACCGATGAAGGCGCGGTGCGAGCCGCGGTGGCGGCGGCGACCGACGCCGGGGGCGGCCGGCTCGACGCGGTGGTGGCCAGCGCCGGCGGGTCCGAGTCGATCGGGCCGGTCACCCACCTCGACGTCGAGCCGTGGGAGCGGACCCTCGCCACCAACCTGACCGGCACGATGCTGGCCCTCAAGCACGGCGCCGCGGCGATGGTGCGGGGCGTCGGCGGGTCGTTCGTGGCCATCTCGTCGCTCGCCAGCACCACGCCCCACCCCTGGTTCGGCGCCTACGGCCCGGCCAAGGCCGGCATCGACCAGCTGTGCCGCCAGGCCGCCGACGAGCTCGGCCCCAGCAACGTCCGGGTCAACAGCGTCTGTCCCGGCCTGATCCGCACCGACCTGGTCGGGTTCATCACCGCCGGCGGCCCGGTGCTCGACAGCTACGAGGCCAACATCCCGCTGCCCCGCATCGGCGAGGTCGACGACGTGGCCGCCCTCGTCCGGTTCCTCGTCGGCCCGGAATCGACGTGGATCACCGGCCAGGCGATCAACGTCGACGGCGGCCACTCGCTACGCCGGGGTCCCGACCTCTCCGGCGCCATCGAGCCGCTGTTCGGCGCCGACGGCCTGCGGGGCGTGGTCGAGCCGTGACCCCACGCCGGCGGCTCGGCCTGCTGGTGGCCGCCGTGGCGCTGGCCGGCGCGGTGCCGGGCGTGGGTTCGGCGGCGTCCGCCGACCCGGCCTCCACCCTCGTCGGCTGCGACCGCGCCGCCGACCGGGTGGTGCTGACCGCGTCGGCCCACCTCGACCCGAGCTGCACCTACACCGCCGGCTTCGAGATCACCGCGTCGCACCTGACCCTCGATTGCGCGGGGGCCACCGTCCGCAGCGCGCCCGGGGCGGCGGGCGTCGGCATCCTGATCCACGCCCCCGCCGACGAGGACCTCACCGACGTGACCGTGCGCAACTGCACCGTCGAGGGCTTCCTCAACAGCATGCGGGTCACCCGGGACGGGTTCCGGGACCTCGCCGCCGGCGCCGAGTTCGACCACGGCACCTCGGCGATCACCCTGGCCGCCAACCGGGTGTCGGGCTCGCGGGGCGTCGGCCTCTACGTGGACGGCTACGTGGCCGGCGTCTCGATCCTCGACAACGTCGTCCAGGGCGCCGGGTCGAGCGGGATCTACCTCGAGGGCGGGTCGCGGCGGAACCTCGTGCAGGGAAACCAGATCCTCGACAACGGGTTCCGGGAGAACGGGCCGGGCGGCCAGCGCACGTCCTTCGGGGGCCTCGACCTGTGGTTCTGGGGCGTGGGACGGGAGGGCATCTCGGTCGACGGCTCCTCGGAGAACCGCATCGCCGACAACCTGTTCCGCGGCAACAGCGCGGGCGGGGTGTTCCTGTACAAGAACTGCGGCGAGTACCCGAGCTCGGGGCGGTACTTCGAACGGCGCACCCCGGCGGCCGACAACACGATCGAGGGCAACCGGTTCGAGGGCGGGCGCAACGGCGTGTGGGTGGGCTCCCGCATGAGCGAGAACACCCTCCCGATGGACTGCACCGACCCCGCCTACGTCCAGACCGGCTTCGTGCGGATCGTGCTCGACCACGCGCCGCGCAACGTGATCCGGGCCAACACCTTCGTCGAGGTCACCTACGGGGTCCGGGTGGAGGACGACGACACCACCGTGGCCGGCAACGCCTTCGAGGGGTCGGCGGCGGACCGCTGGGCGGTGATTGTGGGCACCACCGAGCGGACGACGGTCCTCGGCCAGCCGGTCACCGGGACCGTCCTCACCGCCAACCGCTCCACGATCGTCGACAACCCCGACCCCTACCGCTGGGTGTTCGGCCACGCCGCCACCAACGACACGGACAACACGTCGGTGGCCGGGCCGACCGCGCTGTGCCCCGGCGTGCCGGTCCCCCGCCAGCCGTTCATCTTCGTGATCGCCGCCGCGGCGGCGCTGCCCGACGGCTCGATGCCGCCGACGCCGGACCTGACCGTGCCCGAGGTCGGCGCCCTCGCCCCCTGCCCCCGCACCGACCCGCCGCCCACCACGACCACATCGACGACGACCACCACATCCACGACGTCGACCTCGACGACCCCAACTCCGTCGACGACGGCCCTGCCCGCCTCCTCGTCTCCCGTCGTCCCGGGACCGCTCGATCCGGGACCGGCCATCCCAACACCCACGACGACCTCCGTCACCGTTCCCGCCCCCTCGACCTCCACCACCTCGACCTCCACGGTCTCGGCGGCCCCGACCACGATTCCGCCGGGTTCCGCACCGCCGACCACCGTCGCGTCGGCGGGGACGATGGCCGGGGGGATCGGGCCGGCGGCGCCGGCCGACGCTCGGCCCGGGCGGGCCGGCTACACGGGCTGACCCACCGGTCCGGTCTCCGACCGGCGGGTCCCGTCAGTCGGAGACGGCCAGCTCGCCGATGATGCGGGTCGGGGTCACCACCACCAGCAGCTCGCCCGGGACGCCGTTGCGGGCGCCGAACTCCTCGGCGCGGTCCTCGCCCATGTAGCGGCCGCCGATCACCCCGGCCCAGCGGGCCACCTCGTCCAGGTCGGTGACCAGCGCCGCGGTGCCGCGCACGATCACGAACCCGAACGGCGGCGCCTCGTCATCGAAGCAGATCGCCACCCGCGGGTCGCGAGCGAGGGCCCGGCCCTTGGCGGTGGTCTCGCCGGTGTTGAAGAGGATGCGCTCACCGTCGCGGGCGACCCACACGGGCGCCACCCGTGGCGAGCCGTCGGCCGCGGTGGTGGCGAGCTTGGCGGTGCGGGGGCGGGCGAAGGCCCAGTCGAGGGCGGCGGCGGGGTCGAGCGATCGGGACATGCCCGGCAGTGTGCCCGCCAGGGCGGTCAGTCCGTCGGGGCCGCGGTGCAGGGATCACCGTCGCAGGCGTCGGTCACGCCGTCGCCGGCGAAGAACGCCACGATCTGGGCGATGGCCGCCGGCTCGGCCCGCGGGTCGCCGTGGGGGTCCTCGCCGTCGCGCGGTGGCACGTTGCCCACCGGCGGCGTCTCGGCCCCGCTGTCCCACATGACCACGGCGCTGCCGTCGAACGGGAACGACCCGATCGGATCGAGGCCCCAGCCCGGCTCCTTCTCGGGCGAGCGGCCGTCGGCCAGCACCGGGGTGACCACCGAGGCGCCGATGGTGCGGGCCTCGGCCCACGTGGCCACGTTGGCCACCTGGTGGTCGCCGAAGGCGGCGTGGATCAGGACGGTGTGGGCCGGCGTGTCGTCGTAGGGGTGGGCGGTCAGGTGCTGGAGGTAGCCGCTGGCCTCGCCGCGGTCCCAGAGCATCTGGATGAGCTGGAGGCCGAGCGCCCGATCCGACGCCGCCGGGTAGGACGGCTCCATGACCGCCCGGAAGTCGTCGAAGTCGACGCTGCGGTCGAGCAGCAGGCCGTAGTTGGCGGCGGGCACGTCGAGCACGGCGAGCGTCCAGTCCTGGGCCACCGCCGTGGTGGCCGCGCCCATGATCCCGCCCTGGCTGATGCCGTAGTACACGAGGTCGTCGGTCAGCAGCGAGCGGCCTCCGTCCTGGAACGCGGGATCGGTGCCGAGCCCGTCGGCCGCCTTCATCAGCCGCCCGAGCACCAACGTGTTGAGGTGGCCCTGCTGGAGGCGGTCGGCCAGGGTGTTGAACGACGACAGGTCGCCCACGATCGACGCCGCGTTGGCGGTGTCCTCCTCGGCCATGCCGATCAGGTCGGTGGCGCAGAACACCCGGTTGCCCTCGGCGGCCACCTCGGCGGCGGCGTTGATCTGTTCGGAGGTCCCGAGCAGGCCGTGGCCGTAGAGCCCGACGCCGGCGGGCTTCGCCGCGCTGGCCGACGCCGGGATGATGCAGCGGAACGTGGCCGTGTAGGTGCCGGTGCGCACCGGGGCGCCGTCGTCGTCGAGCTCGAGCTCCGAGCCCGGCACGCCGCCCTCGGTGAGGTAGAGCGGCACCTCGTAGGTGCCGGTGACCAGGCTGCGGATCCCCTCGCGATCGGAGGGCACCGACGACGTGACCGTGAAGGCCGGCGCGCCGTCGCCCAGGTCCGCGAACGCGTCGTCGCGCATGGCGAGGAGGCGGCTGGAGAGCGACTCGGTGCTGGCGACGGTGAAGTCCCACGCCACCACCAGGTCGTCCCGCGCCACCTCGGCCTTCGACAGGTCCGCGAAGACCTGTTCCATCGCCGGGCGACGGGCCTCGACCTCGGGCACCTCGGACTCCAGCCCGTCCCGGTAGGCCCGGAAGGCGTCGGTGGGCTCGATCGGCTGGCCATCGGCATCGACGAGGTCGCGCATCGCCACCACGATCCGGTGCCCCTCGGGCAGGAGCTGGGTGGGCCGCACGTACAGCGTGGGCACCTCGCCGTTCTCGTCGGCGGCGGCGTCGAGCTCCTCCCAGTGGGCCAGGCGCCGGCCGGTGGTGGCGTCGAGCAGCACGACCGGCGCATCGGGGTCGAGCGAGGCCTGCGGATCGGTGACCGGCGTGGTCCCGCTGGCGTCGAGGTCGATGTTCGGGATGCGGATGATGGCGGCGGCGGCCGGGCTGAACCCGTCCAGCTCGTTCCAGTGGGTGGGGTCGATCCCCGTCCCCGCCGCGTTCACGGGCATCGACGCGGCGTCGAGGTGCACCCGGCGGCCGGTGGGCGTGGACTCGTCGGCCACGGTGAAGAAGTCGTTCGGGAACGGGAGCAGGCAGTCGGTGGCGATGGGATCGCAGCGGTCCGGGTGCTCGACGCTGAGGTCGATCGTGCCGGCGATCTCCATGGGCGTGACCGGCGTGGCCCCGTCGTCCGAACCGCCGCCGACGCCGTCGCCCCCGCTCGACCCGGTGCAGGCCGAGGCGGCCACGACCAGCGCCACCAGCACCCCCACGATCCGCCGACCCGTGCGTCCCAGCATCGCCATCCTCATCCCCTCGAAGCGAGGGCCGGAGCGTAGGCGACCGGTCTGACACCGAGCCCCGGGTTCGCGGCGTCCGGCCTCAGAGCACGAGGCCGAGGCCGCCGTCGACGAGCAGGGTCTGCCCGGTGGCATAGCGGCTGGCGACCAGGCCGACCACCGCGTCGGTGACGTCGTCGGGGGTGGCCACCCGGTGCAGCGGGGCCATCGCCTCGACGCCCGCCTTCAGGTCGCCCCAGGTCTCGGTCCACGGCGTGGCCACCAGGCCGGGCGCCACCGCGTTCACCCGCACCCCGCCGCCGTGCTTGGCCAGGATCGTGGTGAGGTGGTCGAGCGCCGCCTTCGACACGGCGTAGGGCAGGGAGCTGCCGGTCTGGCGGATCCCGGCGATCGAGGTGATCGAGACGATCCAACCGTCGGGCGCCGCCTGGAGCAGCGGCAGCGCGGCCTGGCTCACGAGGAACGTGCCGACGACGTTGGTGCGCAGCACCGCGTCCCAGTGGTCGACGGTCACCGAGGCGATGTCGGGCATCGGCACCGGCACCGTGCGCCCGGCGTTGTTGACCAACCCGTCGAGCCGGCCCCAGCGCTGCTCGGCCGCGGCCACCAGCGCGGCGGCGGTGGCCGGATCGCCGATGTCGCCCTGCACGTAGATCGCATCGGGGAGATCGGC